>Ga0123353_10016440_pt1 | contig 10818 bp, 10 predicted proteins | sample TergutLab28metaG_3_FD_92763 | JGI IMG/M metagenome (GOLD analysis project Ga0123353, IMG submission 92763) | Labiotermes labralis P3 segment gut microbial communities from Petit-Saut dam, French Guiana - Lab288 P3 | ecosystem: Host-associated > Arthropoda: Insects > Digestive system > Gut ... | reverse complement strand
TGCGACCTTGTCGACCTGTTTTGCAGTGATTCCGCTGACGTCAAAGGACGATATGACTTCATCGGTATAGGCCTGGACCGCATTGCCCATTGCAGGCTTACTGAAAAGGTCGGACAGCTCATAGTGATCTACCAGGAAGCCCAGCTCGCGGTACGTTTGCAGGTCTTCGGTATCAAGATTAAAAAATCCGTGGGCGCGGTAGCCCGCAATGCCGATGTGCGCGTTCCACAGTTTTACCTTGATTCGCAAAGCGCCCAGCCAGTCGCGGTCGATATGGTCGCCGATCAGGCAGCTGAAATTGTCGTTGCCCGCCTTATAGAGATTGGAGGCGTTGAGATTGATTCCGCAGACGGAGTTGAGGCGAATCTTTCCGCCGTTGTAGGGCAGTTCGCTGAACGCCCAGAGCAGGATCGGTTTTTTGACGTATTTGTCCAGCACCAGGGCAAGATGCCCCAGATGGAATGTCCCGCTGATGATGACCAGCCCGTCCAGGTGTTTTTCGGCGAGGCGCTCACCGGCCTTGACCGCGTCCTCCACTTCAAAGAGAACGTCGTCTATGATCTCAAAATTCACGTCAGCCATGGCCCGGAGTTCTTTTTTTGTGTTTTCGTAGAGCTCGATTGCCGCGTTGAAATCAAACGTATTTCGGACGAGGCAAACAACGCCCACATTTATTTTTCCGTTCACGGTTTTTCTCCTTGCTTTCTCATGATTTTATTCTTGTTTAATTATACCATTTCTGCGAAGATCGTCAACTCGATTCCCCGCAATAATTTCTGGGGAAGCCTTGTATACCATGAGGAAATGATGTAGTATAAGTCATGACCAGCACCTATCTATCATTTTGCAAGGAGGTTCCTATGAGCAAAAAGTATAAACTGACCGTAATCGGCGCGGGGGACCGTGGCAGCTGCTACATGCGCATGCTCAAGCAATTCTACAATGACGTCGTGGAGTGGGACACCGTCTGCGACATCTTGCCCGACCGGATGGAGAAAGCCGCCGAACAGTTTGGCTTTCAGACCAAAGAGGCCGTCTGGGAAAAGGCTATTCTCAATAGTCGCCCCGACATCGTCCTCATCGCGACGCCCGCGTATTTTCACTGCGACATGGCGATCTTCGCCATGCGCTGCGGCTGCCATGTGCTGACTGAAAAACCCATGGACCTGAACCTGGCCAAATGCTTCGCGCTGAAAGAGTGCCGGGAGCAAACCGGCAAGGTGCTGGCCGTGGGTATGCAGTACCGCAATATTCCCAGTTTCCGCGCCCTGCAGCGCGCCGTGGAGCAGAGGCTGTTCGGCGAGAACCTGATGATCAGTTTTGCAGATATCCGGGAAGTGCGGCCTAAAGTTGCCATGCACGACGCGGTTTATGGCAACGGAGGCCCGCTGGTGGATATGGCCTGCCATCTGTTTGACCTGATGCGCCTGTATTACGGCTCCGACCCCGTCCGCGTAAACTGTCTGTGGCGGAACAGCGCGGCAAACCGGCCGGCTCTCGCCTCCGTCGAAACCAAGGCGGTGGACGCCTGCCTCATGACGGTGGAATATGAAAACGGCGCTTTGGGCGAACTGATGCTGAACTGGGGTATGGCCCCGGGTGTGAGCGGCGAGTTTTTCTGCACGGCAACGGGCTCCGAGGGCCTGTATGCGACTCAGCCCGTCCCGCACCAGCTGCCCCTAGTGGTGTTTACCGAGGATTTCGAGGAGACGGAGGTTCTTCCCATGCCGGAGGATGAGGAGGATTTGATCAACCCCGAGCGGGCGGTGTTCCGTCATTTCCTGGCCGAGATTGAGGGGAGCGGGAAAGTCCAGGTCTCAGAAGAGCACGGCATTGTGTGCCTGGCTGCTTCTCTGGCGGCGCTCCGTTCCGGCGCGCTGGGCCGCCCGGTCACGCTGGAGGAGATATATCGGCTGCGGCCAACGGTTCTTGAGTGCATGACAGCGGCGGAATAGGAGGTTTTTCCCTTCTTTTTCTTCAAGTTATAGTTCTATTTATATCCATTTTCTCAGAAAGAGTTAAGGCATCTTGCACAAAATATGAAGTAGTATTTTATGCGAGATAAACAAATATAGGGCTGCTTTCAAATTTGAGTCAGCCCAATAAATCGGCAATTATCCGGTTGGACAACAAGAATCCCTGCCGTGTCAGCGCGACGGCTTCCGGGCTCAGCGTCACCAACCCCTGCGCGGCAAATCCGGCGGCTCTTTGCAGCAGCGGCTCCGGGATTCCGTGGCCGAAACGGGCCCGGACGGTGCTCTGGGTTAGGCCTTCCGTCAGGCGCAGGCGCAGCATGGCGTACTCCTCAAAGCTACCGCCCTTGCCGTCCGGAAAGGGCTCTCCGTTCGCCAGAAAACCCCTCAGATCCCGGGGATAATAAAAGCGTTTTCCGTCTAAAAAAGAGTGTGCCGCCGGGCCGAGGCCGAGGTATTCCTCCGCATTCCAGTAGCGCAGGTTGTGGCGGCTCTCCCAACCGGGCCGCGCGAAGTTGGAGATTTCATATTGCCGCAGCCCCGTGTCCTCCAGCGCCTCACAGGCGGACAGATACAACGCACAGAAGGCCTCCTCTTCCGGAAAGGCAAGGGAGGCCTGTTTTGTGTGCAGGGCTGTTCCCGACTCGAGTTTTAGCAGGTAGGCGCTGACGTGCGGAACGTCCTGCGCGGCGCAGAAGGCAATGGAATCGAGCAGGCTTTTCCGGGATTGCATTCTCTCCGGCAAGCGGTTTGGGATGCCAAGCATTACATCCAGGGAAAGGTTTCCGATGCCCGCTTGCCGGGCGCGTTCCAGGGCGCGTTCCGCGTCCCGCACGCTGCCCCGCTGGCCCAGGGCCGCGCGTTCCGCGTCCACAGCCGACTGCAGCCCCAAGGAGATTCGGTTGACGCCCGCCAGTGCCGCGCCGCGAAAGTCAAAGCCGCCGGTCCCGCCCGCGTCGGAGGGGTTGCACTCCAAGGTAATTTCCATCCGCTCGGCAAAGCGAAAAGCCGCGGCTACGCTGTTCAGCAGCGCCGCAATGCGTTTCGCGCCCAGCAGGGACGGCGTCCCGCCGCCGAAGTAGACCGAGCCGAGCCTCTTCTCCGGCAAGCGCTCGCCCCAGGTTGTGATTTTTATACACAGCGCCTGCGTATAGCTCTCCATTAAAAGATGATCTTCCGTGTGATTCGGCAGGGCCGCCACGGAGTAAAAATCGCAGTAAGGGCACTTGCTCCTGCAAAAGGGAATGTGGAGATATAAGCCGATGTCCGAATCCAATTTTTCCGCAATCCTCCTTTTATTCCAACTTGTTTCACCCGTTTGTAAAAAGTGCGCAAAAGTCACTCTCAGTTTTATGAAAAAGTGCTTTTCGCTCCACTGTCCAGCGGAAATAAAATCTCAATTTCACACAAAAATAGAACCCTCTTTTATTGCATTTTCATGTATATAAGGCGTAAAGGTTTTTTCGTTACAGTGTGGAAAACCCTGTGGAAAATAGGAATAACTTTTTTTAGAATTCTTTCTTAGAACAATAAATACGTCGGATTTGTGTTTTTTAGGTCGATTTTCTTGTGATTTTGGAATTATGAACGCCAAATTTCTCCCTTTTTTGACGCATTCAGTTTCTGTATACATGCTGTATATTTATAAACAGAATACAGGGGACAGACCGCACTTCCGCTCAAAGCGCATGTGTTTCATAGAAACAAAAAGGGGCGCTGCAGACAGCACCCCCTACAGGCATCCATGCCGATGTCAGTCACCAAGCCGGGCCTTCAGCTGCGCCAGATCCGCCTGTAAAACGGCGGGCACCTTCTCCCCGAACGAGGCGTAGAAGGCCTCGATCCCCGCCACTTCCTCCTGCCAGAGGGCCGGGTCTATGGAAAGCATCTCCTGCAGCTGCGCGGGGCTGACCTCCGCCTCAATGCCGGAGAGGTTGAGGTCCTCCGCTTTGGGGATGTAGCCAATCGGCGTCTGCTCCGCATCCACCTTGCCCTCACAGCGCTCGACGATCCAGTTCAGCACGCGCATGTTGTCGCCGAAGCCCGGCCAGAGGAACTTGCCGTCGTTGTCCTTGCGGAACCAGTTGACGTTGAAGATTTTGGGAGCCTTTTCCGGGTCCAGGGTCTGGCCGATGTCGAGCCAGTGCTGCCAGTAGTCGGCCATGCTGTAGCCGCAGAAGGGCAGCATGGCCATGGGGTCGCGGCGCACGACGCCGACGGCGCCCGCGGCGGCGAAGGTGGTCTCAGAGGCCATGATGGAGCCCACGAACACTCCGTTGTCCCAATCCGTGGACTGGTAGACCAGCGGCGCCAGCTTGGCCCGCCTGCCGCCGAACACAAAGGCGGAAATCGACACGCCCTGCGGATTCTCCCACTCCGGGCTGATGCAGGGGCAGTTCTTCGCGGGGGCGGTGAAGCGGCTGTTGGGGTGCGCACCGTTGCTCTCCGCAGTTTGGCCGTTCCAGGGGTTGCCCTTCCAGTCCAATCCGTTCGTGGGCGGATTTTTATCCAAACCCTCCCACCAGACGGTGTTGTCGTCCAGATTGTGCACCACATTGGTGAAGATGGTGCCCTGCCGGGTGGTGGCCAGCGCGTTGGGATTGGATTTATCGTTGGTGCCGGGAGCCACGCCGAAGAAGCCGTTTTCCGGGTTGATGGCGTAGAGTCTGCCGTCCGCGCCCTTGCGGATCCAGGCAATGTCGTCTCCCACGCACCAGACCTTGTAGCCCTCCTTCTGATAGACCTCCGGCGGAATCAGCATGGCCAGATTCGTCTTGCCGCAGGCGGAGGGAAAGGCCGCGCAGATATACCGAACTTCTCCCTGGGGGTTCTCGATGCCCAGAATGAGCATATGCTCGGCCATCCACTGCTCCTGGTAACCCTGATAGGAGGCGATGCGCAGGGAGAAGCACTTCTTGCCCAGCAGCACATTGCCGCCGTAACCGGAGTTCACGGAGATGATGGTGTTGTCCTGGGGGAACTGGCAGATGTAGCGCTTCTCCTCCTCGATTTGGCACTTGCAGTGCAGGCCGCGCACCCAGTCGTCGCTCTCGCCCAGGAAATCCAGCACCGCCTTGCCGATGCGGGTCATGATGGCCATGTTCAGCACCACGTAGATGGAGTCCGTCAGCTCGATGCCCACCTTGGAAAAGGGCGAGCCCACCGGCCCCATAGAGTAGGGGATGACGTACATCGTCCGGCCCTTGTAGGCGCCCGCCGCGATTTCATAGAGCATGGCATAGGCCTCGTCCGGAGCCATCCAGTTGTTACTGGGGCCGGCCTCCTCCTGGGTGGGCGTACAGATGAAGGTGCGGTGCTCCACCCGCGCCACGTCGTTGATTGCCGTCCTGTGGATATAACAGCCCGGCAGTTTCTCCTGATTCAGGGGGAGGATTTCCCCAGTTTTGCAGGCCTCCTCGCGCAAACTCGCAATTTGCGCCTCGCCGCCGTCGATCCAGACCACCTGGTCCGGCTGCACCAGATCGATTTTCTCCGCGACCCAATCCAATAAGATTTGATTCTTTGTAAACTGCTCCATGTTGTGCTCCTTTCCCGCAAAACCGGAATAAATATGGCGAAAAATCAAGAGTTTCGCCGCCTTCAATGGATATTACATTTTTTTATTATATCTTTAATTCGTGAACATATTAAGAACAATATATGAACATATTTCGAGCGCGGGCTCGTATTCATTAGAAAAACGGGCCGCATTCTCTGCGTTTTCTGTCGCTTTTCCCGGAAGCGACGGAAATTCATATTGCAGGATTTGTACCCTTTATCTTGCAAAATCGGAGTGTTGTTCAAAATCTAAACATATGTCTGTGCCAGTTCACCCCGTTATCGGGATATTCCGTCGGAACAATGCTGATCTGCAAATTTTCCAAAAGGTCAGCGTTACCCCTTGGGATAAACCGCAGCCAAAACGAACGGTAATGAGCTTCATCAACCTTTTTCCTTGCTATGAACCGGGTGCTGTAACGGTTGAAGCCTTCCGGAAAAATAAAATCCGGCAAATCAATGAAGTTTTGCTTTCCCGCGCCAACAACGAATGGAGCGGGAAAAAGTGGAATTTCTATTTCGCAATCTCTCTTATACTTTTCATAGCGCCAAATGGCAAGCTTGTGTAATTTCACTTCCTGATTGTTTTCGTCAGCGTCTGAAAGCGAAAACCCAATTTGCAGCCCCTTGGATATGCCGCCTAAGTTTTTGAACGATTAGCTTAAAGGGATTGCCCGGGCAGCACACAGCGGAGGCGGAACCTACTTGCAAAACGGTCTCGCCCTCCACTAAAAAAGGCGGTTCATCATAGGCACAGGCCGTTGTGCTGAAATAAAAGGGGTAGCCGTCCTCCTCAGCCAGCTCGGGAAATACTTCCACAACCGCTTCACTTTTTAGGCATTCCGCAAACAAGGCGGCCAATTCTTCCAATCGCTCGGCAGAAAGCGCTTGAAATGCATCTGAAGCGAAGGTCATCCATATGTTGGATTCATCCACATACCACAGGCAGGAAGCCTCCGCCTGTTCAGGGTTGAGCACTAAACGGTAGCCAAAATGGGACGCGACTTTGTCAAGATACCGCTCCGCATAGGCGCCATAATAGTTGAAGCCCCGCCTTTTTACTTTGATACAATATTGTTGCATAAGTACCTCCTGTCGTAGACCGTAGATTTATACTTCCTGTAAAGCGGACGAAAACACCGCGTTTACAAATTCCTCCGCCAATTCGCCCACCGCTTTCGGCGGCTCCGGATTTTCGGAATGCTCGTTGATGGCAAGCTCCAGCCAGCAGACGTCGTGCCACTGCCCCAGTTTATAGCCCGTCTTGCGGTGTGTGCCGATTTCCGTAAAGCCAAATTTCTGATGAAATTTTGCGCTTTTGCCGTTCGGAACGGTGTAGGCCGCGTACACGTTGCGGTACCCGAGGGCTTGTAGCAGCGTCAGCAGGCAGGCATACAGTTTGTGGGCCGCGCCGGAGCCGTGATATTCCGGGGACACGTAGACGGAGAGCTCCGCGTCGTAGCAGTAAGCGGCCCGCTCCCTGTGCCGCGCCGCGTAGGCGTAGCCGACGATAACGCCGTCCACCTGATAGACCAGATAGGGATATTGTTCGCTTATGGAGGCTATCCGGAACGCAAAGTCCGGGACGGAGGGCACTTCCGTCTCAAATGAGACTGCCGTATCGCGGACATAGGGCGCGTAGATTTTCAGGATGGCCTCGCTGTCGGAAGGCACGGCGAAGCGAATACGGTGATTTTCCATAACAATTCTCCCCAAAAAATAAATTGCGAGGCAGTTGTGAAATGCGATGTTTTGCGGACGGCTAAAAGCCGCCCCTACAATATATCGTTTGTATTCAGAAGATAATTTTTACATGTAGGGGCGCGTTTTACGCGTCCGTGGGTTTCGCAATCGTCTATATTCATACTCGCAAAAGCGTTCAGGCCGAGCTCCGCCACATGCCCCGCGCGGAACTCATAGTAGCCCTGCGCCCCCACCATGGCGGCATTGTCCCCGCAGAGGGGAACTGAGGGACAGTAAAACCGCAGACCGCGCTGTTCGCACAGAGTTGCCATCCGCGCCCGCAGCCGGGTGTTGGCCGCAACCCCGCCGGCCAGGACGACCGTGGACGCCCCAATCGCCTCCGCCGCCAACAGCGTGTGGTCACAGAGATATTCCGCCACCGTCTGGATGTAAGACGCGCCGAAATCCGCCGTGTTGATTTCCTCCCCCCGCTGTTTCGCGTTGTGCAAAATCTGGACAGCCGCCGTCTTCAGGCCGGAAAAGCTGAAATCGTAGGGGCTGCTCTCCACCTTCGGGCGCGGAAAGCGGTAGGCGTAGGGGTCGCCGTTTTGGGAAATCCGGTCCAAATGCAGCCCGCCGGGGTAGGGTAGGCCCAGGGCCCGCGCGGCCTTGTCCAAAGCCTCGCCCGCGGCGTCGTCCCGGCTGCGGCCCAACACCCGGAACTCCGTGTAGCCCCGCACTTCTATGATGTGGCTGTGCCCGCCGGAGACGACCAGGCACAGAAAGGGCGGTTCCAGCGCGCCGTACTCGAGGTAATTCGCTGCGATGTGCGCGCGCAGATGGTGTACGGGCACCAGCGGCAGCCCGGCGGCAAAGGAGAGCCCTTTCGCGAAGTTCAGGCCGACCAGCAGCGCCCCAATCAACCCCGGAGCTTGCGTCACGGCAATGGCGTCCAGGTCATCCAGCCCTGTGTTCGCTGCCTCCAGCGCGCACCGGACGACACCGGAGATGGCCTCCACGTGCATACGGGAGGCGATTTCCGGCACGACGCCGCCGAAAATCAAATGTTTCTCCACCTGGGAGGCAATCACGTTGGCCAGCACTTTCCGGCCGTCCTCCACCACTGCCGCGGCGGTCTCGTCGCAGGAGGTTTCAATTGCCAGGATTTTCATAGCTACTCCCCAATGACCATTGAATTTCAATTCATTATCCGGTCAGGGGTGGAACCCTGACCCTACAAAAAATGCGTGTTCGGTAGGGTGCGGTTTCCATGCCGCACCGCTTAAATTATGGATGCCGGCTGGTAATCGCCCCCACCGGAAAAATACCGCGTCATAAGCAACGCATCCTCCACAGGCGCGTGGTAATACGCTTTCCGCCTGCCCACGGTTTGGAAACCGTGCTTTTCATAGAGCCGAACCGCCGCCCGGTTTCCTTCCCGCACCTCCAGGGTAACGCATTCGCAACCGCGCTCCTGCGCGCCGCTCAATGCGGCGCAGAGCAACGCAGCGCCTATTCCCCGTTCCCTGTAGGTCGGCTCCACCGCAAGATTCGTGACACAGCTCTCCCCGGCGATTTCCAGCGTGAAGAGATACCCGGCCAGCACTGCCGCGTCCATGGCCGCCAGAATATACGCATTTGGATTTGCGAACATCCCGGCAAGGCTTTCCACAGACCAGGGCTGAGAAAAACTGGCCCGCTCCAGTGCCGCAATGGCCGGGAGGTGCTCCGGGGTTGCCGTGATAATATTGATTGCAGGGATATTTTTTTCCGTCATGGCAGTTCTCGCAGCAAATCCTCCAAGGCAGTCTGCATTTCCCGCGCACAATTGCGGTATGACTCCAAGTCTCCGCCGTAGGGGTCGGCAATGCCGCCGCCGAGGACGCGGACTTGTTTTCCCGTCCGCAGAGCGGACGTCCATTGGGAGGACACCAGGCCGGCCTGCCAGGCGCTCATCGTCACGATGAGGTCGGTGTCTTCCAACAAATCCCGGCACAGCTGTTGACTGCGGTGGGCGGTAAGATCGACGCCCAGCTCTTGCCCGGCTGCGACGGCATTTTCACTGGCGCAGCCGCCGGGGCAGGCGTCCGTACCGCAGCTGAAGCAGCGGACACCCTCCCGGCCGCTGTCGCGCAGGAGTTTTTCAAACAGCGCCTGGGCCAGCGGGCTGCGGCAGCTGTTGCCCGTGCAGACAAACGCGATGGTCATTTTGATCCCTCTTTTTTGTAGGGGACGCACACCCGGGCGTCCTCCGAATCCATTAGAGCGTACATCTTGTTGAAGAAAATGCTTTGCATTTGACAAAAGTTGCTATGATTGATATACTATATTCGATAAGAAAAGGGGTGGTACTGTGCTTGACAAGGTTGATTACTGGTTGAATCTGTGCGATGACAATATGACTACTGCAAAATGGCTCTTAGAAGGAAAGCGCTATCTGGATATGGGGTTTTTCTGTCATCAAATAGCAGAAAAGGCTTTAAAGGCAGTTGTATCAAGCATTTCAGACGAAATGCCGCCTAAAATACACGATTTGAAAAAATTAGCGGCTCACGGAGGGATTTACGACAGTTTATCAGAAAAACAGCTTGTCTTTATGGAAAACTTAAATCCGCTTCAGATTGAAGCACGTTATCCCGAATACAAGGAAAATATTGCAAAAACACTCAGCAAGAATATTGTGAGCAAATAATCAACGAGACGGAGGAATTTCTATGTTGGATAAAGCAACTGCTAGAGAAATTGCCTTAAAATATTCCGATGAGGTTCGTAAAAACCTCGACCCGACGAAAGTGGTTCTTTTCGGTTCCTATGTAAATGGAACGCCTAATGAGAATAGCGATATCGACATTGCGATAATTATGAACGGGTTTCAGGGAGATTGGCTGAAAACATCCTCTTTTCTCGGGCGGCTCAACCGCAAAATAAGCCTGGATATCGAACCCCATTTGTTGGATGAAACCCATGACCCCAGCGGGTTTGTGGAACACATTGTTAAAACGGGAGAAATTATTTTCCAATCGACATAAAAGCCACTGCGCTTTCTCGCTTCTTACGAGGAAGCGTTTTTTCTTGCTTGTCACTTGGCACTGGGGAAATATATGGAATCATCCCTTCGCGTCGAACCAGGTCTCCCCGGTGTGCACTTCCGCGCTCAATTTCACTTTCAACTGCGCCGCGGCCTCCATCTCCTCCTTGAGCAGCTTGGCGACAGCCTGGGACTCCTCTTTGGGCGCTTCCACCAGCAGCTCATCGTGAACCTGCAGAATCAGCCGGGCGGCGAAGTTTTCCCGGTTCAGGCGCTCCGCCACGCGGATCATGGCGATTTTGATGATGTCTGCCGCCGTCCCCTGAATGGGCATGTTGCGGGCGACCCGCTCGCCGAAAGCCCGGGTGTTGAAATTGGAGGCGGCCAGTTCCGGCAGGTAGCGCCGCCGGGCAAACAGGGTCTGGACGTAGCCCTGGCGCTTGGCCTCCTCCACCACGCGCTCCATGTAGGCGCCGACGCCCGCGTAGTGGCGCAGATAATCTTGAATATAGTGTTCCGCCTCCCCGCGGCTGACGCCGATGTCCTGGGAGAGGGAAAACGCGCCGATGCCGTAGA
>Ga0123353_10016438_pt1 | contig 10818 bp, 9 predicted proteins | sample TergutLab28metaG_3_FD_92763 | JGI IMG/M metagenome (GOLD analysis project Ga0123353, IMG submission 92763) | Labiotermes labralis P3 segment gut microbial communities from Petit-Saut dam, French Guiana - Lab288 P3 | ecosystem: Host-associated > Arthropoda: Insects > Digestive system > Gut ... | reverse complement strand
TCATTATTTAATGCTCAACATGTTTCGGATGTTAATACATCCATCCTCAGAAGCTTGCGACTTATTTGTTGAGTTATTTCATGGGTTGTATTGCTCTGGTACGATGTGTGTTGGTGTTATGTTGTGGTTTGGCTGAGGTGGTGTGGTATTGAACCAGAGCAATACAACCCATGAAATAATTCAACAAATAAGTCGCAAGCTCCTGAGGATGGATGTATTAACATCTGAAACATGTTGAGCATTAAATAATTAAATAAAAAAGCAAGCGACATGAAGTTGGTCTCTCTATTCACTTCACCTTAGTTTAAGGTATGTATGGTAATGTGTACCGTCCTAATGCAAGTCACCAGTATGGACCACACTAGAGATGTATAGACATCCAACTTTGAAATTTTGCCCTTCTGCTTGAGAATATCACCAAAGCAATTTGTAGACTTAGGTGTGTTGATATTAATTTTCTTTGAAATGTGTGAATGTGACATTTCTTTGGTGTTCAGATTTCATGCACTGTAGTTTTCGTTCGTACCTTTTTTAATGCCCACGTAAGGCTTATGGAGATCAAAATATGCCCATTTCTTTCCAAAGCACTAAATGGTGTTGAGTGATTAGTTTCATTTTGAATTGCCCTTATCTCTGGGAAATAAGAGCCCCTTCTCCATACTGCATGGAAAATGGAATATGACACAGAATACTGAAAGGTGAAGAAAGGAACTTCAAGTGACCATGCCAAGAGCTTTTTGGTTAGAAGTCCAGAAAGTCTGTATGCAGTATCAAAGAAAGTTTTACTGCCTAACTGATGATAAATAGTACAGTAAAAATGTCCAAGACAAAGAAAAAATTACTCTGTCCCATTGATGTTAAAGACCAGCTTCAGAAAATTAAGGAAGGGTAACATTACTTAAAATTAGACCTTTCACTTAATAAGCTAAGTCACATGTGTTTAATATTGTCACAAATGGTGGCCAGTAGATGTAAGTTTACCTGCTGACAGCCATTTTTTTCCTGTGCTGAGTCAAATCTTAGAAATTCAAGTCCAGTCCAGTAAATATTACATTATTCTTGGCCTTTTGACGTAGTAGTGAAATGGCACCAGTTCATGCTTATTTTAGCAGTTTCTACAAACACAAATTATCTTCCCCTCTCCCCACAAAAGAGAGAGGGGAAAAGACCAACATGGAATTCAGTTTAAAACTCTTTAAGGGGTATGCATTTTCTCTAGTACTGTGAACTGAATGGAAGAGTCTGTTAACTCAGAGTCATTGGGTTAAAAATTAATTTTGGCCATTCAGCAAAGCAACAGGTCTGGTTGAACAACATGGTCCATACATGTCATTTCATGTTGCTTGAATTAAATAGTTGAAAAACTTCTTTGGCATGAACAAAAATATCATATATTAAGGAATCCCATTATTACTGTATAATTTTTTAACTTCCAGCTGTAACTATACCATACAGTTTTTCCATACGACTTCATGAGAATCACTTTGTTTTCAAATATCTTCCATCTTTCACCCACAGAGGGGAATGTGGAGATGCAGGCACTGCACTACAAGCCACAAGGTCACATGTTACGATTCCAGATGATATTGGAATTTTTCGTTGACATAATCCTTCCGATCGCACTATGGCCCTGGGGTCGACTTAGCCTCTAACAGAAATGAGTACCAGGAACATTCTCTGGGGGGTAAAGGCAACCACTGGCATAGGGCTGACAACCTTACCACCTTCATGTGCCAACTGTCTTGAAATCTGGAAGCTTCAATCCCTTGGAACCCTCAGGCCCTGTCCAGGACTGTATGAGATTACCTTTTCACCCACAGAAGTGTAGGTAAAACTGCAATTTGTTTCTCACATAATTTGAAGAACTTATTCTTTGTAACAAAATCAACATCAATAAATTCTTCAGTGTTTACTTTTTATTAGAAAAGAGAATATAGCCTGATGATATTCTCTGTCTTAAGGCACATTTGTTAAACTTTATTTCAGGTAAACACACATCTTAAATTTTGTATGTAAGAATCAACACTATAGACGGGGTTGCACAGTCACTTGTGGACAAACTTTAACCCCAAATGTAATGTTATCGTTGATGAACTAATTTTTATGATATTTAATTTCGTAGGAATAGGCTTATGCATAGCGGCATGTTTATACATTTCCAGAGTTTTATGTAGATGTTGCTCAGGAAGTATTCCTCCTCACTGGGTATGTAGAATATGTTTTGCAACAACTCCTGACATAATGGTTAACTGTGGAAATAATGCATGTGTGACCTGTTTTAGTACATTACTTATTGTACCTATTGCTCACAGCAAGAGTTTGTAGCAGACATCCCACCTCCTCCCCCCTCCATTTACACATTGGTTTCATATATATCTGCATATCTTGCAAAGCCACAGTAGTGTGACTGTATCATCCATTGCTTTCTCCACACTGTTAACAATCTGCAAATTTTGACATGCAAGATAGCATTTTTTTCACAAGTACAACACATTTTTTTGTGCATAGTGTGTTGTGTTCATAGTGTTATGTGCTGTTGAAATATGTCATATTGTTCCATTTTAACACGGTGCAACACCATCAGACACATGAAAAGTTAATGGTTTATGAAACTGCTGCTAAGATGATTCAACTTCATTTACTCTGGAATATGAAATTGTGAATATATGCATATACTTTATGGCACTAATTTCAGAGAGACATGTGTTTATAGAAGGATTTTCAGCAGAAGAATTTTGTTAGTGGAATCAGCAAGGATGTTTTGTGAAAATCTTGCATGTTGAGTTCATAACTGCTTGGGTTTGCATAAGAAGTACAGCAGGCAGCTCCAAATCATTTAATAATGTTTAACATTTGGTTGGAGACAGGCAGTATATATCTGTCCCTGTTATGAGGAGGAGACTGTTTTGCCATCTTAACCCAAATTTTATTTTTTAGCTGTGTTTGGTATAAAATTTGATTAAATGTGGTCAGAACGGAAAACGTGTAAATTGTAGTTTTTTTCCTGTGTGAATGGACAAAAATCACTGTGATAAAAATTACATTTGTTCTAGTGGGGGTTGATCTAGCTTCCAACTTTGTATATAGGCATCCCAGTGAATGAAGTGGGACTGATATTCCAAGAATTGTGGCAGCCAAGGTGATTCACTGTAGTGTATCTTCTCTAAGTCTGCAAAACATGAAACTTGCCTGTTTTGGCTTCATTTTTAGACTTAAGTATGACTTGTTGCAGCTGCCAAAGGGAGGAGAAATTGTGAATGTATGATTTGTCACTGATAAAATGTCTTGGACAATTTAAAATATTAGGTATGCCAAAGCAGTGTTCAGCCAGTTTTGTTAATATATGGTCTCTACCTAAGACAGGATGGTTTTATTGTTAATCATTATGTCACATTAACGTGTTAAAAACATGTTAATGGGACTTACATAATGATTTGCAAAATATAATGTTTTAGTGATGAAGTGAAATATGGTGTTTTATTAAACCACTAGCTGGTCCCTGTACCCATGCTGAGCCAAGACAGAATGAAGTGAATGGCTTTTTTAAAGTATTGTGATGGCGTCAGAAGTGTATGACATTTATTATTTAAGACAACATTGTATATATGTATTGAGCAAATTGTGTTCTTATGTAGTATAAGTTTTGTGACAATATGAGTATTTCTTTTCAGTTCTTCAGTTAGGTCTAGATCATTGGTAAACAAAGATGGGTCCATTGTTTTAGTCATGCTTTAATTAGATATGTGATTGTTCAATTTGTTCTTGTTTTCCCAAGGCCATTGTTGCCAATTGCCATATTGACTGTCATCAATTCTTCCCCCTCATGCGTGCATTGTGAGAACTGCTTTTATAGTGAGAAACCCCATAGGAATATCCATGTAAAATATTCTGTTTATCAAAACTTAAAAAAAAAAATAAACTAAAATGTTAATATGAATAAACAAATTTCTGATTAATTCATTAATCTGGACATATAAAAATTAAAGAGTTAAAAGCAAATCACTCTCAGCTTAACATTTATTAAACAAGGATACACAAAGCATTACAAAACATCCATGTCAGGGCAATATCACTCATTGCACAGTAAAGTTTAATTACATTACAAGTTCAGCTCCCCTTCATCATTAGACTGGAGCAAAATCATATAGCAGGAAGATGTTACTAAAAGTACAAAAAGACCTATGTGCCACACAGTACATACCAACACAAAAAAGACATCTATAAAATTGGATATATACACATACAATTTTGGGCGCAGTATTTCACACACACACTCCCCTTCATTTTCTACACCAGCATCACACATATGCTGCCTGATCTACTTCAATATAACTTACAGCCTTGTCCCCTTTTAAGATTAAGTGTACTCCATAGTAAGAATAATCACTATTTTAAGTACACAACACTTGACAATATGAAGTTTCTGAAACAAGCTCATATGAATTCCCAAGGCAAAGAAACTGTTACTGAATTAAATTCACTTGAACCTTTACTGGGCAAACATGATGTTGGCCCATTAAATTTGTGCCCTTTCAATCTGAAAGGGTAACAATGTCCCACAGATGACATTTAAATTGAATAGTGGCTCAGCTCAAAGGTAGGCGGAAAGATAAGGTGATTCCACATCCTGCAATATCTAATCTCTAGGTAATCTCACACAGAACACAAATGTACATAGAGCTGCACATCTACAACACTTCAAATAAGGAACATAAATACAAATTCTCTAACCAGACATCTGAATTGTGTCAGCTGCTCTATTTGCCCTAACACTGAACTACTTGCACACAGAGCTTATACATTCTGCTACAATGGGCAAGACAGTTCCATTGTGATATACTTGCTAACCCTTTTGCACCAAATGTAATCACAGCTGATCTTATGCAGCCCCTATTTAAATTGTGGTTTGCTGCAGATCACACCAGGCATTTACTTCTGGTGCCAAATGGTTAATGATCAACACAAATGGCATCCATAGCATTAAATGAAACATGAATGAAACCCTCACTCTGCAAACTGCAACAACTAAGAGTACCAAAATTCAATGAGAACATTTTTAAAGTTGGTAACAAATGTTCTGTATGCATATGTTTACTGTTCTTTAGGTACCTGAAGCACCACTGTTCTCATCCCACCAGCATCTGAAATGTTGACCTTCATCTCCTCTCCCAGGGCCTTCTCAATCATGTTGGTGATATGATTATCACCAGGTGCTGGTGGTGGCCATATTTCATCTGGTGGTGGTACAATATAATCTTTCCCTGCAGAGAGTAGTGAAGGTTTTATATCTTCTGGCCTTTCATCTGTGCGGAAACGTTTTAAGGGTGGAACTTCATAATCATGGTCACCCACAACAGGATTATTAAACTGCAGAAGTTCAGCCATATCAGCAATGAATTTAGCTTCATCATCCTGATCTGCGCTGTTCATGCTGCCATCTTCAGAAAGCCCCTTCTTTGGGAATTCCAACAGGTTTCTTGAACGCCCTGTGAAGGATAAGGTGACATTATTCAAAAACACCCTGATGAATGATGTTATATGTGTGATAAGAACTGCTACAGCAATGACTATTCAGTCTCTGTTCCTCTGGGTTGTGTCAACTCGGGGGGGGGCTTCTTCAGATATCAGTCTTGTGTTAACCACAAACTTTTGTTATCCAGGATTTGGAAATTTTAAATCCCTTACAGCTACAGAGCTGGTGGTTGTATATTACCACAGGGGCAACAGTGCTATTGCTGAAAAGATGCAATGAGCCATGTACATGCACCATTATAACATACAACCAGTAAAGGTAAATGTATGACATTCACATTTGATATATGAGATGACACTCATGATGAACAGACTGCCAGAAAAGAAACAAAGGATGGATATGTCATTAAGTTTTGAAAATAGTAATTATACTTTATTTGCCCCACTTTTTCTATTGTTCCATGCCATAACAATGGAGTCACTTATGTGATTCAATGGATAAGCAAATTTTATGCTGGGGAGGGATACATATACAGTATGTTAACCACAAGATTTGAGGTTTTCACGAGTAGTAGCTTCTGGGACGTCATGATGTGTTGTTGGGTGAACAGTTCTGATGTTCTGAAGGACCCAGAAGATGAAGGCACTGCAGTCCACTGAAACATCAGGAACTACTGGCCCAACAATGCAGTGTTGCATCCCAAAAGATGTCCACCTTAAATATATGAACCCTCTGCCTATTCCACCTACAGTAATCATCCCAATTTTTTCCTTCACAATTTCAATTTTACACAAGATTTTGCATCAGAAGGGGCAGGGTCCTTTTACTTCAAACTGAAGGAGTGCAATTTTTCCCAAAAAATGAAAATTCTAGTAGAGTTCCATCAAGACTTGTACATAACGCAAGCAGCATTACTGGTCTAACTGCTAAACATACATGAATGTATTAATCAAGTACAGGCAGGTCTTGTTTAATGCCGGGTTTTGTTCCTGAAAAACATCATACAAATCAAACAAAAAATTCCCATTTAAAACAGTGTATTGTCTGTGGGTTAGGGGACTGACCTCATCCTACATAGTCCTGTAGGGCACATGACTACCACTAGTGGACAAATGGACCTGTTGGGTATGTATGTACTGTATATACAGTGTATATAAACTTCTATACAGTATACATACATGTGTATGCAATTTATTTAATCATTTCTAATGCAATAAAAATGTAAGAGATTCGCATCCATAGTTTTTGATGTGGTCCATTCTGATAGGCTGTGGTACCAATTTAATTCCTGACTTAGCACCTTCTTTTATTGTATCAGCTATATCACAAACTGTACGTATGCTACTATGAGCAAGCCTAACATTACTGCACATGTAAACTACTTGTTCACCTTTTTAAAGTCAGCTTGTTATGACCCTTCTGTACCAATTGTCCCTTGCCGATTTTTAACTGGGAATGCACTAGATGATGTAGATTCACGTTTCTCACTGATGTTGGTGTGAAAAGCCAATGCTACAGAAGAGGAAACTACACCAGGCATGTGATAATATGACCAATGCAATCAATCCATGCATGTGACTGATGGCGTGACAGTGACATCACTTTCCGCTAGCCTCCTAATGAAGATAAGTGTGGCCACAGACTGTCTATGCCAAATCGCGTTAACCGAAAATTATCGCACAAATTAAAAAATGGTGTACATTTTCAAGTCATGTTAGAGCAAAATCATGAAAAAAGAAATCCCAGAATATGAGACCACCTGCCTGTACCGAAATAAAACTTTTATGTCCTGCTTTCAGGTTAACAACAATGTCTGAAAACACTTCTGCAGCCCAAAAAATGCATCATTTATGAAACCGGCCATGTATATGACAGGGTAGGATTACAAAGCTCAGTTAAGAAGAGTTCTTTCACAACTCACCTGCCAGAGGTGCCACTTTGTTTTCCGACTGTGAAAGATCTTTATCCTTCTGACTGTCAGAGCTGGAGGGTGAACTCTGATTCAGCCGTAAGTTTGGAGCCATTACAAGGGCCATGGAAAGTAGAAGCACCATAAGGCAAGTGGCTGGCTGTGCTGCCTTTCCTGTTCCTCGGGCCAACACAGTCTGCAGTTTCTTCAACTGGGTTACTAGAGTTTGATTCTGTGTCTGCAAAGCTTTGATACGTTTCACTAGGTGTATATTTTCCTCTGTGCACTGTTTTACCCTGTAACAAAACAGTTATTAATTATGTGGCGATGAATCACCAGAGACAAAGTTGGAGGTGGAAAAGTAAAAACACTGTAACTTCCATCCCCCATACTGATTCAGGGGAGGAAATGCCACCTTTCTATTTCTTTGTTTTGCCATACACAGAATTTTGAACCATTCAGTTTAGTACCTTTATATTATAACTTGTTGATAGTGGTTTCATGTAACATTCATGTAATTAATATAATTATTTATATATATATATGGGGTGTCCACAAAGTTCTGTTCCTACTTTCAACTCTTATGAGATGATAAACCAGACAGATGGAAATATGTACTATTTTGTGTATTGTTCCAGAACTCAAAAAAGGTTACTTGGGCTTTAATCCACCTCAACATGGGATCTTGGTTCTAGTCACATCAAGTTGATAGTCCAGTTCTGCCATGTACCAGTAAACATTCTGTTCACACACTTCAGACTGTTTCAATAATCCCCACACAAACGGTCATGCGGTACTTAATCTCCCCCAGGAAGGTACAAAGTGCATGGCTCAGGTCATTCGGTGCCGTACCGTCCTCATTCTGTTATAAATTCTTACTAGCATAATAGAAGAATTTAAAAAATGGGGATACACAATCCCCTCTTTCATCTCAATAAACAGGAATGAGCTATGTGTTCCCTTATATGAACTCCAGTGACATATATATGTATATTTATACTATAGTCATGTAGCTGAAAGTTGTAAACACCTGGTCTTGTTGCATCATCCGTTATGTTGTGCAACACTTACTACTGTAGACAGAACTCAATACTGTCTGTCTTTACTTTCATCCTGGTTCCAGTCTGTAAGAAAAATGTTGGCTTCAGACATCCCTATACTGTCAGTGTTCTCCCCACCCCCACTTCTATTTCTGAACCTGGTGATTTTCATTACACTTGGTATGAATATTCTGTCACTGAAATACATACAAAACTGTAAGGTATGAGCATTTCTAATGCTGCCTTAGGTTCAGAGTAACAGGCCTTACAAAAATATAGTTTCTATAAAAGTAACATTTCTCACAATGTAAATTAACAATCTCTCTTCTTCCTTCCCCCCCCCCACCCCCCCACCAGGGAACACAGCTGTCATTGAGATGTCCAGGCAGATGCAGGCTTTCTATGCAATAAAGTTACCATGCCAGTGAGACGAAAGACCCTGTATATACAAGTTTGACTTGAAAAGGATGCAGATATAAAGTATATACTGAACAATGAATTACAAAAGTATAGGATTTTTTTACCTTTCTTCCAAACCATCTATGTATTCCTTCTTCCTCTTGCGTGAATCCTGAGCTGATATCTTGTTACGAATTTTTCTTCTAATTCTTTTAAGTTCCCGCTCTTCGTGTTTTGTGAGAGGATAATGTGATGGCAATCTGACACCTTCTTTTTGAAGAAGTCTCTTTTCTTCAGCTGTAAAGGAATATTTTCAGCATTCATTACTTAAGTCATATACACACATCTTCAAGAAACCAACATGCATTACCAATCTGCGCAACTTCAAACTGCTTGAGAAGATAACTGAAGTAAACTGCTGCCTAGTACATCATATTCCAACAATGGCACCTTGCATATATAGTAACTTCAGAAATACAATGTTACATACATGAACTTCATGACAGTAACAATGTAAATGACATGAAAATAATTTCATGAAATACACAATTACAAAACACGAGGTGCATAAAACATCGATTTCTTGTTACCCCAATACACTGCTCAAGTCACAACAGAGTAAAATACTTTGATCTTTCACATAATGGCATTTTACACCATGACAGCAGTTAAATCCATCTCGTGTGTTGTGTCTTACAATCCCACTTTCAGGTGTGACTTGTGTATCTCACAGGTAGGAAGTACCCAGATTATAAAAAGTGCAAGACATGCAGTATCAGAATCTGTTTATAGTGTGTTAAAAAATTCAAGATCCTGTAAGACCTACTTTATATACTTTGTACTGTACTGAACAATCCTACAACTTCCCACAACCTGAAGAACCATTATACTTATGGTAAGCTTACACGTTAACTGCAATCTTGGATACTGTGAATCTGAATCATCACCCATTTCTTCTGACACACTTCCATTAGAACTGGTGGTGACAAAGTCTTCTTGCTCACTACTACTCTTCACAAGAAATGGATTAGTTTGTAGAGTTGCTCTGTTGCCAGTTGTAATACGCATTCCAGTTACAGGCTGCTGCTTTCTTGTGACATTCTGCCTTGATGCATTGATAATTTTAATTGTTCTGATGTCTTTCACATCCTTCAGACTTACTGGCAACAGAATAGAACGAGGATTTCCAGACACTGGTGTCAAGTGGATCAACTGCCTTAACGGAGTACTGGTGGTCATATGATGGTTGTTTTGGAGGTTTTGTGTTACAGTTTCAGTCTGCTGTGACGCAGGCAACACATCTGCAAAAGATATGCTACATGTACAACTTCTCTACTAATCCTAGTTAATAGTAAATACTTACCTCCTTAAAAATATATAACATACTCATGCTAATGATGGCTTGATTGTCCTCCACTTTAACCTCCCCAAAGCAACTTGTGTCGAGAATACTGAAAACTGAAGGATCTACTTCAACATCTTCTTGTACTGAGCTCTCCTGGTCACTGTACACATGGGAATTCTCCAATGGACTACTTTCACTACCACTAGACAAGGATGATGGGAAGTCTCCTCTATCATCCTCTTCAACCTCATCCAGCACTGGTGACAATTGTTGGTCACTAGAGACACCACTGTCAGAGCAACTGCTGGCAGGTACCGGGACATCTGTTTCCACCGTACATGCCCCAGACAGAAGCCCACCATCTTCCAATATTTCAAATGGGTGGTTTTCAAATTTTAAAATTGAATCCAAGAACTCATCTGTATTTGTTGGCCAGCTTTCTGCCTACAGAAACAGAAGAGAAGAATCTTAATTAAACGTAATTTTTACATGCCACCAAAACTGTAACTTATATCCATTCCTTCAACATCTTTCTTATCACTTTTACTAACTGAATCCTTATCCAAGCTGAGAACATTATCTTCTCTATCCAACAGAAAATCCATCAAACTTATGTCCGTAGGCACTGACATTGTTCTTTTTTTTTTTTTTT
>Ga0123353_10016437_pt1 | contig 10818 bp, 10 predicted proteins | sample TergutLab28metaG_3_FD_92763 | JGI IMG/M metagenome (GOLD analysis project Ga0123353, IMG submission 92763) | Labiotermes labralis P3 segment gut microbial communities from Petit-Saut dam, French Guiana - Lab288 P3 | ecosystem: Host-associated > Arthropoda: Insects > Digestive system > Gut ... | reverse complement strand
CTGCAAAACAACGCGGCATTTTTAGTCTGCGAAAGCATGGCGCAGGCCGTGGCGCTGGCCAACGCCTACGCGCCCGAGCACCTGGAGCTGTGCGTGGCCGGCCCCATGGAGCTGCTGGGGGAAATCGAAAACGCGGGTTCGGTATTCCTGGGGCACTATACGCCGGAATCCGTGGGCGACTACTACGCCGGGCCGAACCACGTGCTGCCCACCGGCGGCACGCCGCGGTTCTTCTCCCCGCTTTCGGTGGACGATTTCGTAAAGAAGCAGCAGTTCATTTACTACACGCAGGCGGCGCTGGAACGGGACCTGGACGGCATCGTGACGCTTGCCGAGGCGGAGCTGCTGGAGGCGCACGCGCGGGCGGCGAAGGTAAGGTTTGAGGTGTAGCATGGCAAATCAATTGTTATTGGACGAAGCTATTTTCCCCTCCGCGGATATCATACACGCTGCGCTGGGCGGCATATACCCCGTATATCAATCCTTCCGCGAACGGCTCGCGGCCGGGCAGATTTCCATTGAATGGCGCTACTACAGGGACAGCAAGTCCTGGCTCGGCAAATGTCAGCACAAAAAGAAAACGGTGTTCTGGCTTTCGGTATGGGAGGGCTTTTTCAAGGCCGCTTTCTTCTTCACCGAGACGGCACACGAGGGCGTGCAGGCCCTGCCTTTTGATGAACCGCCCAAGCGTGAGCCGAACGTCGGAAAATTTGTCCCGCTGGTGATGGAAGTACACAGCGAAAGCCAGTTGGGCGACCTTGCGCGGTTGATCGCATACAAGAAAAGCCTGAAATAGGAGGCCCCCATGCCCTTTACCCTCAACGAGAAAATAAAGAACCTGACGCCCTACGACCCCATCGAGGGCGACTACCCCATACGCCTGGACGCCAACGAGAGCTTTCTGCCCATCGGCGGCGAGGAGCGCGAAGCCATCGCGCGGGCGGCGCGGGGGGTTGACCTGCGGCGCTACCCCGACCACGGGGCGGTGAAGCTGTGCCAGGCGGCGGGCGCCTGGTACTGGGTAAAGCCCGGCCTGCTCACAGCGTGGAACGGCACGGACGAAGCCATACTGCTGCTGTGCAGCGCGTTTTTGGGCAAGGGAGAGACCCTGCTGTGCTTCGCGCTGGACTTTTCGATGTACCACTTCAACGCGCATCTTTCCGGGGCGCGGTGCGTCAAGCTGCCCAAACGGGCGGATTTTACCATTGACGTTGACGCGGTGACCGAGGCGCTGCAGGAACACAGGCCCGCTATGCTGCTGTTTTCCAACCCGTGCAACCCCACCTCGCTGGTGCTGGCGCGGGAGGGGGCGCTGCGCATCGTGGAGGCTGCGCGGGAAACCGGCACACTGGCGGTGGTGGACGAGGCCTACATGGATTTCAGCGACCAGTCCCTGCTGGACGACATCGAAGAATACGACAACCTGGTGGTGCTGCGCACCTGCTCGAAGGCGCCGGGCCTGGCGGGGCTGCGGCTGGGCTTTTCCGCCGCCAACGAAACGCTCACCCGGGCGCTGCGCGCGGTGAAATCGCCCTACAACGTGGGCGCGCTCACCCAGGCGGTGGGCACGGCGCTGCTGTGCCAGCCGCTGCGGCTCCAGGAGGGCGTGCAGGAGATCCGCCGGCGCACGGACGAGCTTTCCCAGGCGCTGCGGGGCCTGGGCCTGCCGGTGGTGGGCGACGCCGCGAACTTCATCTTCGTGGCGGGGGCCGCCGGGGCGTTCGAGTACCTGCGGGAACGCGGGATCATCGTGCGGCGCTTCGGCGAGCACCTGCGCATCACGGCGGGGGCGGCGGAAGAGAACGCGGCGCTGGTTACGAACTTGAAGGAATGGCTGACTGAAAAGCCCAATATATAACGTCTGAAAATCTGATGTCTGAACGGAGTGAAGCTATGCGCACTGCAACCATCACCCGCAAAACCAAAGAGACCGACATATCCGTCACACTGGACCTGGACGGCGGTTCCGCCAGCGTTGCCACGGGCGTGGGCTTCTTCGACCACATGCTCACCGCCCTGGCCGTGCACGCTGGCTGGGGGCTCGCCCTGGCCTGCCGGGGCGACCTGGAGGTGGACGCCCACCACACCGTGGAGGATTGCGGCATCGCGCTGGGGCAGGCCCTGGGGCAGGCCCTGGGCGACAAATCCGGCGTGGCGCGCTACGGCAGCGCGGCTATCCCCATGGACGAGGCCCTGGCCGAGGCCCACGCGGACATCAGCGGGCGGGCGTTCCTTGTGTTTTCGGCGAAATTTTCGCAGCACCAGGCGGGGGAGTTCCCCCTGTGCCTGTGTGAGGAGTTCTTCCGCGCGTTTGCCGTGAACGCGGGGATCACCCTGCACATGATCCTGCGCTACGGGGCCAACGGGCACCACGAGGCCGAGGCGCTGTTCAAGGCGGCGGCGCACGCCCTGCGCAGGGCCACCGAAACGAAGGATGGCACGCTTTCCACGAAGGGGAGCATATGAGAGGAGGAACCCCCATGCGCAAGCCAATCGCATTCATCCTGAGCATAGCCCTGCTGCTGGGCTGCTTTGCCCTTGCCGCTTCGGCGCAGCCCGGCGTCACCCGGGTGGCGACCACCTTTTACGGCCCCGCCCAGGGCTTCCACTGGTTCACCGGGGAGAAGGCCGAAAGCGATGTCGTTATCGACGGGCGAACCTACACCGGCGGCGCGAAGAAATTCAAGGGGGCCTGGGCGCACTCCGTGGTAGTCAACGGCCTGGAGCCCGGCAGGGAATACGCCTACCGGATCGGGGACTACGAGGGTACGTTCAGGACCGACCCGGGCCGGGGCGCGCCCGTGAGCTTCCTCGTGGGCGGCGACACCCAGGCCACCGGGCGGGACGGCTTCCGCCTGGCGGCGGGCATCTACGGCGCGGCCTTCGAGGCCTACCCGGACGCCGGCTTCCACGCCATCCTGGGCGACCTGACCCAGAACAGCACTGCCGAGGAGTGGGACCTGTTCTTCGAGGAATTCGAGGCCGTCAACGCGAGGAGCCCCCTCATGCCCGCGGCCGGGAACCACGACATGTACCCCAACTGGTTCCGCAACATGTTCACCCTGCCGGAGCGGCGCAACTACTTCAACTTTTCCGGGCTATACTATTCCTTCGACTACGGCGATGCCCATATCGCCGTGCTCAACACCAACGATTGGTTCTTCTACACGGGCACGGCTCAGTTAAACTGGCTGATCAACGACATGAACGCCTCCGACGCCCGGTGGAAGATCGTCATGACCCACCGGCCTATCTATACAGGCGCCGACCCCGAAACGGCGCCGGACATGCTGGCCCTGCGCCGCTCGCTGGGCCCCGTATGCGACATGCTGGGCGTGGACCTGGTGCTCAGCGGGCACAGGCACAGCTACTTCCGCAGCAAGCCGGGCGGCAAAGCGGGCGTGGGGGCGTTCGAGGACCCCCTTACCACCGACCCCGCGGGCCCGGTCTATATCATCCCCGGGGCGGCCGGCGGCAGGGGCGGCGATTCCCCCACCTTCGCCAACATAGCGATCCAGGGCGACACGCTGACCTACCGCGCCGAGATTTATGACCGCGACACGGGCGCTACCCGCCTGCGCGACGAATTCACCATCGAGAAGACGCTGCCCGCCGCGCCCGCCAGGATCCGGATGAAGCTGCCGGAGGACCCGATACTCAACCTGCCTGGCCAGCTGCTGCACTTTTTGGGGACCTTCTCGCTGGTGCTTTTCATCGACTACATCGGCGGGGCGCTGCCGCAAATGATACGGGAGCGGTTGTCGTAATATGTACATCAACGCATTCCGCGTGGAGGAGATCGATAGCGGCGAGTACTACGCCCAATTGCCCATCGTGCAATCGCTGCGGGACATGGGCTGGTTCCGCTTCCGCAGCCCGGTGACCTTCTTCGTGGGGGAAAACGGCAGCGGGAAATCCACCCTGCTGGAGGCCCTGGCCGTGCGCGCGGGGATGAACGCCGAGGGCGGCTCGCGCAACTTCCGTTTCGCCACGAAGCGCACGGATTCCGGGCTGCACAGGCACATCGCCCTGGCCCGCAGCGCCCGGGAGCGCGACAGCTATTTCCTGCGGGCGGAAAGCTTCTACAACGTTGCCACGGAGGTGGACCGGCTGGACGAGATCGCCGCGCCCACGCCGAAAATCCGGGATTCCTGCGGCGGGCTGTCGCTGCACGAGCAGTCCCACGGGGAAAGCTTCCTGGCCCTGGTGCAGAACCGGCTCGACGGCGGGCTATATATCCTCGACGAGCCGGAGGCCGCGCTTTCCCCCACGCGCCAGATGACCCTGCTGGTGGAGTTCCAGCGCATGGTGAACGCTGGCGCGCAGCTGATCATCGCAACCCACGCGCCGATCCTGCTGGCCTTCCCCGGGGCGGAGATTTACGAGATTGCCGGGGCGGGCATCGAGCTGACCCCCTATGAGGCCTGCGACCATGTGCGCGTGACCAGGCGCTTTTTGAACGACCCGCAGGGGATGCTGCGGAATTTATTGGAGGAATAGCCACCATGCTCATTTTCCCTGCCATTGACATCAAGGGCGGCCAGTGCGTGCGGCTGTACCGGGGCGAATTCGCCACCGCCGAGCGCGTGGCGGCGGACTACATGCAAACGGCGCTGTCGTTCCAGGCGGCGGGCTGCCGGTGGATCCACATGGTGGACCTGGACGGCTCCCTGGCCGGGCGGCGGGTGAACCAGGCGATCTACCTCGACGTGGCGCAAAACAGCGGCCTGCAAGTGGAGCTCGGCGGGGGCATCCGCACGATGGAGGACGTGTCGTTCTACCTGGAACGGGGGATTTCACGGGTAATATTGGGCTCCGTGGTATTGGAAAACCCCGGGCTGGTTTCGCAGGCGATCGCGGCCTACGGCGCGGAGAAGATCGCCGTGGGGATCGACGCGAAACAAGGCAGGGTCGCCACGCGCGGCTGGCTGGACGTCAACGACATCACGTACATCGACCTGGCCCGCCGCGTGGAGGCAATGGGCGTGGAGTACATCATCTTCACCGACATCGGACGCGACGGCATGCTGGCCGGGCCGAACCTGGAGCAGCTGCGCGCGCTGCAGGCGGCCGTGGGCTGCAAAATCACGGCCAGCGGCGGCGTGACCGACATCGGGGATATCATCGCCCTGCGCGACAAGGGGTTCTACGGGGCCATCTGCGGCAGGAGCATCTATAAGGGTACGCTGGATTTGGCGCAGGCCGTGAAGGCGTCCCAAAAATAGGAGGCGCGCCATGCAGGAATTCGAGAAGCTCTACGGCACCGTCGTGGACCGGCGGGATAACCCGCAGGAGGGGTCCTACACCTGCTACCTGTTCGAACAGGGGCTGGACAAAATCCTGAAAAAGCTGGGCGAGGAGTGCGCCGAGACCATCATCGCCTGCAAAAACCGAAGCCGCCGCGAGATGGTCAGCGAGCTGAGCGACATGGCCTTCCACGCGGCGGTGCTCATGGCGTATTTGGACATCCTGCCAGGGGACATCTCGGCGGAGCTGGCGCGCCGCGCGCAGAAGCAGGGCAATCTGAAGCCATTCAAAAAAGTGGACAGGAATACGTAGGGGGAAGCTGCTGTGAAAAAGGCGATGGGAATCCTGGCGCTGCTGCTCGGCATGGCTGCCGGGCCGTTGCTTATCCCGGCGCAGGCCCAGGCACCCGGCGAGCCTGCCGCCATAGGCGCGATCCGCTGGGACGCGTGGTATGGCGAGCCCGCCAGCGAGGACCCGGGCAGCCCCGACCCCTGCACCCAGGTGGAGCGCACGCTCAGCCCGGCGGAATATCATTGGCGCGTGCCGTTTTTTGGGAACATCGGCGAAGGTGGCCAGGTCAGCTTCCCGGAATATACGCAGGAGATCTTCGACCGGGAGATGGAGTACGCCATCGAGGCGGGCCTGGATTACTTCGCGTATGTGTGGTACCTCAATATCCCCGGCATGGAAAGGGCGCATCAGTACCATACTGTGAGCCAATATAACACACAGGTGAAAATGTGCTCCATCTTCGACGGCAACGCGCTGAACCAGCAGAATGTGCGCGACGAAATCCGGGGGATGATCGGCCAGGGCTATTGGCAGACCGTGCAGGGCGGGCGGCCCCTGATGTTTTACTTCCAGGTGGACGGCGCGGCCATGGCGCAGGACATCGCCGCTTACCGTGCGATCTGCGCGGAGCTGGGCATTCCCGCCCCCTACGCGGTGGCCATGAGCGGCGGGAAGGAGATGGTCACGGTGCGCGGCGCCGACGCCGTTTCCAGCTACGCGGTTTCCGGCAGCGGCGGCATGAAGTTCACAAAGCTTATCCGCAAGGCGCGGCGCGGCTGGGACCGGGGCAGGGCCGAGGGCTTGCAGGTGGTCCCCAACTGGTCGGCGGGGTGGAACGCCCTGCCCAGGCATGACAACCCCGTCACCTGGATGGAGGTGCCCGCCGACAGCTGGGTGGCCGACGGCACGCCCCAGGAAATCGCCCGGTGCATTGCCGAAGCGCTGGCATGGTACGAGGGCAACCATGAACGCAGCGGCGCGGTGATCGGCTACGCGTGGAACGAGCACGACGAGGGCGGCTGGCTGTGCCCCACAATCCAGGTCGATAGCAGGGAGACCGGCGTCCCGCTGAAGAACCCCGACGGCACCTGGCAGATCGACGATTCGCGCATTCTGGCGGTGAAGGAAATAATTGCTAGCTATCAAAGCGGCAATCTGCAAACAGGAGGGCACACCATGCTTTTGGCAACCATCGGCTGGACCATCCTCGGCTTATTGGGGCTGTTCATCGTGATTACGCTCATCCGCGCGGCGTTCTGGAAGGCAAAGAAGGTCAACGTGGAGCCGCTGCCGGACGAGCCCGTGGACGAGGCCCGCGCCGCCGCGCGCCTTTCCGGGGCCATTCAGATCCCCACCATCGCCAACGACAACGACGAGGGCACCGACTGGGCGCAGTTCGAGCGCTTCCACGCCTACCTGGAGGAAAGCTACCCGCTGATTGCGCAGAACCTCCCCCGGGAGGTTGTACGGCGGGGCAGCCTGCTCTATCATTGGAAGGGCCGGGACCCCTCCCTGCCGCCCATCGCGCTGCTGTCGCACATCGACGTGGTGCCCGTCACCCCCGGCACGGAGGATGATTGGACGCACCCGCCTTTCAGCGGGCACAACGACGGCGAGTTCATCTGGGGCCGCGGCGCCATGGACATGAAGAACCAGCTCATCTGCACGATGGAAGCCGTGGAAACCCTGCTGGCCGAGGGCTTCACGCCCGAGCGCGACGTGTACCTGTGCTTCGGGGACAACGAGGAAATCCTGAGCCACGAAAACGGCGCGCGTTACCTGGCGCGGGCCCTGCGGGAACGGGGCGTCACGCGCCTGGAAAGCACCCTGGACGAGGGCGGGGCCATGCTGCCCGTCGACGTCAAGGGGATTCTGAGCGGCGTGCTGGCGGGCGTGGGCCTGGCCGAAAAGGGCCATTGCAATATTGAAATCAGCGTGAACGCGAAGGGCGGGCATGCCTCGCAACCGCCGGACCATACGGCCCTGGGCGAGCTGGCGCAGGTGATCCGCCGCCTGGAAAAGCACCAGTTCAGGGCGAGGATGACGCCCCTGATGCGCGATATCATAGACGCGGCGGGGCGCCGCCTGCCCTACTGGCTGCGCATTGCCGTGGTGAACCACAGGCTGCTGCAGCCTGTTCTGCTGGCCGTGATGAAACGTATTCCCTTCGCGGCCTGCATGGTCCGCACCACCACCGCCGTCACCCAGGCCACGGGCAGCCCCGCGCCCAACGTGCTGCCCCAGAACGCCAGCATCGTGGCGAACTTCCGCATGATGCCCGGCATCACCACCAACGACCTGGTTGCGCACATCAAGAAAGTGGCGCGCAACAAGAATATAGTGGTCACTGTTTTGAACACCAACGAGGCCTCGAAGTATTCCACCAGGGATTCGAAATCCTTCGGGGCCATCGCGCGCCTGGTGCGCAATATGCACCCGGACGCCATCCTCGCGCCCTTCCTCGTTATGGGCGGCACGGATTCCATCCAATACGACAGCATGTGCGACCATTGCTACCGGTTTTCGCCGTTTCTTGCGCCCGTTGAGCTCCTGCTGTGCACGCATGCCACCGACGAGCGCCTGCCCGTTGCCGCCCTGGGCGAGGGGGTAAGGTTTTTCAAGTATTATATTAAGGACGCGGCGGGATGACATACCACAACATCTTCGACACCCACGCGCACTATACCGATAAACGCTTCGCGCCGGACAGGGCGGAGGTTCTGCGCTGCCTGCCGGGGCGGGGGGTGGCGCGCGCGCTCACCTGCGGCAGCGATTTGCCCGACAGCCGCGCGGCCCTGGAACTGGCGCGGGAATATGACTATGTCTACGCGGCCTGTGGTGTGCATCCCCATGAGGCGTCAGGGGTCAGGGATCCATGGCTAAGGGAGTTGCGGGCGCTGCTGCGGGACGAAAAGTGCGTTGCGCTGGGGGAGATCGGGCTGGACTACCATTACGATTTCTCGCCGAGGGAGATGCAGCGGGATTGCTTTGCCCGGCAGCTGGAACTGGCGCGGGAGCTGAACTTGCCCGTCATCGTGCATGACCGCGAGGCCCACGAGGATACGCTTAAGCTCTTGCGGGAATACAGGCCCGCCGGTGTGGTGCACTGCTTTTCCGGGAGCTGGGAATTTGCCCGGGAAATCCTCGGGCTGGGGATGTACATCGGGCTGGGGGGCGCGGTGACGTTCCGCAACGCGAAAAAACCGGCGGAGGTGGCGGCGCGAATCCCCCCGGACTGCCTGCTGCTGGAGACCGACGCGCCCTACATGGCCCCGGAGCCCTTCCGTGGGCAGCGGTGCGACAGCGCGCATATCGCGTATACCGCCGAAAAGATCGCCGGGTTGCGGGGGATGGGGGCGCAGGAATTGATCGATATCTGCCATGAGAACGGCAGGAGGCTGTTCGGGGTATAAGAATGTAATTGTAGTTAGGCGGCGCGGTTCCGCCGCGCCGAATGAAAGCTTGGTATAGGAGGCCATATGGACAATTTCATGAGCTATCTGCTGGAGCGCCCCGGGCTGCTGCGCGTGGCGCAGAGGCTGATGTCCGCCTGCATCGCGGCGATTTCGTTCTTCAGCCCCGCGCTGCAGCCACCCCCGCGCCGTCCGCTGACGAACGCGGAGGACTTCCTCAAGGCCCGCGGGCGATATATCCGCACGCAGGCGGGGAGGGGGAAACGCATATTCCTGCGGGGCACCAACGCGGGGGGCTGGCTGGTGCACGAGGAGTGGATGTGCCCCACCATCGCCCGGGATACAAAGACCATCCGGGACACCCTGGCGGCGCGTTTCGGCGCGGAAAAGAGAGATGAGCTGATCGATGCCTACCGCGACGCCTACTGGACCGAACAGGACTTCGACAACTGCGCCGCGCTGGGCATGACTTGCCTGCGCCTGCCGTTCATCTACTGGGATGTGGCCGACGAGGAGGGGGATATCCTCCCCAGGGGCTTCCAGCGGCTGGACTGGTTCGTGCAAAACTGCGCGCAAAGGGGCATGTACGTCATACTGGACCTGCACGGGGCCTACGGCTCCCAGAGCGGCAAGCACCACTCGGGGCAGGTCAACGATGGGCGGCAGCTGTACTACAACGAAGAAAATCGCGCCAGGACCATCAAATTGTGGGAGGGCATCGCAGCGCATTATAGGGGCAACCCCGCCGTGGCGGGCTATGATTTGCTCAACGAGCCGGAAAACGACACCGAGCACACGGGCAAGATGCAGTGGGACTACTACGACGAGCTCTACCGGGCCGCGCGCGCGGCGGACCCGGACCACATTATCTTTATCGAGGCCTGCTGGGAGCCCAAGGACCTGCCCCGGCCCTCGAAGTACGGCTGGAAGAACGTGGTGTACGAATACCACCACTACGCATGGGACGCGCAGTCGGTGGAGGGCGTAAGCCTGCACGCGGCCGCCAACGCCCTGTGGGAATACTTCGCCTTCCGGGTGCCGATCCTCAACGGGGAGTTCACCTGCTTCGGCAAGGACGAGGGCTGGCGCAACAGCCTGCGGTACTACAACGGGCTGGGCTTCCACTGGACCACCTGGACCTACAAGGTCACTGGCAAGAGCCCCAACGGCGACCCGCACTGGGGCATCTACGAACAGCAGGACGTGCAGGCGAAGCTGGATATCCAGACCGCCAGCGAGGAGGATATCCGCGCGGCCTGGGGCCGGGTGGGCACAGAGAATACCGTGGCGACACGGCTGGGAAATATTTTGGAGGAGTATCTGAAATGAGCAACCACGGCCAACTGCTTTACAAGGCCATGACCTGGGATTACCCGGAAGAAATCCCGGTGTCCGTGGGGGTGCTGCCCGCCATGTGGCTGCACTACGGCGACGAGATGGCCCGCTTCGCCCGGGAATACCCGGATTTCCTGCCGCAGGGGCGCACGGCGGAAACGGTACGGGCGGGGCTTTCCGGGCGCTACAAGCGCGGCCAATGGACCGACGAGTGGGGCTGCGTGTGGAACAACGAGCACGACGGCATGGACGCCATCGTCACCGGCCACCCCGTGCCCAACCGGGAGGGCATTTACACGCTGGAGATCCCGCCGAACCGCGACGGCTCGCTGCCGCACGGGTTCATGTACCTGCGTCTGCTGGATCTGCGGGGCTTCGAGGAGGCCATGGTCGATTTCGCCGAGGAATGCGACGAATTACAGGTCCTGATCGACAAAATCTTGGAATATAACTGCCTGCAGATCGAAACGGCGTTGAAAACCACCGACGATATCATGTGGTTGGGTGACGATTTAGGGATGCAGAACGGGTT
>Ga0123353_10016436_pt1 | contig 10818 bp, 9 predicted proteins | sample TergutLab28metaG_3_FD_92763 | JGI IMG/M metagenome (GOLD analysis project Ga0123353, IMG submission 92763) | Labiotermes labralis P3 segment gut microbial communities from Petit-Saut dam, French Guiana - Lab288 P3 | ecosystem: Host-associated > Arthropoda: Insects > Digestive system > Gut ... | reverse complement strand
TGTGTACGGTGCCGCACGGCACCGTACACACGACCTACGCAGCGGCTCTCAAAACCACCACCCATCCAAAAACTCGGTGCAGAAAACCGTATGCTGCAACTCAACATCTAATGATCCTGATGTTGGGCGTATGTACCCGAAACATGTCGAGCTAAGAATACATCAACAAAACTACCTACTTGCATCAAGTTGGCATTTCACTTTATTTCATGAGGAAGATGTAAGGTCAAACAACCCTCATGTTTTGACTAACTTCAGGTCCGAAACGCACCCTTCCTGACAGTGTCCAGCTACAGCTTCCAAATACATTATGTATTCTTTTTAACATTTTCCTCTTGTTTGCTACATTAAAAGCATACAGCCTATCTATTTTGATGGAACTAACCTGATGTGTTGTGTTCTTAAATTCAAAACTTTAAGAAATCAATCTAACATAGCTGCCTTTGTTATTCAAAGCCATATTTTTCGTTGTAAATATCTAACAGCATCCGGCTAAAATACATAGTCATTAAGAGTAAGGTAAAAACACATCATGGCCACGCCTTTTGTGGGATCCCATAATTTTACATTTATTTTTATTTGACAGCTAGACGATAAATACATAATTATATCAATACATAATTGTATAATACATAATTATATCAATACATAATTGTATCAATACATAATTATATCAATACATAATTATAGCAATACAGGTGGACCCCCGTGTCCACTGGTAATACTTTCCAAGACCTACCGCGGTTACGTGAAACCGCGAATAATACCGAACGCTATATATAACGTGATATAACGTGATGCACGCGTAACGTACATAAATACGGTAGAGTTTAATTAATAAATTACGGACAGTAAGACATTATCAACATTAAATAAAGTAATAATGAAGTGTACTGTACAATATATAGTACATTTACAGTGTACTTGCTCTCTCTCTCTCGCACTTATGAAATTAAGGAATTCTGACGTTTTAGCCTAATCCTCAAGAGACAATAGAGCAATAAAGCAATACAGTACCTGCACTGTACAGTATTATGTACAGTTTCAAGGGATGGCAGAGCAATAAAAATCATGCTTTTCCATCAAAGCGCTGTATAAACAATGACAAAACGTGCTATTGTTACACATGTTACAATGAAAACCGTACGTACTGTACGTACCTGTACATAACCTGTAACAATAAAATTTTATTTGTTAAAAAATATCTTATTCTATTGAGGGTATTCACCGACTTCTTCATTCTTCTTGTTGCTATCTGAAAACAAACACTGCGATAACGCGGGGCGCGTTTGGGCTGTTGGATTTCAGCATGTTACGGCCCATTCTCGCTTGGCGCGCATTTTGAAACCTACGAACCGTTTATTTATCTAATTTTCCTTTTTTTTTTTTCAGGCCTCGGTAAAACCGCGGATATTGAATCCGCGGGTGACGGGGGTCCGTCTGCATTTTTAATTCCTTAAAAACATGTGAAGTGCATGTTCTATATGTGGTCGTTTCAAAATGTTCCAGGAATCACTTTATTTCAGAGATATAAAAAACATTACAATCATTTAAGCTACATTTACTACAATAAAGCCCATTGTGCCACTATACGCTTCTGCCAGCAACTGCAAATGTGTTGCCGACATTCATGGAAACCATTTTGTGAAAACTTTATCAGATCTTCTGTAGCATTCTTCGTGATAGCAGTAGCATCGCAAAGGCCTCGTCTCTTCAATGCCGGTATCAGTCGAGCGAACAGGTAAAAATCAGCTGGATCCAGACCAAGAGAGTCCTGCAGATACCCCACTGGTCTCAAATTGTTCTTCGTTAAGAAACCCTTAACCAAAACCGACCGGTATGCTGGAGCATTGTCGTGAAGTAGAAACCGATTGTTGGTTCTCCATTTTTCGCGGCGTTTCCTTCTGACCGCATCCCTAAGGCACTGAATGATGGCCGTGTCTATTTCTTTCTTCACACAAGCAATTCCTGTCAGTCATATCACCGAATTCCGGAACATTTTTGAGTCTCCTACGCATTTATGAACTTTGAAGTATAAAAACACAAAAAGTCCAGGCGTTGATCGTCATTGTATACTTCTTGATATTTCATACGTTTCGTTCCGAATTTTGGAAATTGCTATAGCAGGGTTGTATTTTCATTATTCTTAAAGCTTTTATTATGTTGGGTGTCTTTTTTCAACTTTTTCATTCTATAGAAGTAAAGTTATATATTACTGAATAAATATTTAGACTTAGGGGTTTTCGTCATCGTGTGTATGATATTGCAGTTCACACCTGTTCAAATCGCACCACAAAACATATATCTCTATGTTCTCTGGTGCAAGTTAAACAAGCATTTTTTGCCCGATAATGTTCGATATCTCAGCCGAAACACGTAGCTTTTGAATGATAAACGCAGATATGTTAGACTGAGTAATTTTACTCAAAAGCATGCCTTGTTGTTCGGTAACAAAAACAGAACGGCGATGACAGCAGTTTGGCAACATATCGGTCACTTACATAAAGCTTAAATTACAGGAAGCCGCTAACACAGTATTCTTTTTGTCTCAAACTGGGCGTCGCAAAAATCGAAGGGAGACAATCAGTGATATCCAACATAAACATTTTCGCAAGAAAGTTTCAAAGATATTGAGACTTTTTTTTCTGTTGTGGTTTCAAGTGCCCTCAAATAGCATAATTACACTTAAATATCTATGTGCAATAAACATAGCGTTTGTTAGATGTTACGCGAGTCTACAAGCCGATGAAAAATATTACAAACTCCTAACTGAACTAAAACTTATAGAATCCGGTTCACGGCAGATTCGAACAACAGCAAGGGTTGGGCTGTCTGACGTCAAGCGAAACTAACTTAGACGGACAAAACAATATATCTGTGTTTTTCTTCTTATGTAAGTACCGAAGCAGCAAAGGGGCACACGATGATGCAGTTGGTTGAGGCAATGCAGTAAAAGCCTGAAGGTCGTGGGTTAGATTCATGATGGCGTCAATGGAATTTTATATTGACATAATCCTTCCGGCCGCACTATGGTCATTAGGTTCAACTCAGCGTCCAAGAGGAATGAGTACCAGGAAAATCTCTTGGAGGTAAAGGCAGCCGGTGCGTAAGGCTGACAACCTTACCACCTTCATGTGCCTATTGTCTAGAAATGTGGGAACCTCACCGTCCTGGAACCCTATAGGCCTGTAATAGGCCTGCACTTTGCTTTCTTTACCTTTACTGAAGCAACAAATAAATTATCTTCGTAATAATGGATAACATTCATTCACTCTAACAATTGTAGTTACCAACAAATTTCAACTTTTACCACATCCGGGCAACTAAGGGATACGAGGCAAAATTCCTCGTAAATACGCGAAAATATACGCTTGTTACCTGCATGCCGATTGGTTTAGAGGCGATAAATGCTACAGACAGAGGAGACATCATCATAGGAACAAACTGGACGCCGCCACATTGCAGTAAGTCAATTCTAACATACATTTGAAGTAGGGAATTTCATTAAAGAAATTTGTGCCTATCGTTAAAGATACTAAATTTATTTTCATGGCACAAGTAAATAGGGAAAAATAGACGAAAAGTAATAAATAAAATTACAATTACATAAAGAATCAGTGCATGGCTTTTATCGGTGTATATGCTATTAAATTACATCAAATACATTCCACCTTCAAACAAAAAGTTGTTTTAACAGAACTTTGTCAATTTGGAGTTATGCCAAATATATTAATATCTTCTTTTGGAGTTCGTACATAAAAAATAACGTATTTCAGCCAACATAATTTTAGGGAGAATTTAGGCGATCCTAACATCGCATTTCAACAAAACAATCACTAGCCGTAAATGCTCAGTCGGTCGCCAAAGGCGACGAACTTTCAACATGTTCATGTTTCTGCAATCAACCCAAAGCTGATATGCAGCTCTGTAATTAAGTCTTCCCGGTTATGGGTTCCTATTGCAAACAACGGTGTTCCGATTTCCTTATTCTCCCTAGGAAAACGTCCTTTAAGTCAAATTACAACTTTGACATTCACAGGGCCGTGCGTGGTAATATTATTTCTATAGTAAAACCAACTAGATGCACCAATGTATCAAATTTATTTTATTTTGGACTCTACATTTTAAGGTGCTGTGCTACAAATCGGAAGGTCGCTGGTTCGATCCCAGCTGGTGTCAGTGGATTTTTCACTGACATAAAATCCTTCCGATCGCACTATGGCCCTGGAGTCGAATCAGCCTCTAACAGAAATGAGTACCAGGAGCATTTCCTGGGGGTAAAAAGCGGTCGGTGCGTAAGGCTGACAACCTTACCAACTTTCTGTGCCGTTGTTACGAAATCTGGGAAACTTAACTTCCTGGAACCCTCTGGGCCTGTCCAGACCTCTAATGGGATTGATTTACCTTTTTTACTCTACAAGTTTCGGAAGGTCTTTCCGTCCATCATCAGGAGTTCAAGACTGTACCTACAGCGACAGGCTAGCAAACAGACAGCAGTATCTATTTTACAGCTGTATGTACAGTATTGAACTCCTGAAGATGGAAGGAAAGACCGTCCGAAACATGTAGAGTGTCATTCCAAAATAAAATAAACTTTGATACACTGGTGCATCTGGTTGGATTTACTGCAGAAATCACTTTACAACCTCCATACGTTTCAACTCATTACATTCTTCAAAATGTTTCCTATTTGACCTTTTTCCCCTTATATACATACATACATACATATATTCCATAGATCCCTGAGGCTGTCACCAGACAATAGGATGTGGAACATGTCAAAACATACAAAAGCAAACAAGACATATAAAATTATTACAGTGTAAGAATTTACACATAAGTCAGCAATACATATCATCTGTACTTGCAAAAAATTCATCCACAGAGGAAAAGGAGTGTGTATATAAAAAGTGTTTTAGGGCTACTTTAAACTGTGGCTTTTAATTCCTATGGCTTGTAATAATTTGTGGCAGGTTGTGAAAAATTCTGACCAAAGAAAAGAATGCGTCTTTTTAAAAACAAGACAGTTTAGCAATTTGTCTATGTAGATAGTGTTAATTTCTTTTATCTGAAACATGGTTTCTATTTTTACAAAACCATATCTGACTGGCAAATGCACAAATTTGATTCGTATCCTGAGCCAGCCTTGTCATAGTGAAGTTATGGCAGAAGTTCCGTGTTGTGCACGAGACATGTGTATGTGGTGAGTGTGTAGCTTGGAAGGGATGTGGGATATGGGATTGCTAATGTTACATAGACACAAAGAGAAATGTCGGTCAGAAAATAAATTTTCCAGACACATATAATATTCTACCAGAGTGCAATGTGTGAGTTGCTGGTTCTTATTTGTGTCTGTAATATGAAATTTAATTGAGTGTCATCCAACTACACACGCGCACACACACACAAGCATAAACACAAACCCAAACGCGCACACGCACAAACACACACACACACACAAACACGCACAAACACTAACACACACACAAACAAACGCACAAACACAAACACGCACACAAACACAAACACACATGCACACACACGCAAACACAAACACACATGCACACACACGCAAACACAAACACACACATGCACAAACACAAACACACACACGCGCGCGCAAAACACAAACACACACATGCAGAAAAACACACACACGCACAAACAATCACAAACACACACACAAACACAAACTCACACGCACAAACACAAACACACACACGCACACAAACACAAAAACACACATGCACGAGCTCACACGCACGCTCACACACGCACTCACACACAAACACAATGACATACACACATAAACACTAACGCGCGCGCGCACGCACACACACACACATACACAAACCACACACACACAAACCCAAACACATCACCCACACACACAAACACACGCGCGCGCACAAACACAAACACACAAGCGCGCGCACGCACACAAACACAGAAACAAACAAGCGCGCGCGCACACACACAATCACAAACACAAACCCAAACGCGCACACGCACAAACACACACACAAACACAAACACACACGCGCACACACAAACGCAAACACACACGCGCACAAACACACGCACGCATGCACACGCACTCACGCGCGCGCGCGCACACGCCACACACACGCACAAACACAAATGAAAACACACACACACAAACATAAACACACGTACAAACACAAAAACACACGCACAAACACAAACACACACGCACAAACAAAACACGCACGCACGCACACAAACACACGCACGTAAACGAACGCACGCACGGGTACGCACGCACACACCCACAAAAACAAACACAAACAAACACACGCAGACAAACACACACGCACATGCACAAACACAAACACATACATGCACACATGTACACACACACATACAAACACACGCACACAAACACGCGCGCGCGCGCACGCACAAACACACTCAAACACACGCACACAAAGACACACACAAATACACACACACAAACACGCACGCGCGCGCGCGCGTACACACACACACTCAAAAAAACACGCGCGCGCGCGCACAAACACAAGCACACAAAGAAACACACACACACTCACACACATACACACAACACACACACACACACACACGCACACAGATCCCACCAAAACTAAGGCTTTTATCCGATCCTGAAACGATTTTTTTGCTCCCTTTTGATGCCAGACAATTTTTATGTTAACAGGCACCGCGGTCAAATTGTTTCCATATCACACACTTTTTTAAATTTGTGGCCACCAAGATGTGGCTTGAGCGAAGGAAACAAACGTTATGCGACGCATTCCCTCAATGTAATCACTTACTGCGTGCGCTCTTATTTATTGTGTTGTACTTCAAATAAACTTATTCTCCGACTGGTTTTCGCTTATTAATCAATCTAGTTGAGAAGGTTTCAATAACTCCTTCCCTACTTCCATGATCACGTTCTCCTCCTCCTCCTCCTCCTTCTCCTCCTTCTTCTTCTTCTTTTTCTGATCGTTCAGTCTTTTGATTGGTTGGCAGCTTTCCATCTGGAATTGTTGCAAGCCATTCCTTCCATTGCTCTATAACTGTCAGCTGCTCTGTTCCTGGCGACTTGTTTTAGGTATTGCAATCGAGGTCTTCCCACGACCTCTTTTCCGGATATTTCTCCTTCAAGGATAATTACTACAAACTCGTTATGCCTAATTGTATTCCATATCCCTGAGTGGCATCTATTTTGTAAAATTTTTAAAAGTAATCTTTCTTCTTTCGCCCTTTGAAAAACTTCATCATTCTTTATTCCATCTGTCTATTTTATTTTTAACATTCTTCTCCAGCACCATGGTCACTTTATGTTTCAAATCTCCTGACTACATATACACATGTATACATAAACTGCAATTACGTCTGTTCAAAATGTCACAGTCCCGAACGAGCCTGTGTATATCGCCAGTGAGTCCCGTATGAAGAAAGGAGCCACACCTTACTACAAGGAACACACACATACAAATTCCTTCGGATGCTGCCCACGCTAGCAATTATATGTTACAAAGAGTATATTAAAGCCTTTAAACTAATTGATTTTTTTTGGTGGTGGAATTGCCGAGAATGTCAAAATGCACTTCACTAAGTGAAATTTATTGCTTTTGTTTGTACTTCAATATAATACTTAAGTAGAATAAACAAAACACCTTACAAAGTATCACGTCATTCATTGCCTTATTTATCCATAAGGACCTTGAAGAACGCCGATGACAGTTGCCGCGAGGTCTAAGGCGTGGGCCTGCAGCCCCTTGCCTGTTGGGACTGCGGGTTCGAATCTGGTGGGGCTTGAATGCATGTCTTTTTTGTGAGTGTTTTGCCAGGCAGAGGTTTCTGCGTCGGGCTGATCACTCGTCCAGAGGAGTCCTAACGAGTGTGGTATGTTTGAGTGTAATTGTGAAGCCTCGACAATGAGGAGGTCGTGGCCGATTAGGAGTTGTTGCACCATGAAGAACATGGCTATTCCGACTAATATTAATGATCTCAAAGACGGGTTACGACATAGAGAACACATCTGTAATAAGAATTTACACACTGTGAAGAACAATATTGTTGTGGGCCGGGATAGCTAAGTCTGTAGAGCTACTCGCTACGGGCTTAACACTCCGGAGTTCGAATCCCAGTGGAAGCGACATTTCCCGCACTCGTCCAGACTGGTATTAGGGCCAATCCAACCTTCTATACAACGGGTACCGGGTCTTTTCCGGGGGTAAAGTGGCAGAGGCATGGCGATAACCACTCACTCCATCTAGCGCGTAGGTTAAAGAAAGAGTATAGTTACACGTCTACTCTTTGTCTGGGCCTTCATGGCCTTTCTAATGCGAAGTTTGTCTTTATCTATCACAGCAATATGTAGAGCTCATATACAAGACGGGCAATGTAAGTATAACGTAACACAGGCGCGTTCCTGCAACGATTGTTGCAGTGGAAAAGCAGTAAGTGTTACATATTGTGAGAGTGTGTGCGTCTAGCCTTAGGCATCCAGCATACAGTGCGCCTGTGCCATATTGCCACCTGTGCCATATTGCCACCTGTGCCATATGGCCACCTGTGCCATATGGTCACCTGTTCCATATGGCCACCTGTGCCATATGGTCACCTGTGCCATATTGCCACCTGTGCCATATGGCCACCTGTGCCATATGGTCACCTGTGGTCTGCCCCACTCTGCAATATTTTCCCACATTATCTCATAAACGACACAAGTTTCGGAAAACAGTCATCGAAACTAAAATGTGTGTTTTGTTTTTCTCTACAAATTTATCTGCAACACTTCTCACTCTAAGAAGAATTCAGTAAGATGTGATCAAAAATGTAAATTGGTCTTCATATAATGCACCAGTTGTTAGTGTCAGATTTTATTGAAACTTGAAATTTCTCGACAGATTTTCGAAAAAATAAATGCTCAAATAAACATTTTCATGAAAATCTGTCCATTCGGAACCGATATGTTGTACATATGCGAAATGAATGATTGTAATGAATGTAAGAGAGAGAGAGAGAGAGAGAGAGCAACGCCACCATAGCACAAATATAGGGAAAATGTGAAAGACTGCAATTATGATGGTGACTGTATATCAAGTCACTTCCGGTTCGGAACTTAGACAATTTCAGGCCGCTTGAATTTTGTGGGACACTTGCAGGACCACTCTGTTTGGAAAAGACAGATGAACTTGTTGGCCACAGCCCTCTATCTCTGCTGCAGTTCAGGCTGATGTTGCCATTATATCGAGGAGGAGGTTCCGAGGCTTGCGTCTGACGTCCATTCACCATCACGGAAGTTGCATTTTGAATTTACTGAGAGTCAAAAATAATTAGTAGCCTCCCCACTGGACACAGACGCTGTTCATTGCTGCTCCTGACTTGAATAACGACGCCACAGAAGGGGGTGTATTCTTGTCTGGGGTTTCAAGGACGGCCTGCTCATTGTGGACCTTACTGACGTCACATATGCTATCCTATCATTCGCCCACGCAAGGCACTGCTTGTGCGCATCGACGATGATTATTATTATTTCTACTAATATTATTTATTATATAGCAAAAGTCAACAACTTTTTCATATTTATCCCTGTGCCTTCGATTGTCGAATTCCTAATTACACAAAAGAAGAGACAAAAAGGATCACGCACTAAACAAAACAAAAATTCACACTTCTACATGTTATAGGGTTTGTATTTAAAATGTTCTTAGTTTTTGTAAGGCAAAAAAAGAAAATAAGAAACGAAAGTTTAGTAAACCAAAGGCTACAAAGAGATTCCCATAAGCCTTACCGTCGCGATATCATTGGTATCATTATCCACACACGCGTTTATCAAGAAATGAAAGCAGGGCATTTCAAGCGACGTGTTTTTTATTCCTTACGTCTAGTGCAGGAAACGTCGACAACTTTCCTCACCTTTGTCTTGTTTCATATGATAATCGGGACACACTTCATAGTTTCGCTAAAAAAAGTGGCAAACATTTCAGATAAATAATACCAGGGGGCAGGGGCCATCGTGCTGGTCAGCACTCGTTAAGAAAATCACAAACACAGAATGTCTGTTCAGTGTTTGCTTACTGCCAACAGCATGTATTGCACTGTGCTGTGTCTCACACTGCTGCCATTTGTCTCTTCAGTATTCTTTGGTAAGTGCCATAGTATCTAGCTTCTTGGCAGTCTCATGCCTGCAGCGTATTGCCCTGTCTTCCAAAGAATTATTCTACAAAGAATGTCAAATTTTGAAGTAAGCTTGCACTGAAGTAACACGTCACGTAGCCACAGTACATTGGCAGTGTGGTGGTTTCCTGCTCAGCAGTTCGTTACCTCGTCTCTGTACATAACCCGGCGCTGCTAGGTATTTGGCCTCACTCCTTTACTTAACACCTACGTGACTGTTATATTAGGATGGCGACATACTTGGAGATGGCTCTGGGCTTCATATTTAGAAGAAGTTGTCATAATATGTACAAGATTTATCTGGCTTCAAATTATGCAAGGTAAGTCGTGCTGAATTTATTTGAAAAATTGTACTCCCTTTGGTAACCTTCACGTCGAGTTGAGCACCTTTGGTCAAGTTAACTGGTTATTTTGTTTGTAGTCCAAATTCAAAATTTCCGACGCTTTGCTGGGTTAGAGTGAAAGTAAGACAAGGCAATAATATATATATATATATATATATATATATATATAACTTATGTTTATTGGACCATGCATCATCTTGATAGTTGAATAAAGAGAGACCAACTTGATGTCACTTGCTTTTTATTTCATTATTTAATGCTCAACATGTTTCGGATGTTAATACATCCATCCTCAGGAGCA
>Ga0123353_10016433_pt1 | contig 10819 bp, 9 predicted proteins | sample TergutLab28metaG_3_FD_92763 | JGI IMG/M metagenome (GOLD analysis project Ga0123353, IMG submission 92763) | Labiotermes labralis P3 segment gut microbial communities from Petit-Saut dam, French Guiana - Lab288 P3 | ecosystem: Host-associated > Arthropoda: Insects > Digestive system > Gut ... | reverse complement strand
TCCTTGCAGGTATTTTTTGACCATGTACAATTGTCTTGCCCTATTAGATATATTCTGGCTCTAATGATGTGATTACTTACAGTACTTGTGTCAGATCTACACCAGCATATATATAAGTATCTTTTTAATCAGTATAGTCTGAAAATCATCTGGCAGTAAAAATTCTGTGTGAATGGGCATACAAATCAGTTGTACAAAGTCTTTAGACAATTATTTACTGTTCACATACCTGCTGAGCATTTTGTATGTGATGTACTTAAGATCAGAGGTTCTGACAGCAGTTTTGATCATAATTAAGGTCTCCTTGGGTGTGATGTGTTATCGTTGCTTCCCAGTGCTACTATAGCGCGTTTGTCACCTGGAGTGTTACACCGTTAAATCTGGTGAATGGTTTGTGATGTTTGAGAATCTGATGATGGTGCCACAGTCCTCCAAGATGTCAGGAACCACTCACTCAGTGACCCAGCATCACACTTCAAAAGACCTAGATCCCTCGTTACATTTACTTCAGTTTCGTGTTTATATTTCAGGAAGTTTAATTTGTAAAAATTATCCGTGTTGTAACAATTTTAACTCTGCACTGTTGAATGAAAACATACTTGAATGTAGGTATATTTAGTGGTAGTTTATTCTTCATTGAAGGAAGTTGTTACAGTATTTTCATTGTGATTGTAAGATGCTGTATTGGTCTGCCAGTAACACACATTATTGATTTAGTAAATACTGTACATATAGTCATTAAGAGATTGTATGCTTATGGTCCCCTTGACATTTTTTAAAATTGTTACACAGTGGATTTTCTTCCTTAAGTTGTTACTGGGAAAGAATAATGAAGTGCAGACATAGAAGATATCATTTCTGATGAAATACAAGAGCGTAGAGTATTAGGAACATCAGTTCTATCCTTTTTCTATATTTAGAATGAAGCGTTATGAGTGCTCAAGATGTTTTGATTGAGTGAAGCAGATATTATTGAATGTTTTACAATGACAGCTCCACTATGATGTTTTGAAAGGAACATTTTGTATCATGAAGTGTAACAAAACTGCTTGTTAGTTGTGCATCTGTACCATATTGTTGCTAATGGTGTGTGCGTGTATGTTGTTTCTTTGGAACGCTGACACATAGAGGGGGGAGCGCGGCCTTTGTTCCCCCAGTGGTCGCATCACGTATACCCCCAGTTCCTACCTGCGTCGCACCCCAACGCCCAGCATCAACCTTTCCTGCGACATCGAAACCCTTTGTTCAAAAATTACAACAACAACAACCACATCATCAACAACAACAACAACAACATTAACATCAACAACAATCATGTGCCAACTAGATACCATAGAAATTCAACTCTTGGTCATCAAGGTAACTGATGTAATGAGTAAGGTTGTTTCCATATAGCCATGAATGTTTATCGCAGCTGTACGTCATACTAGCATCTCACACCCATTATTTTGTCTCTAAAAGAGAAGGATAGCACGTAGTAAAGAATTGACATCTATTAGTACTGGTCCAGTATGTGGAGTTCATCTCTTGTTGAACGGTTTATCCTGAATTAATAGGAACGTTGCTAGAAAGACGGGATGCTAGTAAATGTGCCTTTTATCTCCTTGCATTCCTCATCTGTGTTGCAGATTTGAATGTGTTGACTTGCATATTGATTGCATGTGGATATTTTATTGCATAATGCAAATTTTTGCTTAATTTGTCTGTGTATTTTGGGCCTCTGCATTTGCTGTTGTTTGGTGAATGTGAAGTATGTGCCACCCAGGGTGTCATTTTTTTTTGTACAAGCTAAGTTACTTTTCATTTTATTTATGTAAATCGTCCATTCTGAAGCAAATGTTTGCTCTTTACAGTGTTGATATTCTTATTCACACATTCCAAAATATGTGAGAAGTTTCTGTTGTCACATGTGCAAAAGCTTTTAGGTAATGAGTGATCTTGGAGGTGCTCACAGCAGAGATTATGAAGACAGCTTTGGCATTTGACACCATGTATCTTAGTTGAGAGAGAACAATGTTATGAATTAACTTTGCTGTTACCTACTAAACTACACAGTGCCATGTTCCCATTCAAGTATTGGGTTTATGTACCATAGAAATAAAATGGTATCTGAGGATTGGAGCGAGGTGTTGTAACATGGTACATTATTCCCTTGTAGAGCTGTCTGGGTAAAGTGCTGTGTGGAAGTAGTAAAGATTACTAACATTATGTGGGGACTTCTGTCTCCTCCTTGGATGCTAGAGCTATAGTGTTCACTATTTTGGCACAGACAACTTTTAAAAGACTGTAAATCACCCTATAAACCTTCAGTGTCTGTGACACCTTACCAGGTAATCCTGACAGTACAGAATACAGATTATCTTATTCATTTAAGCATTTTTATGGTGTTCCATTGTATGTTACTGATGAACATAACACTTTGTCATAAAAATAATATGTTTTGAAAGGAAGCACAGCATTTGTGTTTAAAATGGCACCATTTTACTGTGTGGTTCATAAGCATTAACTTTTTAGCTTGTACTTGGTATAAATACATTAGAGTGCCATAGTGCAGGTACCTGGATACCGGCCTAACTGCCTGATTGTGTCCAATCTGAGGACACTTTATGGGATTTATAGTAGGAAAAATGGCACATGAAAGTTTTTCTCACTTTGGATTTCTTGTACGAGTTATCTTTGCACCACAAATGCTCTGTACTGATCCATCATTGCCATTGAAGGGAACTGATATTATTCAACAAGCATGATATGACACAACGTAGTTCCATGTCTGAGGTTCCAGTGATATGACACAACGTAATTCCATGTCTGGGGATCCAGGTGTGACCAGTACTTTGCTAGATGCATAGTACTGAGAATATCTTGTAATGTTTGTAGAAACAGTGTTTTTGGAACTGCCAGTTTGTTGTATTTTACTATGTCATTCACTAGTTACATGTAATATATGACCGGTAGTGTACTGGGTTGCTTCCTCCAGTTGCTTCTGTGTTGCATTGAACTTGCCTTACTGAGCAAGCCAGCTACACTGGCACTCTTGCAGTGAGATGGTTATAGTCTGTGGTTAATGACAGTCAGTCTTCTTTCACAGTGAGAATACCATTCAAACAGTGCTTCTGTATCACATGTACATGTATGCTAAATACCAATGACATACTAGGTGTCACAAATTCAGTTGAAGATCTCATTATGTGCCTGTTCCAAACACAACAGCGATTTACAAATACATCAGAAGGCTTTTAATGATGGGTTCCATTCCATATAACAAGAGAACAAGCGAAAGACACATTCTAAGTTAAAAAAAAAAACTATTTGAAATTGGTGCTAGAGTGGAGACATCGCCAAGAAATCGTTAGTTTGACTTGCACTGCAAGAGGACATGTCCATATCATCATCACAAATTGCTGCATTACATCATGCAAGACAGCTGTGGTTCATGAAGTCTGTGACACATATTTTGAAGCAAGATCGACTTTTGTGAATTGGTATCTTCATGTGGTGCATGATGGAGAAATGGACCCCACACTCAACCCATTTAATGATGAAGTGATGTTGTATTGCAGTGGATATGTGAATTCATGGCATACAGTGATGGTGTTCCCATGTTAATCAGTATGGTGACATTATATTATGTTACTGTTTGTGTGTAGTAAGCTATCGGTGTTTTAAGGGTCCTTTTTTTTTTTGAGACCATAAATTCACACAAATATGTATGTGTGGGTTTCAGATAAGAATATCTTTTTGCCTCTGAAAATTAATCTTAACATGGATATGATGTTTAATGTTTCCTTGTTATTTATAAAATATATATTTGTGATGTCATGTATGCTGAAAGTTACTTGACATTTATGTGAAGTAATGCTTCAGGTTACCAGTAAAATTTGCTGTTAGTATAATGTAGTACATCATTAATATACTGGACACTTTTTTGTATTTTAACTGTAATTAAAACACTGTTTTATAATTAACAGAGTAACAGTGCACTTTGTTGCAGTTTTTGGGTTGTGAAAAATATCTGTGCAGGATGTGTTACTGATTGTAAACTTTCCAAGGATGTGAATTCCTCCAGCTTTGTGAATGCTTTCAGGTCCCAGTACAAATCTTGCTCAATCAAGGTTAAAATTATTCCCTCTGTCATCACATGGAACCTTGAGCAAAATGCAACACATCATGATCTTATGCCCTTTTTATTACATTGTGTGTGAAGTTTTATTATTTTCCATTGACATCATCATAGTCTGCAACACTGTGATGCAGCATATATAACTTCATATAGAGTGCAGTGTTACTTTATATATTTTTTTTCACCTGTCATGTACTACTCCCCTGTGTTATGGTTTGTTTATTACTTTAAAAAAATCAAGGGAAAATCCTTTTTTCATGTTAGTGAAGTTATGACTGTACTGTCAAAAGTGTTACAGCAGATAGGTTATGTCATTTGCTGTTCATTTGTGTTTTGACTGAAGACCTTTTATCTTTTATTCCCAGACATGTTTCTTGCAAAATATTGACTGTAACCCCATGTAACAAGCTTTTACTCTTATCGTATGCTATGATTAGCTTCCAACAGGTGGAGATCAAGACCGAATTTTTTCCTTTTATGTGTATTTGCCATTGAGAGTTCCAGAGTGCAGTTGTGGTTGGTTCATTTAACAGAAAGTTGTATAGAAAAGTTATGCATATATGTTCATGTAGACCTATCTGTGCATATGATTTGGTTTTATTTGTATTTGTACCTCATTTTTATTCAGTGTATGTTTCCAGTAGACTTTTTTCCCATAACATTTAGCGCAGTTTTTCAGAGCATGGCATTACTGTGTTAAAGTTTATGAATACCATAAGCCAGTGGTTCCCAAAGTATGCTCCGTGGATCCCAAGGGGTCCGTGACCAGTTCCCAGGGGCTTTCTGGATGCATATCTATAATGGCCACTTTGAATTTGATGTTTTGTTATAAATAATGACTGAACTTATTTCATTGGCGATATGCTTATTTTGTATGGCTGTTAGAATATATAATTAAGAAACCCCCTGTACCCATTTTAGTAAAGCTCAAATCATGCAATGCTTTGTTACATGTGCTACTGATATGTATTCGTAGCTATCTAAAATCAGGTCTGAGTTATAAGTGTTTAATTTTGGATACCTATTGTCTGGACACACTGTATTTATATGAGGACATTTGGTTATTTTTTGGAGCAAAAAGGGGTCCACAAGCAAAAAAGTTTGGGAAACACTGCCATATGCTGATAATTTTTACTGTAGTATGTCAGGCTGTTGGCAAGGCTTGGTGTGGCCAAGGTATGTTCCCGTGTTAAGCACAGTGTGCGAATAGTGGACTACATGGTGGAATGGAGGTAAAGCATGCATAGGAGTGTTAAAAATAAAAACAAGTTATGTTGAGAGCTTTTTTAAGAAAGAGGTAGAATTCACCTTGAAGTGTAAAAGAAGTGCCTGAATATCTCTTTTTGCCCTTCACATCTGTTAGTCTGCAAGATGCAGACCTGTGCAGACCCCATGTGAACATTTACTTCTTCTCCTCCTCCAGCACTTTAATGTGCAGTATACGAGCCCAATGTCATGATTTAAATCTCACATCAGCCTGTGGGTGCTATCTGCCAGCCGTCATTCTGTCATTTGGTTGGTGGGTGTGTGTGAAGCTCTTCTTGTGGTTGTTTTCCATCTCAGAAATTATTTTTTCATCGTTGTTGATGTAGGCAGATGCCAGGAAAGAGGAGGCACTTGAAAACTTTCGCATGTAAGGTTCAGTAACCAGGGTGTTAAGTTTCTTATCTCAGTGTTGCAGTCCATTCTGTCCCAGACAAATCCTGACTTAAGATTTTCCTGTAATAACCCATTCATATCCTCTCACCACCTCTTGACCATTCATGTCCCTGTACCAAGAATGTGATGTGTTTTAGGTGTGTTTGCGAAATTGCAAAAAGTGACTGTTAGCTGTATCACAACTTACTGTCCATTGCATGGAACAGCTCGGCTCTCACTGGACGGAATTCCGTGAAATTTGGTATTTGAGTATTTTTTAAAAATCTCTCAAGAAAATTCAAGTTTCATTAATGCCCGACAAGGATAATGAAGACTTATGTACATGTATAATAATATATAGCTAAATTTTCTTAGAACGGGAAATGTTTCAGACAGAAGTTGTAGAGAAAATAAAACACACATTTTGTGTTCAATAAACTTTTCTGAAAATTGTGCTGTTAATGAGAGAATGTGGAAAAATGTTGTAGAGCTGGACAGGCCACAGATGACAATATCGCGCGTTCACTTTGCATGCCAGATAACAAAGGCAAGAGCGCAGACACACACTGAGATTATGTAACACTTATTGCCTTTTCATGGCAACAGTGAGCACATGAACATGCCACAGTGTTTATACGTACATTGCCTGTCTGTTTGTAATGTAATGTACCGTAGGTTGACAGAATAGGGAACTAACCCATCAATAGTCAGATGCCATTCAGCTCAAGAGCAGTTTTCTAATACTGTCCTCAGTTGGGAATCCTAACTTTTTTCTGCTGCAGGGTCAGTCAGTTCATGGTGGAACTCCAAACTTGCTGACACTGCAGTGATATGTAGGGTGTAAATTGATGGCAAAAAAAATGAATAAATAAAATAAGTAAATAATTAAAAAAATAACTTTCTGTGGGCAGGATTTGAACCTGAAACCCAATGTTTGCCTGGCATGAGACTGAACATACCTCCATAACCATTAGCATTTGCTTGTAGTGTTCTGTGTTTGGCAGACTTGCATTTATTTATGCAGACATCTTATAGTATCATATTTGAACTGTTGTACTGTATTATTTGTATATTGTATTATCCTGGCTGATCAATCTGAATGACGCTGAGGTTACACCTTTACTTTGAAATATTATACATTTTGTCTTTTATAATAGTTTTATGTGGAACTTCTTGAAAAGTTTTTAAACAGTGTATCCTATTTTTAAACAGTATACTGTAGTTGTAAACAATGTACCATACTTGAATGAAGTTAATATGCTTCTAGATATGTGTCTGACATTTTTAAAGATTGAATTGAAATTTGTTTATCATAAATATAAATAGTTTCTGAATTCATTAAATAGCTCTTAGTACATTAAACATTAGTGGTATCAAGTCAATTCATACTTTATTGTTGGTCATTGCAGTAATAAATGCTGCTTACAGAGAGAAACTGATTGTTTGTTGAGAACGCGCTGATAACTGAAAGGATGCATTTCATTCAAATTTTTTAATTAGTGTGATACACACAAAAGGAAGAGAGTATGCTTGTTTCAACAAGTAGTGACATTTTTGGTGGTAGCTTGTAGCAGAATGTAGTATAGACTGAAACGTATGTGAATATAAGGCAGTATTTTTTTAATAATTTATGCAGAGAAAGTGTAGGCCTACACTGTAGAAAGCAAGTATGGTGATGGAGCTTCAGACCTGAAATGTTGTAAGATTAATTTGAAATGTTCATAAATCTTAATGTGTGTGTGCAGCCCAAGCAAGAGGCCCATGTCAGCAGTTGTCTCAGGAAGACGGAGAATATGAGGTGATTGTTGTAGATGAGAACAACTCGTCTATTCTAGCAGATCCAGATGCTCATTCTAGTGGACCACCTTCACTTAAGGTAAGAAGAAAACCAGTTGTTTGTTAGCCATTGGGATGTTTTTGCTTGTAATTCATGGTTGAAGTTCTCTTATCTCTTATTGGCTGTATCTTCTGCTGTAGGCCTATTTCAAATGGCTATTTCTGAACTAGCATCTGTTTTCCGCCTTAGCTCTCATCATTACTTCTGGACCCATAATTTCATATTCTCGTGGGCTTTGGTTGGTAGAACTGTTGGTAAAGAAATCGTTTGAAGCTGTAGTACAGTGAAATTACAGTGATAAGTAACAGGTTAGGAAACATACACATCGTAACAGTTATGGCATATTCACTATGTTAATACTCCTACGTTTTCAGTTTGTAAATACTGGCTTTAATGCTTACAGGCAAAAGGATGGGCCGCTACAGAAATCCTTTTGGTTAATTATCGTTGAAATTGTAAGGCATAAAAAAAATTAATTTGGACACAAATTGCATTTGATTTTTGTTTGCAGCATTTTTAAATATTTTGTGCTTGGATAAGTATTTAGCTAATTACTTTCAAGAGTTGTGCCCAGACACACATTCAGGTCTTAACATGACATGTTCCTTATTTTTGTGCCGTGTAATAAAAAGTGGAATGCATTGACACATATCAGTGAAAGTCCCCATTATTAGATTTTATGAAGTGAAAGTCATTTTGAAGGCATCAAAATGATTTTAATTATGATGTGAGCAGAAGAGAAGACTTGGAAATGCGTCCTGTTGTGTAGAATATATCTTGTCCACTGTCTGGAAAACTTAATATTAAAATTCATGAAATTTGTTTCATCTTGTTTTGAATAGATACAAAAGTTGGGCTGTCTTTATTACAAAACAACAAGACTGTGTTTGAAAATGAAGAGCTGAAGAAAGTGTCATATTGCAGTGATCTTCATAATTAATACTCTTTAACCAGGAAGTTTAGAGAAGGCATGACATGGAGTACACACTTGCAAAACAAGAAATGTGTACTGTAATTTAGTTGGAAATATATCATAGAGGATATCAAATGTAGTTGGGAGGACAGTATTAATACACATCTTGTCACATTAAATTTTGTGGAAGGGTGCTGGACTTAACTGGTTGGCCCAAGGTACATCTGATGGCAGAAATGTAATGATTATGGAGCTGAAACTTTAGACATTATAAAATAGGAAACTTGTTGGCCATATGAATGCCTAATATCTGGTGTGCATCATGAAGTTAGTTATTCACATTGGGTTGCAATTTCTAGTTCACATTTATGAAAATTAATACATTTTGTCTTTGCAACCTCTGATGTTGCTCTGGGCTCACTTAGCACCTCTGCCTAGCGCAGTTCCTTGTATTTGCAGTTGTGCATTTCTGATATGTGGCTGTCCTATAATCATTACCTCATTTTGTGGTATAGTTCAAACAGTCTGCCAGCCTGTTATGTATTATAAACAACGCATATTTTCACAAATGGAATTTTTAAAATGTTATATTGCATAGTATATTACATGGTGTAAATAAACACAATAAGCTTTATCAAGAGAAGTGGTGTGATGCACAAGGTCAAGGTCTCACTCAGTATATGTCTGATGAAATAGTGGCAGGTAATAGTCAGGACACATGAGTGGTAATTGGTGACTGATGCACAGAAGTGAAGTAATCTCTTCGCATATTGGCTGCAGTTCTGTATTGATCTTTGTTTAATAAAACTCTTTTCGTGATAAAGCAGGTTCAGATCTGGGTGCACAGTGTTGTTAGCATGCAGTGTAATATGTGTCTTCAGAGTCTGTCACAAATAATGGCCTATACCGACAGAAAAAAAAAATGAACTGCTTAGTGAAAGACCTGCCCTGATATCTATCTGCCCACCATAAATTTCATGTGGATTGACCTGGTACTGAACCTGGGTCTCTGCTGTGAGAGGCTGATGACTTACTGATCTGTCTGCAGTGTACATAGATATTCAACCTGTAGCACACAGAGAACATTGTGTATTTCCATTAGAAAGACAAACCAGCTGGTGCCACATAGAGCAATAATGGCTGTTTATTGTTTTGTATGGAATGCATTAGTACACTGTGAACAAATTGCATAATTTTTTATCTTAATCCTGGTGGTAAACATACTAAATACAGTGCTTTAACGTGTTAGTTTGGAGTGTGGTGTGCTGTCAGTGCAACAAGAATAATTGAACCCAGCTCCTTTTCAAGGGCAGTAAATTTAGAAAATTACAGTGAATAAAGTTTTGTATCATTTTTTGAGAATGTAAGTGATGACAAGAAAGAACAGAGGTTCTTTTTGGGAAAGCAGTTTAACTGCCTGTACAGCCAATAATTCAATGGATGTCTTACATAACATTTTTGGGACTTAAGCGTATTTTTCAATAGATAACGCGCACGTTATCTATACAAAAAAGGTCTAAATTCATAAAAAATGAACATGCGTGGTATACATTAGAAATTTTTTGATAGATAACGCACGCGTTATCTATACAAAAGAGGTCTAGATTCGTAAAAAATGAACATGCGCGGTATACATTAGAAAGGTATGAGAGGCAAATCAAATGTAATAACAAAACTAAGGTAGAAGTATAACTCATTATTTATTAAACATAACACTATTCAAATCCAAGAAATTCTTCATCGGACTCTACATTGAAAGAACCAATTGCGTTTAAGATTTCTTTTGGTATTTCTTCAGCTTCCATTTCTGAAAACGTATCGTCATGTACATAATTACTGTCACCAGACACCGCTTCATCTCCTCGTGCTTTAATGAAACCATTCCTAACACAGTTTTCATTTACAGCAGCCCAACTTTCTACAACACTAGTGGACAAGCGCACACTTAAATTGTTCCTCTTCATAAATCTGAACACCCAAGATGGGTAGGCCTTAAAATCCTTTATATTATCTTCTTGTGCAATTCTTTTTGACTCCTGCAACACATGAACTGTTGATATTCTCATACCTTTCACTCTTTCGTTAACAACCCAATCATACAGTTTTTTTTTCTGTGGTTGGCCACAAGCACCTTCTAAACTGCATAGCACGTTTCCTCTTATGGAAACTTTTCAGGTCTGTTTCAACCTTTCGCCATTCCCAAACACTACTTTCTCCAACATTAAACAGTCTACCAGCTTCACGATTCCCTTTCTCCTTTGCAACTTCTACGACTTCAAGTTTAAACTGAGCTGTGTATGATTTTCTCCGG
>Ga0123353_10016432_pt1 | contig 10819 bp, 9 predicted proteins | sample TergutLab28metaG_3_FD_92763 | JGI IMG/M metagenome (GOLD analysis project Ga0123353, IMG submission 92763) | Labiotermes labralis P3 segment gut microbial communities from Petit-Saut dam, French Guiana - Lab288 P3 | ecosystem: Host-associated > Arthropoda: Insects > Digestive system > Gut ... | reverse complement strand
ATGGTTAGAGACGTTAAACTGCTACAAAAAGAAAAAGCAGCCGCCTCGATAGATGTAACAGAGTTTGGAATTGATACAGAGGTTAAACTGCTACAACCACTAAAAGCACGACGTCCGATAGACGCTACCGAATTGGGAATGGTATATGATGTGCCTGTTTTTTTAACAGGATATTGTATCAAAATGGTTTTTGTTTTATTATACAAAACGCCGTTTTCTGAACTGTATGTTGTATTACCACTATCTACATTAATGGATGTTAAACTACTGCCTCCCCAAAAAGCATCATTTTCGATAGTTTTTACCGAATTGGGAATAGTTACTGATGTTAAACTTACGCAAGAAGCAAAAGCACTACTGCCGATAAATGTAACTGAATTTCCAATAGTTACAGATATTATGCTGCCGCAATAAGAAAATGCGTTATGTCCAATAGATGTAACCGAATTGGGAATGGTTATGGAGGTTAGTCCGCGGCAACTGGAAAAAGCGTAATTTCCTATAGATGTAACCGAATTTGAAATACTTACAGATGATAAAGATTCACAATATCTAAAAGCGTAATTTCCTATAGATGTTACTCCTTTGTTGATTACAACAGAAGTAATGGGATATTTTGGCCAAGGAGTACTGCCATTATAATCTGGCATTACTCCCTTTCCACTTATAGTAAGAATGCCAGTCCCACATAATGACCAAGTGAGTTCCCCTGTTGTTCCGCTACTAATCTCAATTAAACAACCATTGTCGGGTTCATCTGACTTTTCTGACAAAATACAACTCGTCCAACAAAAAAAACAAAGGAGCATTAATAAACTTTTTCTTGAATTAATTTTTTTCATAGCTGTGTTACATATCTCATATCATTGTTTTATCTCATTTTTTCCTATACGGTTCTCTCAAATGGCATATAACTCCTAAATATACGCGCAAAAGTACAAATTCTCTCGATACAGACAAAATTTATTTTAAAATTCACACACAGTTCGTTATTTTGGTTTTTGGGCTGCATATATTGGATATCTTTTTGTACCTTTGCGAAAATAGATATTTAAAATACGTATGTCATTCAGTCTTCATTACTACCGATTCTCAGTGGGCGAATACCATAATAGGAGAGTCATTTTTGTTCACTTTCCGTACAATGAATGCCATCAAGTTCTATTTTGAACAGGTGCTGCGTCGAGATAAGGTTTTCTTTGATGAAATTCGGAAGTTACAGCACGTTTACTTCCGGCTCTAAGATAACTCCAAATTTTTCTTTTACAGAGGATTGAATTTGCTTTGACAGTTCGAGTACTTGGGTTCCTTTGGCGCCTTCAAAGGCCACTAAAACTAAGGGTTGCTCGGAGTGAACGCCCACGTGTCCAACTTTTACGCCTTTCCATCCGCACTTATCAATTAAAAAGGCGGCGGGAAGTTTGGAATAACCATATACATCGGAACCATATACAGGAATCTCGGGATATAGCGATTTGATGTTTTGTACTATACCATCTTCTACGTAAGGATTCTTAAAGAAACTGCCGGCGTTACCCAACTTTTGGGGGTCGGGCAATTTTTGGCTGCGAATGGAAATGATGGCTCGGCGAACGCTTTGGATTGAGCGGTCAGGCTGATGTTGAAGTTCTTGCTCAATCCTTCCATAGTCGGTGTTGGGCTGCACTGTGGACGAGAGGGAGAAGTAAACATGGGTGATCAGCGCCTTTCCTCTGAGAGCGGTTTTAAAGATGCTGCTGCGGTAACCGAACAAGCACTCGGCGCATGAGAGGGAGAAGGGTTCCAAAGAGTCAACATAGAAACCTTCAACCTTTTCTATTGCATCGCCCACCTCAGCTCCATAAGCGCCAATGTTTTGTACAGGGGCGGCGCCCACCGTGCCGGGGATGTTCGAGAGGTTTTCAAGGCCGCCCAAGTTCTGTTCCACACACCACGCAACCAAATCATCCCACGCTACCCCCGCTCCGGCTGCCACACACACTTTGTCGGAATGTTGTGACAACACTTCAATGCCCATAATCATTGGTTTGAGTATCAATCCATCAAAATCCTTTGTAAACAGGACGTTGCTTCCTCCTCCCAACACAAAGAGCGGTAGTCTCAAACGACTCGCCTCGGCAATCACCGCTTTGGCCTCACCTACCGAAGAGGGTTCGGCATAGTAACGAGCAATGGCGTCTATGCCAAAGGTGTTGTACTTTTTAAGGTTATGGTTACTCTGAATCAAGGTGCTCAGATGTTTGTGGTGACGAATCCTCTGAAACAAGATGCTCAGGTGTTTGCGGTAAGGAATCCTCTGAAACGTGATGTTCTGGTGTTTGCGGTGAAGATGCCTCTGAAACAAGATGCTCAGGTGTTTGTGATGACAATACCTCTGAAACAAGAGGCGCTGATGTTTGCGGTGACAACTGTTCTGAAATGTGGTATTTTGAGGATTTGCGGAAGATACGGCATAGTCCAATCAGGAGCAGAATCAGAATGGCGCCGGAAATTTCTACGCCCAAATAACCCCAAATCCTTGACCTTGCAGAAACAAGTTCCCAGTCCTTTTCCAATAACTGCTTTATTTCGGAATAGGACGGAATGTCATATCCGCTCCATTTGGCCACCACGTTGGCGTCGTACAGGAGCATCAACCCCGGATTGGCACGCACCATGGTATAGATCGTCTTGGGGTCTGAAAGGTAGCGCGAAGCGGTGATGCCATACGGTTGGAGGGTGGCAATAGTCATCTCTTCACTTGCACCGGAGATGACGATAAAAGGAACGTCCGAGCGTGGGTGTTCGCCGGATAGATGTGGATAGAGTGCGCCTGCCCGTTCAAACGCCTTGGGTTGCGCCTTGTCGGCGTATGGAATGGTGAGGATCAACAGCGGGCCTTTGATCGAGAGCAGCGAGTCGATAACAGATTCGCCCCGATAGGTGCTCACTTCTAAGTTGGGAATTTCCGGAATGGTTCCATGATGGATCACCCTTGTTTTGCTCTTAACAAAAGTCCACGACTCATCGGGGAAGTCCTTATTAGAGAGGTTCTCAAAGATGAGTTTTTTGGTTTCGGAGCCTTTTTTATAGATCAAAGTGGTTTTATATTGACGCTTGGGAGCGCCCTCGGGAACAGTCATCGCCTGAGGAATATTGTTCCCCACTTTGTAACCGGTAAATTCAATCAACGGAAGATGACGGTAGCAATACACAGCGAGTAAGATAGATGCAACGCTAAAAAGCCCAATGGCACCCCATTCCCAAACTTTAAACGAGATGGGCGCATAGTGTTTCCGCTTTAGGAAGAGCAAAATCGAAAATGGAGTAAAAATCACATTCTTTAGAAATGTCTCCCAATTGGTCAGCCGAATAGCATCTCCAAAACAGCCGCAATGCTGCACCGGATTGGCAATGGCCGTCCACAGGGTAAAGAAAGTGAAAAAGACCATAATCAACATGGTAAGAATCGAAGAGATGCGCATCTGCAACCCCACTATCAACGCCACCCCCAATACGAGTTCAAACACCGACTGCAACACCCCCACAAGAACAGAAAGAGAGCTAAAGAACGATAATCCAAGCGCATTAAAGTATTCAGATATTACAAAACCAGTGCCCACAGGATCGATCACTTTGGTGATCCCCGAGACAATAAAGACAATTCCGAGCAGAATTCGAGAAAAAGTACAGAGATATTTCATTGCTATTGACAAATTGATTTGCTTATATGTTGTTTATTTTTTTCGACTTCCCTGAAAGCAGAGTAAGCCTTCCTTCAAGGAGCGCAAAAATTTCCTCCTCCCCCAACATCTTCCCATACTCATCCCCGCAAGGAATCACTGAAAAGTCAGGGTCGGTTGCACTTTGGGTAAGATAGACTTGTCGCACCTTTTCCTGAAAAGAAAGGTTCGATTCGTGAATATCGGACTTCCCATTCAAATAGTCTCTGTCCTCTCCATCTCGAGGCGCACTCAATTTCTCCGCCACAAAACCAATCGGCACATCCAAAAAGAGATTCAAATCGGGACGAGGAAGGTTAAAATCTCCATACTCCATTTGTAAAATCCAATCTCTCAGGCGTTTACGCTGTTCCACATCCGCCACCTTTGCGCACTGATAGGCAATATTGGAATAGACATACCGGTCGGCTATCACCACATACCCTTGGGCGAGCCACTGACGAATTTGAGGCGCCGCATGGTGACGGTCACCCGCAAAGAGAAGCGCCACCAACTGAGGCGACACTGTGTCAATAGCACCTAACTCACCACGCAGAAACTGAGCGATTAACGCCCCATACACAGGTGCATCAAAGCGCGGAAAGTGTATGAATTGCAAACTTTGATTCCGCGTTTGAAAATAGTCTTGCAAATACCTGATTTGCGTTGACTTACCTGCTCCGTCCAAACCTTCTAATACAATAAACATAGAATAATCGTAGATTTGCCAAAGATAAACATTTTTTATGGTATGGAACTCAAAATTGGAAATCAAACGCAAATTTTTCCCACGCCCCTGATTATGGGGATCATAAACATCACCCCCGACTCGTTTTGGGCACAAAGTCGCCACACCTCTGCCGCGGAGGTTTTTGCCACCATGGAGCGCATGACCGAAGAGGGTGCAGGAATCATCGATCTGGGAGCTGCCTCCTCGCGCCCGGGTGCCACTTCGCCCTCCGCCACTCAGGAGTGGGAACGCCTCCTACCTGTGTTGTCCGAACTCAGACGCCACTTCCCCAACGCGCTCATCTCTGTGGACACCGTTCACAGCGCCTTAGTCGAACAGATTTACGACCTGATTGGCCCCTTTATCATCAACGACATCTCCTCCGGTGAAGATGACCCCTTTATGTTCCCTGTGGCTGCGCGACTCCGATTACCCCTGATTGCCATGCACAAACGGGGCACGCCCCAAACCATGCAACAATATACAGCCTATCAAGATATTGTATCTGAAGTGCATCACTATTTTGCCTTCACGCTGGCCCGCGCCAAAGAGGCAGGAATTGGACAAATCCTCCTCGACCCCGGCTTCGGTTTTGCCAAGACTACGGAACAAAACTACGCCCTCCTCACCAACCTCCCTGCACTTTTCAACTTCCCTAACGTGCCACGCATCATCGGCATCTCTCGTAAAACCATGATATATAAACCACTCTCCATCACTCCCCAAGAAGCGCTCCCCGCCACCTCAGCCCTCCACCTCTACGCCCTGCAACAGGGAGTCGATATTTTAAGGGTTCACGACGTGGCGCAGGCAATGGACATTGTGCAGCTTTATACCCTCCTCACCCACCCTGTTTTGTCGTAACGAAATTTTTCCTTCTAATGAAATTTTTCCTACTTTTGTCCCAATTATTATCTATATGAAACTCTCCCCCCTTACCGCCCTTTCCCCCATTGACGGCCGTTACCGTAGTCAGGTGGTCGATCTGGCAAATTACTTTTCGGAATATGCGTTGATTCGTTACCGCGTATTAGTTGAGATAGAATACTTTATTGCCCTTTGCCGTTTGCCTTTGCCGCAACTTTCCGATGTTTCACCCGAACTTTTCCCAAAATTACAAGCCATCTACCTGCAATTTTCTCAAGAAGATGCAATGATGGTAAAAGAGTTGGAAAAGACTACCAACCACGATGTTAAAGCAGTAGAGTATTTTATCAAAGAGCGCTTTAAGACGTTGGGGCTATACGCCTGCACCGAATTTGTCCATTTTGGCCTAACCTCTCAGGACATCAACAATACGGCAATCCCCCTCTCCATCATGGAGGCGCTGCATGAAGTCTATCTTCCTGCGCTGAATCAATTGGTGCACACACTGTCTCAATATGCACAAGCGTGGGAAGCGATCCCTATGCTGGCGCACACCCATGGTCAACCCGCCTCTCCAACCCGTTTAGGCAAAGAGGTGGCGGTATTTGTAGTCCGACTGAAAGAGCAGATGACCCTCCTTGCGCACACCCACCATGCTGCCAAGTTTGGCGGCGCAACCGGAAATATGAACGCCCACTACGCCGCCTATCCCCATCTTGACTGGCATAACTTTGCGCAAACATTTGTGGAAGAACATCTGCACCTCAAACGCTCCTTCCCCACCACCCAGATTGAGCACTACGACCATTTAGCCGCCCTTTGCGATGGATGCAAGCGCATCAACACCATTCTAATTGATTTGTGCAGAGATTTTTGGACCTATATCTCCATGGAATATTTTCGCCAAAAGATTAAAACGGGCGAGGTTGGCTCCTCAGCCATGCCGCATAAGGTAAACCCCATTGACTTCGAGAATGCCGAGGGAAATTTGGGTGTCGCCAATGCCCTCAACATCCATTTGGCATCAAAACTCCCCATTTCGCGTTTGCAGCGCGATTTGACAGACTCCACCGTAATCCGCAACATAGGAGTACCTTTTGCACATTCCCTATTGGCAATCAAATCGTTGCTTAAAGGATTGGATAAATTGATTCTGAATGAATCCGCCCTTCAGTGCGATTTGGAAGCGAACTGGGCAGTGGTGGCCGAAGGCATCCAGACGGTTCTCAGGCGGGAACGCTATCCGCAACCTTACGAAGCGCTTAAAGCCCTTACCCGCACCAACCAACACATTACTAAAGAGGCTATTCAGCAATTTATTGACACTTTGGACGTGACGGATTCGGTAAAAGAAGAGCTTAAAAGATTGTCGCCGGATACATATTTGGGGAAGTAGTCTGACCATTTGATAATTTTATGGTTGCTTGGAACTTCAGATTATTTTATGAGAGGTATGAACAAGAAATATAAGGTATTTTTGTTCGATTTAGACCGGACGCTGTGGGATTTTGAGACCAATGCTCATGATGCCATCGTTACACTATTATCAAACTTTAAACTACATACACGAATCGGCGATTTTGAAAAATTTTATCGTCTCTACACCGCACACAACCACCGGCTGTGGGATGAGTACGAAAAAGGGTTGCTCACCCAGACCGTGTTACGAAGTTTGCGATTTGATGTCACCCTGCAAGAGTTCGGCATCAAAGACAGCGACTTAGCCTTTACATTCGGGGAAGCCTATTTAGAGATGGTGCCCACCTGCACTGCATTGATGCCGCACGCCAAAGAGGTTTTGGAACACCTCTACGCAAAGGGATGCCTCATGGCAATTCTCTCAAACGGTTTTAAACAAGTACAATACACCAAATTAGAACGTTCCGGCCTTCGCCGCTATTTCCGGCACATCTTCATCTCCGAAGAGATTGGCGTGCACAAACCTCACCCCGAAATCTTCCGAGCCGCCCTCAACGCCTTCAACGCCCCAAAGAGCGACTGCCTGATGGTGGGCGACGACTTCCACAAAGACATCGAAGGAGCCCAAGTGTTCGGCATCGACCAATTCTTCTACAACCCCCACTGCATCCCCTGCTCAGGAGGCCCCACCTACGAGTCTCCCACCCTCCTCAGCCTCCTTAACCTCGCATAGTGCCCACATCGTTCATTTTGGGTCATTGTACGTTTTCCTCCACGATATAGACCTCCTCCCCATCACGCAAATAAAAATATTCCTCCCGCGCAAATTTTTCTAAACTATCGCGGTTGGATTGGAGTTCCCTCAATTTTTCGCGTGTTCGGGCAATCTCCTCTTCGTAATATTGCTTTTCGGACTTCTGACGTTTCACATCAACCTTTGCCTTTCCCCATTCAATTAAATTGCTCTGATCAAAGAAGATAATCCACACAGCAAAGAGTATTCCCGCTATGAAAAATTTATTTTTTAAAATTTTTAGGGTTACAGATAGAGGAGAATTGGGTTTCATCGCTTATTTTTGCGCAAAATTACAAAAAAACTATGAAACCAACACTTATCGTTTTAGCGGCAGGAATGGGCAGCCGGTATGGAGGCCTGAAACAATTGGACGGAGTAGGGCCAAACGGAGAGACCATTATGGATTACTCTGTCTTTGATGCAGCACGTGCAGGTTTTGGAAAGGTGGTATTTATCATCCGCAAACACTTTCGCGCAGCGTTTGAAAAGACCTTTGCCACACGATACGGTTCGGCCATTGAGGTCGCCTTTGTGGAGCAGGAGCCGGAGAAAGAACTTCCACAAGGATTCACTCCTCCCCCTGAGCGCACCAAGCCGTGGGGCACCGCCCATGCTACGCTCATGGCAGCGCCTGAGGTCGATACCCCTTTTGCCGTGATCAATGCCGACGACTTTTATGGCAGAGAGGCCTTCCAAGCCATGGGCGACTTTTTGCGCAGCGGTGCAACCGCGTCCGCCTCAGCGCCCTCAGCCGCCGTGCTCTCAGCCACCTCAGCGTCAGCCACCTCTGCCACCGTGCTATCAGCCACCTCAGCGTCAGCCGCCTCAGCCTCCGGTGCATCGCATAGCCTCTACGCCATGATGGGCTATCAAGTCGGGAACACGCTCTCCGATTCGGGCGGAGTCTCCCGCGGTATATGCAGCGTCAATGAACGCAATTTGCTTACCCAAGTGGTAGAGTGCCACCACATCCGCGCCATTCCTTGCGAAAATACGCTTTCTGAGAGCGACTCAGCATTTTTACCACCCTCCGGCTCCCAACAAATTGTTTTTGAAACCGATTCCGGCAACCTCACTCGGGTGCCACCCGACACCCCCGTTTCGATGAACTTTTGGGGCTTTACCCCCGACTTCTTCTCCCACATCCGCCATCAATTTCACACATTTATCCACGACCATGGAGAAGAACTTAAATCTGAATTTTACATTCCAACAGTCGTAAACCATTTGATACAAACGCAACAATCTTCTGTACAAATGCTTGTTACCAATGCCCTCTGGTTTGGAGTCACCTATCAGGAAGACCGTCCATTCGTAATAGCTCAAATACGTAGCTTGATTGCACAAGGCGCCTATCCTGAAACTTTAAACCTCGTGCGTTAACTCTTTTGCTTGTTCATTGAGAGGCAGGTGGCAAAACCAATCTCAATCAGGCGGGAAAAAGCGGAGGTTTGTCGGGTTTTTCCCCCTCTTTAACGAAAATCTGTTTCAAATTGTGCACGCTACTTCTATTTTTGCATCAAAATTAAAACACACGCTAAAAAAACAAACACACCATGAGTACACTCAAAAACAGATCGGGGCTGATTGCAATCGCCCTCCTAATCATCGCTACGGGAGCGTTGATGATTTTCTTTCAAACCAACCTGATTCCCGCCACTTTCAAGCCCCTCATCTTCTCTTGGCAGATGTTGCTCATCTCCATCGGAATCGTTACGATCATCTGGACACAAATTCAGGCTCATCACCTCTTTTCAAGCGGCGGCATACTTGTTTTCCCCCATCCTTCATCCAGCGGGATGATACTTATTATTGTTGGCGCCGTATTTCTCCTCCCGAAAATCCCCATACAAGGCTTTGAAGTGTTTCAAAATAACGGAAGAGCGTTGTGTTGGGCGTTGTTGTTGATTCTTCTTGGCCTCACTTTCCTGTTTCAGATTATCTTTGGAAAGCAACACAAAGGCGCTTGTTGCAAACACCACCGTGACCGTATCCATACCTGCACCACCGAAGAGGGCTATATAGAACGTAATTACGTCTTTAGCGGTGGAGAAGAGGTTGTGGAAACGTCCGCCTTTAGAGGAGGGGATATTAACTGCGTCTTTGGCGGATTGGAGTTAGACCTTACCCACTCGCAATTGGCCGAAGGAGTGCATATCCTCGAAATCAACACTGTTTTTGGCGGTATCGAACTCTTTATTCCCTCCAATTGGAAGGTTGAGATTAAGCCAAGTTGCGTGTTTGGTTCCTTTGAAGATAAGAGGCGCCCCGCATCCTTTGATATGGAAGAGAACAAGAAGTTGATTATCGTGGTTTCGGCGGTGTTTGGGGGGGGGGAAGTCAGGACTAAGTAATTGAGAATGGAGAATTGAGAATGGAGAATTGAGAATGGAGAATTGAGAATGGAATGAATGACGAGCATCCTATATTGCAGCATTTTCGCGGGCGGGTTGGCTATATGGCCATTTGGCTGTCTGTTTCAATCGTTCAGGCTATCCTTATATCCCTTTTCGGAGTCCGAATCGCTTTGGGGGTGGCCCTTATCGATGCGTTGATATTTAACGCGCTCTTTGCCATCGGCATCTTGCCGTTGTGGTATCCTGTTCGTTATCATAGCCCAAAATATCGCTCACACCTTAGGAGCCTGCCGCGTCAAACACCTGCGCCTCGCATCACGTTGTCCCACACCCCGTCACCCAACCTCCAGTTGCCTCAAGCCACATCGCCTCACATCACATCGTCCCACACCTCGCTGTCCTACACCTCGTTTCCCTACACCTTCATCGCCTACACCTTGTTGGCCGGTATTCTCATCGTAAGTTGGATTGCGGCCGGGAACCACCTGATTCAATGGCTCATCTCTCATCCCGACTACCACACCTTCCTCCACCTCTCCACCGGTTGGCGTATCGTTCAGGGTGCACTCTTCTTCGTCATCGTTATCCTCTTCTTCACCCGTCATGCTCATGTTGCGGCGCTAACTGAAGAGGTTGCCACCCTGCAACAAACCATCGACAGGCAAAAAGGTGAAGTGACCCGTATCTCCGTAAAAGAGCGTCAGCAAATCCACATCATTGCCATAGAAGAGATTGAATACCTTGAAGCGTACGGCGACTACATACAGTTGCACACTGCAAAGGGAACATTCCTCAAAGAGCACACCATGAAGTTCATTGAAGAACGACTTCCCTCCACGCAATTTGTCCGTATCCACCGCTCATACATTGTAAACATTCAATATGTAGCAAAAATAGAACTCTACGAAAAAGAGCATTATCGTGTCCACCTAAAAAATGGCAAAATCAT
>Ga0123353_10016431_pt1 | contig 10819 bp, 8 predicted proteins | sample TergutLab28metaG_3_FD_92763 | JGI IMG/M metagenome (GOLD analysis project Ga0123353, IMG submission 92763) | Labiotermes labralis P3 segment gut microbial communities from Petit-Saut dam, French Guiana - Lab288 P3 | ecosystem: Host-associated > Arthropoda: Insects > Digestive system > Gut ... | reverse complement strand
AGGGAGAGCGGAAAATCACCTGCTGAGGCGGCTTCTATCGGAACCAGGGAAGTGCTCATAGCGGTTATCGGCGCAACAGCGACCAACGTCGCGGTATTTGTACCGTTAGGTGGAATGCACGGCGCAATGGGTAAAATCCTCAGTGCCTTTGCCTTTACGGTTGCTATTTCTACAGTTTTTTCACTCATTGTATCGGTAACCGTTACCCCGCTCCTGGCCTCGCGCCTTTTATCCGCAAAGCCTAAAGAGCCGGGAAAATTTGGCCGTAAGATTGACGCGTTCTTTAGGTTTCTTGAAAACCTTTACGGAAGATCCATTGCGTTTTTTGTTACACGAAAACGGCGCTCAATGGCTTTTATCTTAGCGGTCATCATTGTATTCATTTTAAGTATCGCGGGATTCTCACGAATCGAGATGGAACTGATCCCCAAAAGTGACGGCGGCAGAATACAGGTGTCTATCGAGCTTCCTCAAGGCTCCAGCCTTGATATGACGGCGGCGGTAAGCGCTGAAATTGAAAACCGCCTTGCTTCATTCAGCGAAGTACGCACTATATTAACAACCCTTGGAAACTCCGGCTCCATGAACAGGGACGTAAGCATCGCGCTTATGGAAATATCCCTGGTACCAAAAACCTTGCGAAGCCTAAGTAACGATGAAGTTGCCTCGGCGATGACAAGGGCTCTTTCAACCATTCCCGGCGCGGTTATCAGGGTATCCGCCCCGTCGGAAATAGCGATCGCCGAAGGCGCGCCCATTAACCTTTATCTTAAAGGTTCAGATAGCGCAGTTCTGTCAGATCTTGGAAACAAGCTCCGAAACAGGATCGCCACTGTTCCGGGCATTGCCAACGCAGCCATAAATACCAAATCTGGCAAGCGGGAACTCGTCTTTGAACCGAATCGCAAACAGATACTTTCAGATGGCCTAACTGTTCAGACAGTAGCAATGGGCCTTCGTACCGCGATAGACGGGCTTGTTACCACAACCTACCGAGAAGAAGGTGCGGAATTCGACATAAGGGTAAAATTGAGCAGTAACAGTTTACGTGATATAGAAGATATCCGAAACATTCCCATAGTTACAAACTTCGGTATTTATCCCCTTTCCCGCTATGCCGATGTCCATTTTGAAGATGGCTATAACATGATCATGCGGGTGAATAAAATGCAGTCCATTGAGTTCACAGCTGATGTACTCCCCGGCTATACCCAGGGTACTGTACTTAACGATGTAATGCTTGCGGTAGCAGATATAGATTTACCATCAGGCTACAGCATAAGCCAGGCGGGCATGTCCGATTCAATGTCGGAATCCATGATTCAAATGGGCATAGTTTTCTTAACCGCCATACTCCTCATGTACATACTTCTTGCGGTTCTTTTGGAGAGCGCGGTCCAGCCCCTGTACATTCTGACTTCAGTTCCCCTTTCCATAATCGGCGTTACCGCGGCCTGTATTTTATCCGGTACTACCCTGAACAACATCGCCATGATCGGCATTGTCATGCTGATAGGTATAGTGACGAATAACTCAATACTGCTTCTGGATCATTACAACCGTCTTAAACGGGGGGGCATGAGCATTCAGGATGCATTGACAAACGCCTGCCCCGCGAAACTAAAGGCAATCATTATGAGCAATATCGCGGTCATTATGGGAATTATACCAATGGCATTGGGGCTTGGCGCCTCCGTAGCGGAATTCCGGCAGCCCATGGGTGTTGTTGTTATGGGAGGAATTGTCTCGTCAATGGTCATGACCCTCTGGCTTATTCCCTGCCTTGAGTTCGCTCTGAGCAAAAGAAATAAAGGAGAATCCAAATGAGAAAAGCATTATTGTTTATCATCATATTTAGCGTTTGCGCTTCGGCAGCCATTGTATCGGCAGGGGAATATGATCTCGATGAATACCTCGCGATGGTGGAACGTAACAACCCCGATCTGCTGCTTATGTTCAAAGACATAGAGCTGGCAAAAACAGACATTGCCCTGGCAAGGTCAATGTTCCTGCCCCGCGCGGGTGTGCAGGGCAGTTATAACCGAAATCTTACCGAACGGACACAATCCATGGCGGTTGCATCGATGCCCACTGGCGGCGCGCTTGTTTTCCAGGATGTCCGTACAAATTTCGACAATGAATTAACGCTTGGAGTCGGTATCAGTCAGGTTTTATTCAGCGCCGGGGCAATAACAAATTACAACAAGGCAAAACTCGCCCAGGCAATACGCGAGCAGTCCTATGAAGCCGCGAAGCGGGCTGTCCTTAGCGCGGCAAAAAAACTCTACTTAAGGGCTCAGCTTGTCCTTCTTGTCGTCGAAATACGGGAGTCTTCGGAAAATTTCAGCCTGGAACAGTACCAGCGTATGGACCGCAGATATCAGGCAGGCGCCGCAACCGAAATGGATCTGCTATCCGCAGAGCTTAGCTGGAGAACAAAAACCGACGCTGTCATGGAAGCGAAAAGAAACGCCGAACTGGTTTTGCTGGCTTTCCGTGATCTTGCCGGTATCCCGCATTCGGAAGCTATCATACTGACCCAGGAACATACCGATCTGCCGGAAATAAGCGAAACACCCGACTTTGGCAGTATTTTGGCAAACCGTGCCGATTACCGCGCTCTTTCATTGTCCCGCGATATAACCGACATCGATCGCAAAGCCGCCAGGAACGCCTTCCTGCCCGAGATTTCAGCTTCCTTTAATTATGCCCTCGGCGGCATGGGTAACGGATCTTCTTTTGTCGGTGATTATGATTTCAACTCCGCAAGCTTTGGCATAACGGTTAATGTACCCATTCTGGCGGGAGGGGCGCGGCTCGCCCGTATAAAAGCAGCAAGACTGGCGCAGGAGAAAACAATCATCGCCATCTCGCAGAGGGAAACCGCCATAGAAAGCGAACTCCTTGAACTGCAGTTAAGACTCGAAGACGCCTACCATCGCTATGAATCATCGTATCGAACCGTAGAAACAGCGAGGCGCGCGGTCGCATTGGCGCAGACAGCCTACACAAACGGCCAGGCAACCTATCTCACCATAATGGACGCGCAGGACAAACTGGACATGGTCTGGCTTAATTTTGCAAACAATAATTTTGAATACTTTTCCGCGTATTACGATTGGGAACTTGCGACAGGGGGGAAATAAAAAATAATAAAGAGAAAAGAGAAAAGAGAAATTAGAAAAGGAAGAAGAAAAGGAAGAAGAAGAGGAAGAAGAAGAGGAAGAGAAGAGAAAAGAAGGAAGAGAAATTTTTGGAGGGTTATATGAGGAATGTTAAGAAAATAAAATTTATTGTGGTGATGCTGGCGTTAATCGCCCTTGCGGTTTCGTGCGCCTCGACGGGGGAGTATATGCCCTTGTCAGGAGGCGAAACGGTGATAGGTACCGTTCAATCCACCTTTTTTGTTCAGTCATCATTCTTTTCCATGCAAAAGGTTAAGGATTCCGTGAATACACAGGCCTATGTCCGGCTGATGGAAGCGGCCGGGCGAAAATATCATGATAATATTGATCTCAGGGATATTGTATGGGTTACAGGTGACAAATCGCCTGATAATACAAAAACTGAAATTTTTGCCACTGCGAAGGTGGTAAGGGTTGAATAACCGGATGGGGCGCCTGGCGCCCTTTTCCGGCATTTTTACCCCCCGTAAAAGTGTAATAAATACCATGTCGGGACATAAAGAAAAAAAATTACGATTTAATAACTTCTTAACAATTTTTTAACAGCACTTAATATTAATAGCCCATATTTAAAGCATCTTACATGATTGCATGCAATCAGAGGATACATTCTTTTAATGAGAGGTGCAAAGATGAAAAACACAATTTACCTGTTAACAGGGGCTGCCGGATACCTGGGGAATAATATTTCCCGTCTGTTGATTTTCCAAAATAAATCAGTCAGGGCCATGGTAACGAAAGGCGCTTACTCAGACGATGCCGCCATGACACAAATTCCAGCGGAAGCGGAAATTATCATTGGTGATATTGTTGATCCTGATTCAGTTCAGGAATTATTCAACACTCCGCTTTATAATGAAATAATTGTTATCCACTGCGCTGATATGGTAACTGCTTCATCCGTTTCAAATAAAAAACTTTACGCTGTAAACGTAACAGGAACCAAAAACATCATTGATGCCTGCGTAAAACAAAAAGTTAAAAAGCTTGTATACATCAGTTCCACCGGCGCGATTCCGGAACTTCCCCACGGAGAGATTATCCGCGAAGTAGACTCGTTTGATCCGGCGGCAGTTGTCGGCGGCTACGGAAAAACCAAGGCAATAGCGACCCAGATGGTGCTTGACGCGGTAAAGGAACACGACCTTGACGCTTCTATTGTATATCCCAGCAGCATTTCCGGTCCCAATGATTACTGCAACGGTTATTTCACCAATTTCATAGTTGATTATGTAAACGGAAAAATACCTGCCGGCATTGACGGATGTTTTAACACTGTTGATGTCAGGGATCTTGCCGAAGGTATCATCGCCTGTGCGGAAAAAGGCCGCAAGGGAGAAGGCTACATCATGAGCAGCAGCATCGTTTCCATGCGCGGTTTATTCCGCAGAATAAGTAAAACTACGGGTGCGCGGGAAGTAAAACGGGTATTGTCATCTTCCGCCGCCAAAGTCCTTGCCGCTCTTTCCTCATTTATCAGTTTCCTGACCGGAAAACCCAAACTGCTGACGAGTTATACCCTGTACCACATTTCCAGGAACAACGTTTTCTCCGGAGAAAAGGCGCAGCAGGAACTCGGTTTCAGGGTACGTCCCTTTGAGGAAACCATCAGGGATACGGCTGTCTGGCTGCATAACGACCATAGAATTTGTATCGCCGGTGAAAATGCGGGGAACCTTAACATAAAAGTGCTCGCGGCATAAAGCTGTATATCTATTTTTATGAAGAAAGAAAAAGACAACCGTATAAATGCAAAACATGTACCGGTAAAAGAATACGCGTTATTGTTCTTGGTATTGGCTGCTTTTAACGGTTTCCATATGTGGATTTATCAGACCCTGGAAAATAATGGCATGGTTGAATCAAATACCAGGCTGGCGATAAATCTATTAATGTTATTTGTTTTGTTTTCCGCGGCAGTAGCAACCGTAATAATCGGCCTGGTGCGTGAACGTACCCTGACACGCCCCCTGCAGAAACTTGGTGAAGCCGCGCGTAACATCACAAAAGGGGATCTATCGGTTCGTATCGCCCCGCTGCGCAAAGACGGGAAGAAAGATTTTGTTGAAGTACTGTTTGACGATTTTAACGCCATGACGGGGGAACTTGCTTTCATAAATAAAAATTTGCAGGATCTTGTCAATGAAAAAACAATAAAGGTTGTAAAATTGCGGGACGCGATTTTAAAAACCATGTCCAACATGGTGGAGTATCGGGATTATTTTACCGGAGGCCACATTGGACGGACTCAACGCACAGTTCATTTATTATTGGAAGAAATAAAAAAGCAGGGACTTTTCCAGGATATAATCAGAAATTGGGATACTTCCCTGATACTACAGTCGGTGCAATTACACGATGTGGGAAAAATAGTAATCGGCGATCAGATATTAAAGAAACCGGGGCCGTTATCAAATGACGAATACGATGAAATGAAAAATCATGTTTTTTACGGCCTTAAAATAATTGAGCGTATTGAAACAGAATCCGGGGAAAGCGAACTTTTAAAATACGCGAAGATATTTGCCTTAACCCATCATGAAAAATGGGATGGATCAGGATACCCGAACGGATTAAGCGGCGATAAAATTCCATTGCATGGAAGAATAATGGCTATTGCGGATGTTTACGATGCTCTTATTTCGGAAAGGCCGTATAAGAAAGCGTTAACATTTGAAGAAACCGTCAAAAAAATTATGGATGGAAGAGGCACACATTTTGATCCCGTATTGATTGATTTATTCATGAGTATAGAGCCTATTCGATTTTTACTGTGAAGGTACACTCTTGATATACTTACCCCTGCTCGATAAAATAATTCTATTGTAGTTTTCTACAAGGAGGCTCATATGGCATTTTCATTGGACAACAGTTACCCCGTGGTGTACCGGGCCCGTTTCGCTAAAAGCAAATGGAAGGGCGAATACCTTGAACAACCCCATAAAACTCCAGGGGAAGAGGCGGCCATGAAGGGCCCCCGGAAGGACGCGCTTATTGCTTCACGCAACTACTATGCGGATATGCCGCTGGTAAATTATACCACTCAATACGGAATAGGCTGTTTCGAGGGCCTTAAGGCCATGCCTCAAAAAAACGGCAGCCTTGCCATTTTCCGTCTGGACAGGAACGCGGCGCGTTTTTATAAATCCATGGAAGGCCTTTACATGCCCCCATTCCCCGAGGCTGAGTTCCTAAAAGCCTGCGTGGGAACAGTCAAGAAGAACGCAAAACTCGGTTTCCGCCCCCAATACAAGCAGGAATGGGAAAAAGATTCCTTTATGACTGCCGATTCAATCTATATTCGTCCTTTTACCCTCGCCGAAGGCGGAATCGGGGTTAATATCTCCCGTGAACCTTATGTGATGATCATAACAAGCCTGGTGAGCTCATATTTTTCAGGCGGCGGCGGCGCCGACGCGCTTGTAACAGAACGTGTAAGGGCGACTCCCAACGGAACCGGCTGGATAAAAGCAGCTTCCAACTACACAATTGCCGCGATGGCCAAACACGAGGCGATAAAAGCGGGTTTCATGGAGTGTATCTTCCTGGACGCGGAAAACCACAAATACGTTGAAGAAGGCTCCTCCTGCAATATCTTCTTTTATCTTAAATCGGGTGAGCTGGTAACACCGGCGCTTGGAGACACAATTCTGCCGGGGATAACACGGGCCAGCATCATTGAACTCGCGCGTGACCTTAAAGTAAAAGTCTCTGAACGGAAAATTTCAATTGAGGAAGTTATTGGTGAAACTGTTGAATGTTTTGTCAGCGGAACAGCCGCGGGGGCAACTCCCCTTTCCAGCATCACCTACAAAAAGAAAAAGAAAATATTCAACAAGGGCAAGGTGGGAGAATTAACTTCCGTACTCCGGGATACAATAAAGGGCATACAATACGGAGTTCTTCCGGATACCAAAGGATGGATGACGCCCATCGCGTAAGCGATAGATCTATCCTTTTTTCCGGCGACAGCTCAAATTTCTGATGTAGAGATTATCAGAGGAAATTTTTTTGTTTTAAACCTTCTCGCCTTTCCATTCGGGTTTGAATCCCAAAAAACCCATAATGGTCATTAGCGTAAAATACACCGGCGTAAAAAGCAGCGTCAGAAGATAACCAAAACAGAAACGCCGCCTGGGAAGCGATACACCGAACAATCCAAGGTTGGCGATAGTGTTAAAGATCATAACTGTAAGCGGCCCCAGGGGCATAGGCCAGATGGACGGAATAAACAGCAGCAGCGGGAATGCCAGCGTACCCATACTGATAGTTATCATCAAAAAGTTATAATTTAATCTGGTACCGGGATCGGGACAGAAAAGCCCGCCGTTATTCCAGCGCAGAGTCTGATTTATCATGTTCTTCCAGGAATCCTCTCCCTGGGTAATTACATGGACATCGGGGCCCAGGGCGGCGCGTACCTTATATTTTGAACAGGAACGAATCTTGGAAACCAGGGCGGCGTCTTCGGTCGGCGACGGAGGAATGTTGTCGTAACCACCCACCGCGTCAAGGCAGGCGCGCCTTAAAATCAGATTGTTTCAGAAGCCGCCGCCTGCAGCTCCCAATCCGGCCGCCCCCGCCAGATACACATACCGCACCCCGTGTTCATAACACTGGTATAAATGGAAAAAGCCCTTTCCGCCGCTGCGCTTAAACACCGGCCCTATGGCTGCCCCCACATTTTTATCGTACATGCGTCTTACCATAGCTCCGATCCATGATCGCGGTATCTGACAGTCCGCGTCCGTAAAAAGAAGAAAATCCGCACTGGATGTTTCAATTCCCCGGGCGAGGGCATACTGCTTGCGGTTTGGTCCAGGATTTTCCTTAAGTGTAACTATCCTGGCGTTCTTTTGTTCAGCTCCTTTTTTGCGGATGAACCCTGTTATCATCTCCACGCTTTTATCATCACATCTGTCGTCAACAAAAATAAATTCCGCGTTGGGGTAATCCTGCGCTTCAAGGCTTTGCAATAAACTTTCAATGCGGTTACTTTCGTTATGAACCGGAACTATAACCGAAACAGAGGGAAATTCCTCCAATGAATTCTTAAGCGCTTTTTTTTCCCGCAGCCATTCAAGAAAAATACCCAGCATCAATGCGACATGAAGCCCTGTAAAAACCGCATAGTAAGAGAAGCGGAAAATATTGTAGAAAAGCGTATTATCTATCACACCTTATTTGTACATCAAGGACATAATATTTTCAAGGAAGCCAATGGAGATAAGGGGATTCGCCTTCCAGTCGCAAACTTCCTGTTTGCTCCTTTCAGGCCGCCTGCGCAATCCCGCCGCATCCCTGCGGCGCATTATCATAACAAGGCTAGCGCCTTGTACTTATTTGCAGGATTGCTCCGGTTCGAATCCCCAATTTTTTTATATAAAAAATAAGCGAACAGTGTCATTTTTTTAAACAATGAATTCTATTATTGGAGATAAGGGGATTCGAACCCCTGGCCTATTGATTGCGAACCAATCGCTCTACCAACTGAGCTATATCCCCAAGGCAATAATACGGTAGCAGATTGATGAAAATTATACAAGGGCTGCGGCTTACGGGACGCTTATCATTTAAGCGTTTTAACGCTATTATTGAACAATGAAAGTTTCGCAAACATTTATTCCAACCCTGCGCGAAGTTCCCGCCGATGCGGTAATAGTGAGCCACCGTCTCATGTTCCGCGCGGGGCTGCTCCGCAGGCTCGGCAACGGCCTTTTCGCCTATCTTCCGCTGGGGCTTCGTTCCCTTCGCAAGGTTGAACAAATAATCAGGGAGGAGATGAACGCTATTGGCTCCCTGGAGATTAAGCCATCGGTTATAGTGCCCGGCGAACTCTGGAAAGAGTCCGGCCGCTGGGACAGCATGGGCGAGGCCCTGCTCAGAATCAAAAACCGCCTGGGCGCGGATTTTGTAGTGTCCCCGACAGCGGAAGAACCTTTTACCGCCTTGGTGCGCGACGAACTTTTCAGCTACCGCCAGCTCCCCCTTTCGCTTTACCAGATAAACACCAAGTACCGCGACGAGATTCGCCCGCGCTACGGGGTAATGCGGGGCAGGGAATTTATGATGAAGGACGCCTATTCCTTCCATACCAACGACGAAAGTCTTGACGATCATTACAAGGACATGGGCAAGGCTTATCGTAAAATCTTCAAACGCTGCGGCCTTTCCGTTATTCCGGTCAAAGCCGATTCCGGGGCCATGGGCGGAAGCGGCTCAGAAGAATTTATGGTAGAAAGCGACATAGGGGACAATACCCTGCTTCTCTGCAAAATCTGCGATTACTCGGCCAACGTGGAAAAAGCCGAATGTAAGGTTGATTTTTCTCCCCGGCTGTCCATTGATGTGGCGAAAGCAGTTGCCTCTTCCACGCCTCCCTTCGAAAAAATAATCACCCCTGAGGTAAAAACCATAGAGGAACTCTGCGCCTTCCTTAAAACCGGCGCTAAAACATTTATCAAGACCCTTATTTACAAAGCGGTGAATGTGGAGCTGGAACTTACTGACCCTGCCGCACCCAATGCCGCCCCTAAAACCTTTGATTCCGTCGCCTTCTTCGCCGTGTGCATAAGAGGCGACCTGGACGTTAACGAGGTGAAGCTCGCGGCGCTGCTCAAGGCGGCGGATGTAAGCCTGGCTTCCGAGGCCGATGTGGAACGTCTGACAAAAGCGCCGCTCGGTTTTGCCGGCCCGGTTGGCCTCAGTGGCATTCCGGTTATAGCCGACTTTACCGTCACGTCAATCAGCGACGGCGTTACAGGCGCCCTGGCAAAAGACCTGCACTATAAACACGTTGCGTACGGCCGCGATTTCCAGGCTTTGATCACCGCGGATCTCCGCACCGTAAAGGCAGGAGACCTCTGCCCCCTCTGCGGCGGAGAACTCTACGAGAAAAAGGGAAACGAACTTGGACACATTTTCAAACTGGGCTACAAGTATTCCAAATCAATGAATGTAACTTACCTGGATGAAAACGGAAAAAGCCATCTCCCCACAATGGGCTGTTACGGCATTGGAGTAGATCGTACCCTTGCAAGCGTAATCGAGGAACACAACGACGAAGACGGCATCATCTGGCCCATATCTGTAGCGCCTTATCATGTCATCATGGTACCGATCAAATACGAAGGGGCCGTAAAAGAAGCCGCGGATAAGCTCGCCGCCGAACTTGAACAGAAAGGCATAGAAGTTCTTCTCGACGATCGCGATGAACGTCCAGGCGTCAAGTTTAAGGACGCTGACCTGATAGGCATCCCCTACCGGGTGGTAATCGGAGACAAGAACCTTGCAGGCGAAACCCCAAAGGTCGAAGTAAAACACAGGGCGGAAAAAGAAAGCAGTCTTGTGGAACAGAAAAATGCCGCCGTCGTATTGATAGAGAGAATACGAAAAGATTTATCGCTGAGTTAATTATATAAAAATCCGAATAAATCCCAGCGGGAGGCGGCAGCGGCAGGGGCAGCCCTTCCTGCTTGCTCCACGCATTAATCACACACCTTCGTGCGCAAGCCGGGTAAAAGCCTCCGGCTTTTGTCCCGTCTTGCTGGACACGAAGGCGGGGGTTTATTACCCCAGTTTACTCGCATGTCGCAAGATAGTCAGGGCTGCCCCTGCCGCTGCCGCCTCCCGCT
>Ga0123353_10016430_pt1 | contig 10820 bp, 7 predicted proteins | sample TergutLab28metaG_3_FD_92763 | JGI IMG/M metagenome (GOLD analysis project Ga0123353, IMG submission 92763) | Labiotermes labralis P3 segment gut microbial communities from Petit-Saut dam, French Guiana - Lab288 P3 | ecosystem: Host-associated > Arthropoda: Insects > Digestive system > Gut ... | reverse complement strand
TCACCCGAGTCTTTTGTATGACTGAACGAGTTGAGACAGACGGAGACGGTCTGTTGAAGAACGAAGCGTAAGATAAGACTCTTACGCTACTATTTGTATACCGATGTCAAGGCACAAGGCCTCTGTTTAATTTTATGTTACACCTTCAGTTTGGAGGCATGCTGAAGTTATCTGTGAGAGTGTCGGGTTTATATACAGGTTGGACTACAAGAAACTGCTTCGCTCTTCTGTGACATGTGGAGAATAACTGAAAGAACATAATACATGTTGGTTAAGGCACGTAATTTTATTGGTTGAAGATGCCTGACGTAATGTGATCTGACGTAATGTGATCTGACGCTTCAGGTGTGTATCGTGAGACTGAATAACTAGCCAACAAACTAACTGCAAAATTTTTGAGCTAGATGCATAACTAGCTAGCTAACCAACTAACTAACTGACTAACTACCTAACTATCCATCTAACTCTGTACAACTGAGTCCTGTTTTAGATACTGAAATTCGCGTAGATAGTCAAATTCTCCGACAAGTATGGAACATGAAAGTGTCCAGTCCTATTCACAGTAGTTTCTTTTTCATGCGAGTGGTAATAACACGTGACTAGCAATGTTGTGACTGTTAATCCCACAACTATTGCCTCCCTTATGCCTATTCGGAGCCGCATTAACTCAGTCTCTAATATTTGTTATAACATTTACACTTTTGTTTAACAATTAGTATTTTCGCTGCATGCTTTCTGTCCAACACCTAAGTGTGCGCTGTCACCTTATGCCTGCTGCTTCATAGTAATGAACTGCCTGTCGTCCTTCCCTAACCCTTCAATACCCCACCGTATATGGGAGAAATACAGTGAAATTGAAAATTGCCGCATGTGGTAATGGTTGCCACTTCGCTGTAAATAATTAACTTGTTGGTAGTACGGTCAAGACAGTCTGTGTGGGTGGGCCTACTGTGTTATCGTGTCAATCTTTTCAACGGTGCAGTCACCAGCACAACAGTAAGTCATTAACTCAGACGGTTAGTCTGTCAATCAGCTGGGCTAGCAGGCTCGGTCAAGCTGTCGTCGCACTGAGTCGCTTTACATGAGAGGCGCGTTACGGGCGAGTTGCTGCACCCAGGAACAGGCTGGGCGATAATATGCCTGCTGCTGGGCCCCTTCCCTTAGGGCCATCACTGTACCAAGACAATGGTTTTAATGAAATGAAGAGATGGTTGAACTCTGCCTAGCACAGACCAAGGTATGCGGGCTTGTAACAGAGGCGGACTGGCAGAGTCCCTGAAGCGGTTCCTGTTACGGAGAACAGTTCTGGGAAAATTCCCCACTGTTCTTTGGGCTTTATAAACTTGAGCTAGAGCGAACTCTAGCTAACCTGCTACTCACGCATGCACACAACGTTTAATTTGCCCAAAATAGCATCAAATTTTCACACCATCGCCATGTTTGAAATTATTAACAGGTAAATTATGCGTGATTTCAGGCTTCCGCCGCAGTGTAAATGAGATATTCTGTCTTCGGGGATGTTACGCAGCGTATATTTATGGTTAGCAGTCTTGAGAAGAATTATTCTCGGATTTCTGCTTGTTGGACTGCTCTTTGGAAGATAGGACCGATAGGTTGTCCCGAAACGTCATTAACTAACCACAGTCGACGCTGTGTAACATTTCAGTAGACCGAAGATCACAGATAATTTTTTTTCGGATTGAATTAATTTGTGCATTGCTTATTTCAATGCAAGATTTAACACTTGTAGCTCCGGTTGGTTGTTGGTTATTGCCTTCGAAATGAGAGCTAAATGTAGGCTTCCAGTGGCCGTCACGTTGGTTTGTATTCTGCACAAGAAGTATTTCAACCATCGTATCTAGCTTTGAAGATATTTTCCTCTATAGAATTTCAAGACCATTAATTAAATTTACTGATACCGATTTTGCCACTGCACTCCGTCTGTCGCCATATTGTTGTATTGATGGCACCAATTTGACGTTTCAGAGGACATGTTGCGTCTAGTTTCGTCGCTTTCCGACCAAGCTTTGTGCAAATCGATCGCTCTGTTCGGAAGTTGGGATATGTGAGGCGCAGACTGCTTCCCATTGTAAAGGTGACAAAACAGGCTCAATGTGAATTTACGTACTACGAGTTAGCACATTGATTTTCCGTTCGAATTATTGCAAACCTCAAATTACTGGAATTCCAGGAAATGTTTTGATCTTTGCAGTAACTAACCACTGCTGTGGACAGTAGCTAGCATGCCGCGGTCTAGTGAGGTATTACAGAAAATGGCTAGCGGTCTGTGAAAACAAAATGGCAGGGTTTGGAAGACCGGACAGGGAGAACTTTGTGTAATTACATTGTTGTCACGAGGAATACTCAAATGTCCTAAAATTATGGGAGCGATCTCAAACCCCTCGACACAAGAAGGGTGACATCACGTTTCATACTGACGATCCCCATTGGCGTACTGAGAGGGGGTTCAACCCCCCCCCCCGAAATTCCGAAGGCCCTCCAAAATCATGCCAAACTCAACCCGATTGTGAAAACTCTTAAAAATTGCTGAATTTAGGACGCCAACACCCTAAGATGTTCGGAAAAAAGGCAGTAAAATTTTAAAACTACCGCCAGTTCGCAATTGTTTTACATTAGCAATGACAAATAAATTTGTTCACATCATAAATAGTCTTAAAGTACCAAAAATTAAGAAATTTTTACTACAGGAAATGAAATTTATTGTACCAAACTACAGCTGCCTCCAGAACCCCTTACTAGTGGGCTACCGCCACCAGATCCCCGTTCTCTTTGTCCTCTGTCCTCAACTGAATTTGTTGAACCCCCCCCCCCGGAACAAAATTCCTGGGTACGCCATTGACGATCCCCACATATCTCAAAATTATCCGCCACCGTACAAAATATAGTCTCCCCGAGCGATCTGGCGCCCGAATTTGGTGCGCCCCTGATTATGACACGGTTTTGTGAACGTGGGGTCTGACGTGCAGAAAGACGCAATGATTCTCTTAGGAGAGCTCACCAAGACACAGTGATATTGAGAACAAGACTGGCCGTGGAAGTGTAATGTAAAATGGAGGCCCTTCGGTGCAACCATTGTTGAAGTAGAAAAACTGTAAGTATTACATATTCTGAGTGTGCATTTGTAGCGTTAGGTATGCAGCATGCAATGCCCATGCGCCGTATTGTCATCTATATCTTGCTTGGCTTTACAATATTCCACATTATCTCATAAACGGCGTGAAATTAAAAAAAAAGTTATTGAACATAAAATATATCTTTTTTTTAATTTTCTGTGTAAGTTTTGTCTGAAACAATTTTTTTTAAGAAGAACTGAGCAATATATGATCAAAAATGTACATTGGTCTTGATGTAAAGTACCCGTTACTATTGTCCGATTTTAGTAAAACTTCAATATTCTGGACAGATTTTCGGAAAATAATGAATTATCACATTTCATGAAAATACGTCTAAAGGGATCCCAGTTGTTCTATGTGGACAGACGGACGGACAAACACGACGAAGCTAATAGTCACTTTTCGCAATTTCACGAACGCGCTTGAAAATGAATGGTGGCGTCTAGAGTTGCTGGTAATTCAGTTAACATCTGGCACCAATGAGTACAGTTTTGCTCCTGAACACTACGCACAAAGTGCTGCATCGAAACAGACTTTCTTGACTCTAAGCTCGCTTCTAGAATTCTATCTTATACTCGTATGTTTCCCCGGGGAATGGAGACACTCAATCGAATTCGAGACGTGAGCGAATACTGGCATGTTGCGCAAATTTGAATCAGTCGAATGCGAACTGGAATTAATGTAAATCCGCCTTAAGGAATGGGAACATTGGTGTTGAAGGTACCGCTGTAGCAAAGCTCCAAGGCCAGTCCGGCCGCAAAGATGGTCTATTCCAGCTCCCGGTTCAATTAGAAGGAAAATGCAATAACAAACTCTCGAGAAGATAAGAGAAACGTGGGACAAGGAATAAAGAGATGGAGGAGACGATAAGACATTAAACAAGCCAGTGGAAAATAAAGCTGTTGAAAGTCTGGTGGCACTGAAGACTGTAAGAATGGGTTGATAAGGCAATATTGCCATTTAATACCCTGCCTTCTGTGTGTGCTTAGATAAGCCTTCAGATGTGTAAACACGTTCATGTATTTCATACGTAAGCGATATGGGATCCCATAGATTGCACACTGTCTATGTACCTGGACTGTGTTCTATTTTGGCCTGATGATGGTTGTTTTACAGCCGAAACATATTGTCTAAAAGTTAATGACAAAATTTTGTCAAGTTGTTGATTATACGTGTTCTGTTTTCAGACGGTAATAAAATATTACTGTACGGTTATGTATACTACTGGATGTGAAGATTATTCATCCCCGATGCGTTATTAATCAGTATGTTTTTCGTGATAGAGCAGCCACACGAAACCCCACACTATGACCAATCAGGAGACAAGTTTCAGCTTTTTCAAAGCCATAACCAGACCATATCAATTTAAGAACTATTAGTACAGCTTTGACTGTAACAATACAAGAGATGTTTAGATTTTACAAACCTATACCTTCCTATTAATTTTTTATATTTTACTACCTATTGTATTTGGCCGGTTCCAGTGACCGCGCGGTCTAAGGCGTAGGTCTACGGCCGCTCGCCTGCTGAGATTGTGCGTTCGAATCCCACCGGGGGCATGGATGTCTGTCTGTTTTGAATGTTGTGTGTTGTCAGGTAGAGGTCTCTGCGACGCACTGATCACGCGTCCAGAGGAGTCGTACCGACTGTGATGCGTCGTTTTGTGTGATGTAGAAACCTAAAAAATGAGGAGACCATGGCCAGCGTTGGGCCGCAGCGCCACAGGAAAAAAAATATTGTATTTATTTGATTATTTTATAACTAGTTTTGTAAAAGGATGAGATCTAGTGCCCTGTTGCAGTCAAAGTTTTATTTATAGCACTTAAAGAGGAAAGGCTTCGTGATAGCTTTGACAAGGCCGAAACATGTGGCCTGATAGATTATATTCTAGTGTTGTGTGTGTTGTACTATCACGAAATGCTTTTGGATATCTTCAATAACATACTCATGATCGGCGGTACTTCACTGGCTCCTGAACCTTGGGCATATTAATGATTTCAGGAAGTGTTTCACGGAATTTCGATGTTTAGGAACTTAATGAACTGTCGATAATTATATGGCATGTATTATACATACTGGATATACTACTACAACTGTCGTTAGAAGTGGGGGTTCGTATGTTATGGTTATTTAATTAAGGAATTTGTGGCTTCTTATAATTCTGAAATCACTGCTTCAGGGAACTTATGTGTTTCCCGTCTACATTGTTCATTTTAGGCTACGGAAGCTCGGAAATGCTTTCTTTTCAGTTCTGTTGCCACGATTTTTGTTAAAGCCAGTTAGTGACGCATTTGACGGAGAGGAGATATCTGAAGTTTGTCGTTGCCATATCGAAGGTTTCTTGAAAGGAGGCCAGATATAAAAAAAAAAATTAAATCACTGTTATAAATGCCAGTCATTCCCTCACCTTATACCGTCATCCAATTTTACATGCCACAAGACTTTTTGTTGCAAAGTCCCTTAACTTTCCCTTCAGGTACTATCGACAGTGGCGACATTTGTTAGAGACGCAAAGGTGAAATTATTGCTGTACATTTTCGTCGACACTTCCGCATTAAATTTCATCCGAATTTGCCAAGCTGTTCACTACTATAACCCATGTGGACTTTCGAATATCCTGTTCCATTAATCGCTTCTTCTTACTCCTTGCTTATGCAGTTCGTATGCTATTAGTTTCAGTCCCTTTTTTCCCCCCTGTAGCGCTGCGGCCCAACGCGGGTCATGGTCTACTCATTCTTGAGGTTTCTAGATCACACACAACGACGCATCACAGTTGGTAAGACTCCTCTGGACGAGTGATCAGCCCGTCGCAGAGACCTCTACCTGACGACACACAACACTCAACACAGACAGACATCCATGCCCCCGGCAGGATTCGAACCCACAATCCCAGCAAGCGAGCGGCCGTAGACCCACGGCTTAAACCGCGCGGCTACTGGGATCGGCTAGTTTCAGTTCCTGCAAACAGTACAGTAAGTGTAACGTCTCAGTCTCTTTGCACGCCTTTCGGTGGAGGTGTAACTCTATTCATTCTCCACCTCGGAACTGGATTGAGGCGAGCGATGATGTTTACGATCCGGCTAATTTACCACAAGGAAATATCTCCTGGTACCTCTAGAATATGAAGCTGGGTTTGGCCCTAGAGTCAGAGTGGACGTTTTGGTGTAGAGCAAGATCTGTTTTTAGAAACAGTTTGGTCATTTTTGAGTCACTGTTGTTAGAGAATAAAGGAAATGTATAAATGTCAGTTGTTTGTTTGCTGGGTGGGTGTTACGTAGTTCTTTGCTTTTGATTTCCCAACAATTGCCCGTTTCGAAAATACTTTGATGGAGTTTACTCGTTGTATGGTTCAGAAATGAAAGTTAAAAATAGCCGAGGTCCTGAAGAAAAGAAAATATATTGTACATATCGGGTAAACAACAACAGACTGCTACATGTGTGTGTGTGTGTGTGTGTGTGTGTGTGTGCGTGTGTAAAAAACACAGATGTTCAGAAGTTATTCTAAAGCTACCTGCGGCAGTATGTGTTTGAAGAAGGAAAGCGATTTTCAATATTATAATCCTCTGTGATGTCAACGCTATGCAATTGGGTCAGCGGTAACCGAAGTTTCGAAGGACAGTAGTGATTTTATCTTCAGAGGCAAACTCCCAACTGTTCTGTGTAACATCCTAGAAGTCTTTAAGCAACACCGCTGTGGGAACCTGAAATCTCGCAAGAGATTTTTACATCACGGTATCTGACCTGCATGTAAAGATAAATTATGTAAGTTTTAGTATGTATGTCGGTCGCTCGCATTGAGGGAGGAATGTAGACTGAGGGCGTTTGAGAATAGGGTGCTGAGGAGAATATTTGGGCCTAAGAGGGACGAGGTACCAGGGGCGTGGAGCATATTGAGCAGCTTAATAATTTCTACACTTCACAAAATGTTATAGGGGTGATCGAATCAAGAAGAATGAGATGGGCGGACCACGTAGCACGTATGGGGAACAGGAGACATGCATACAGGGTTTTGGTGGGGAACCCTGGTGGACAGGGACCACTTGGAAGACCCTAGCCAGATGGGAGTATAATATTAAAATGGATCTTCAAGAAGTGTAACGTGGACATGGACTGGATTGATCTGGCTCAGGACAGGGACAGGTGGCGGGCTCTTGTGAATGCGGTTTGTGGGGTTCATAAAATAGGGGAATTCTTGACAAGCTGAGTACCTGTTAGCTTCTCAATAGGGACTCTGCTTCGTGGGGTTAGTTTAGTATGTCTCTTAAGTCAGATAAATTACGTTGATTGTATGCATCTGTGTATTAAACCGGGCCGTAATTATGCCTGGTCTTTAATTTGTGACACACCGGAAGATCAATTTCACCAACACTTGTAGGGGACAAACTGGCCAAGTACATTTTGTGTCTTACAGTAAATGTTGATGGAACCATAAAACTGTTTAAGACCAAGCAGTTTCATTGGCATTCAGTATCCATTAATAACATTAGGACAATAGAGTATACGCTTGTCCAGTGTGGAGAATGCAGTCTACGAAAGCTGTTATCTCGGTGAATCCGCTTTGTAGGAATTTGTGTGGGGTTAATGGCGATACGAGAACGCAGCCGTGAAAATTGAAGGTAAGGACACAATTATGTAGAAATTGTACTGTAATTGTATTTGTATGTAAACGTGAAGTTTGTGAGAGGGAGAAGAGTGTTAAAGACGCGTGTTGATAGTGGGCTGTTGCATGTGTTGATTTACACGAACAAATGTAGCTGTACAGTCACATACAGAAATATCACGCTGAAGCTAAAACGTCTTTTGCGTTTTGACAGCAGCGGTACTTGTCATGTACTTCGGCGGCATGTTCTGCATATCCAAATCTTTCATTCCAAAATATTTTTAAAAATGCCAACAAATACATTTCAATATTTATGATATATTTTGTTCACAGTATTCTCACCAACATGTTTCGGCCGGTATTCCTGTCATCTTCAAGGTGATGTTATTGTTACAAGAATACAAAAAGACAAGTGTGATTAACTGTGTCACCATCACTCCATAATAGTTGCAATTAAAGTATAATTTTGTTTAAAATTATTTTAGTAATATAAAAATAGGCTAAAACTGGATTATTATTAAAATCTTGGGGGCTAAAAATTGTTTATTGTGTGGGGAATGATGCCTGATGCCGTAGTATGGTGAGTTTTAATCCTGTAATAAAGTGATGTTTTGTTTATAAGAATATGTCAGTGCGTCGTTAATTAGAGGAATGTTGTGAAATATACAACGGTAGTTGATGAGGTACTTACCAACGGGATGGTGATGTGTGTTGACGGTGTGGTTTACTGTTTGGAACTGAGGTGTGGCAAGGGAATTGTAATGTTTGGCAGTAGGGTTGATGGTGTGGCGTTATGCGCTTGCGTGGTGGAACTGTGTGTCATGGATTACTTCGAACAAGGGATTTTTTTTCCATAAATATTGAAATGCATTTGTTGGTGTTTCAGTACATTTTGGATATGATCAATGCACCGAAGATGGAACATATCAAAACCTTTCGTGTTTGTTAGATAATGTTTTAATTTTTTTCCCCCACACATAATCGAAAACGAGACTGATTAGTGTAGTCGGAGTAGCGACTGATCTGCTCTCTGAAAATCGAAAAGCCGTTGTTAGATTTTTCGTTAGGAGCCAGAGATTTTTCTCTTCCCAAACCTGCGCAGACCGGTATAATGGACGCTTTCCTCGGGGGTAAAGCGACCTTGAGCGTGAGGCTGAACACTCAACGTTATCTAACGCTGAGGTTGAGAATGAGAGGAGCCACACCTCCCCTCACGAGTATGCCTTCATGTCGTGCACGGGAGCAATTTTTTTTGCCACTTAAGCGAATACCCATTGGTAAGGGTTTAGGGTATTTTCGTAGAAACACGAGATTTTCGTGTATGTGAGAATGTATCAGCTGGATTGGACTTACTCAGCACATTTCGTAAAACATCTTTCTGGAATTTCATGAACATTAATATACGGTACTGAGAAATACAAAATTGAAGCAATTTCTCCATAACATAGGGCCTCCTTCGACTTCCCTATTTCCGGACCGTGCAAGTTAAAATGACCCCATCAGCACTTCGTATCGTTACGATCTGTTGTCCAGCCGGTGTGGGGTCCGACCAGATGACGATGATGAGTCCGAGGAATGAAATTCGCCCGCAGAAAGCAATTTTTCTCGTTTCCTTTCCTCACCCCACCTACGTCTCCCTTCATGCGGCCTGCTGGCAAAGAACACTTGATTTACTGTCCTCTGCCAGTCCTGACCAGTCGTTCTGCACTGATAGGAAAAATCTTCATTGTCATTTCTCTTATGGTCCGATTATTGCTGAACCGAGATTAGATTTTGGTTTCTGGGTTTCGCGGAAAATATAGTCTTTTCTGCAAATATTCGCCACCTTCTGTCATGTGCCACCCTTGATGTCTGTCCGTCTATTCATCAGTCATTTAATCGACGTAATCTTTAAATGTTCAAAGCGAAGAATTTCATTCGAAGTTAGTTTGCTGTGTATGTTTTGGGGAACAAACTGCAGTGATGGTGGGTGGAATGATTTATATATTCACTTTATTATATATATTTCACTCATCACAACTATATAATAAAAACATAGGTTAAAGCGACATGTTTCGACTTAAAAAGTCATCGTCAGGCTAAGCTAAGAACCATGAAGTTCTTTACAATGTGGCTGTGCGCATTTGGGATCCCATATGGCTCACAATGTGTGCTGTAAAGAACTTCATGGTTCTTAGCTTAGCTTGACGATGCCTTTTTAAGTCGAAACATGTCGCTTTAACCTATGCTTTTATTATATAGTTGTTTTGACTGAAATATATATAATAAAGTAAATATATAGAATCAATACACAACGGAATGACTTCGCTCGGAATGATTTATGTTCGTAAGGTTGTCATTTCTTTCCGCCGAATGAAAGAAAAATACTGAGTACACATCATTTTGAGAGATGTTTGAAATAAATGTAAAAAAGATAAATTAAATCGTAGAACAGGCCTTGAAGGCCCAGAGGGGTTGTAGAGTTATAGCTCTACTCTTTGTTTAATTTCGAAGCTAAATGAGAGTGGGTGGCCAACGCTAAGCGTCGGCCGCTTTACCTCCGTCAAAGAGAGCCGCTACCCATTGTATAGGAGGCTGGGTGGGCCCCGGGGCCGATTTGGATGGGTGATGGTAGTCTTGCACCCAAGCGGGATTCGATTCCCGTGCCGTTTGGTAGAAGACGGAAATTTTATCCCTTTAGAGCCTGGTGGTTAGTATATATGGTAACAGATGTGACCCTAAACACTTCGTGTTTGCTCGCACACTGTATATTTTCACAATGAACATTGAGTGTTTGATGTTTTGCTGACCGTGCATCTCAGTATAATCTTAGTAACTGACCAACTTAATGCACGAATTCTTGTTTTATAATAAGTTTATTATATTCCTCTACACGTTTCGAGCACTATGTACTCATCATCAGGAGGTCAAATTGTATTACACAGAATCTGGTATCATCACACCTGTAGGTAGCCGTCCGGTGCACAGACTGAGAGAGGACTCTCTGTGCCTGCGCACCGGACGGCCACCTACAGATTGTGACGATACCAGATGCTGTATAACACAATTTGACTTCCTGATGATGAGCACAACAGTGCTCGAAACAT
>Ga0123353_10016429_pt1 | contig 10821 bp, 6 predicted proteins | sample TergutLab28metaG_3_FD_92763 | JGI IMG/M metagenome (GOLD analysis project Ga0123353, IMG submission 92763) | Labiotermes labralis P3 segment gut microbial communities from Petit-Saut dam, French Guiana - Lab288 P3 | ecosystem: Host-associated > Arthropoda: Insects > Digestive system > Gut ... | reverse complement strand
GCCGTTGAGGACGGAGGCGTTGACGGTGATGTTGTCGGACATGGTAACGCCCGTGAGGTCGAGGGGGTAGTCGGTGTCGGTGTTGCAGAGTTCGAGCCATGCGTAGTGGTCGCGGTTGGTCGCATCGGGCGCGATGAGCAGTTCCGACGGGAGCGGGTCGGTGGGCGCGTACATGAGTTTCGAGACGCGGAGTTTGGTGTAGTCGGGCGGGGGCTCGGTGGTGAAGGTCATCTCGGCGAGGGGGCTCCATTGGGTGCCGTCGTGGCTGCGGGCCATGATGACGTGGTTACTCTGGGCGGTGATGACGCAGGAGGAGGGGACGGCGGGGGCGCTGCTGAGGGTGGCGGTGAGGGAGAGGTCGAAGTAGATGTCGGAGCTGTTGGCGTTGCTCTGGTGGACTTCTACGGCGAGGGTGTTGAGGCCGTTTTGCAGGAGGGCGGCGTTGAGGTTGATGTAGGGGTAGTAGGTGTTCTGCGCGGGGGAGCCGATGTTGCTGGCGGCAAAGGTGCTGTAGTTGGGTGTGCCGCTGGGCATATTGTAGCGCACGAGCTCGGTGCCGTTGAGGTAGACGACGGCGCCGTCGTCTATCAGCATGCTGGCGGCGAGGGCGGTAACTTTCGATGCGTCGGCGAGGGTGAAGGTGTGGCGGAAGTAGGTGGTTACGATTTGGAGGCCGTTGACGCCGTTCACATACAGTTTGGTCTGGGTGGCGACGGGGTTTGCCGTCGCCGTGCCGGGAACGCCGAGGATGCCGGGGCCCTGGGGCCACGCGGTGGCGTCGAAGGCGGGGTCTTTCCATGTGGCGCCGTTGTTGTTGGGGGGCGTGCTGCCGTTGTCGGAATATTTCCAGACTGCGCCGCGCGGGACGAGCTCGGTGGCGCCACCGATGGAGGGGGGCGTGCCGGCGACGAGGGCGGTGGGGCTGATGCCGCCGCCGGGGAGGCGGGGGTCGGAGCCGTCGAGGGTGTAGTAGAATGCGCTGGGGGCGGAGAGGGTAACGGGGGTGCCGGGGTCAAGCAGGGTGTCGGTGGGGGTGCGCGTGGGGGCGGCGAGGTTGGGGAACCAGCCGTGCTGCTTGAACTGGTTGATCAGGATGTTGCCGCGCTGAGCGAGGAAGGTGTTGAGGACGTAGTTGCATTCGTTGCTCCAGGTGTTGACGGTCCGGCTGCCGCTGCCCCAGCGGGCGGATTCGGCGACGACGGCGTTGCCGAGCATGTCCATGCGCTTGCGCCAGCGCTCTTGGCTTTTGGCGACGGTGAGCGCGCCGTTGCCGAAGAAGTGCTTCTGCACTTGGTCGGCGAAGTGCATTTTGTAGTCGGGGTGGTCGAGGAGTTTGATGTGGATGGAGGCGGGGTTGCAGCGTGAATTGAAGTAGTTGAGGGTGGGGTTCGCGGCGGCGTACTCTTGCGAGCGGAAGTGTGTGATGTCGCAGGTAACGGGGTAGTCGTTGTGCATGCCCATGGACCATTCGGCGTCGTGGCAGAACCATTTGAAGCCGTCGGAGTTGACGCGGTTGAAGATCATGGCCTGGTTGTTCTGGAATTGGCCCCACATGGAGATGGGGGCGTCGGGGTCGCCCATGTGTTGCATGATGAGGACGCGGGCGATGAGGTTGGTCTCGTCGAGATAGACTTTGAGGTTGGAGTTGCGTGTGCCGTCGGGGTTGAGGCCGCGGATGGTCATGTAGTTGGTGGCGGAGGTGCCTGTCGGGGCGAAGCCTTTGTTGACGGTGTAGTCCCAGAGTGTGCGCAGGGAGGTCAGGTCTCCGTCCACGGCGTTCAGTGCGCGGTTGCTGCTTGTCTTGATGGCGTCCCAGTCGTCCTTGCTCCCGCCGAAGTAGCTGGTGGTGAAGTGCGCCTCGGCGCGTTCCTGGGTTTCGTACACGCCCCAATAGACGCCGTTGATGAAGACGTGGTAGGGGCGGGTGCGGGCGTAGGGAACGCCTAGGTCGCGCTGGCAGTCGCGGGAATAGACGTCACGGATGAGGGTGTCTTGGCTGCTGCCTTGCGCCCATGAGCCGTTGGCGGTGCAGCGCAGGTCTATGCGGTTGAACTCGCCGACGCCCTCGTCGTCGAAGAGCGGGAAGTGAAGCCAGTTGAGGCCGTTGTAGTCCCTGCGGAAGAAGAGGCGGAAGGAGTGCTTGGGGTTGCCGGTGCTGCGGCTGGCGGCGCCGCGGATGCGCAGACCGCCGTCGAACTGGAATTCCTTCTGCGGGCCGTTCACGGGGTCAATGAGCTCGAGGGAGATGGGGCGTTCCCAGCCGATGCCGTCGTTGCCGGGGTTGGAGTAGATGCCCATCTGTGCGCCGGAGAAGTCGCTCTGGGCCATCACGATGGAGAAGGTAGGGATGGCGTTGGTGAAGCCTTCGCGGATGTGCACGGGCCACTGGTTGACCGTGTTCTGGTTCATGTTGTATTGGTAGGTCTGGTTGTTGACAGACCCTTGCGGCCATCCGTTCCCGGGGTAGCCTTGTGCCAAGACGTTCGCGAGGAAGAGCCATGAGACGGTCGCTGTGTTCTGCCAGATGCTGCCTGCGTCAACGACGGCGGCGCGGAGGATGGTGGTGGCCGAGACGGGGATGGGGTTGGTGTAGATGATGCTGTTCTGGAGCGTCGGGATGGTGCCGTTGAGGGTGTAGCGGATGACGGCGCTGGGGTTGTCGCACGAGAGTTGCGCGGTGAAGGGCTGCGTTTTGTAGCCGTGCGGTTCGCTGATGGTGATGGTGGGCGTCGGGTCGGTGTAGGGGGTCGCGTTCGCCGCGCCGGGGGTGGGCTGCTTGAAGTAGGAGAGGTGAAGCGAGGCCGTCTTGTGGATGATCCGGGGCTGGATGAAGAAGTTGGGGCCGTTGACGTTGTTGTTGAGCGCTTGGATGCTCAGCGTGTTCGTACCGACGTGCAAGGTTGTGGCTGGGATGTTGTAGTGCACCCACTCTAAGACATCCTCGGCGGCGCGTGTAACCGTGGCGGTGGCGGTCAGCGAGAAGGCGTTCGGCACGTTCGTCTGTGTGAACAGGTTCTGCGTTGTCGTCCCGTTGAAGAACGCGCGGAACCCGTGGCAGTAGCGGATAGAGAGCGTGAAGGTGTCGTCCTGCTCCGGCGGCTCAGGCACAACAAACGTCCACTCGCAGTCCACCCGCGAGCGTGTGCCTTTCATCTTTGACCCGATGTCCGTCTCGATCAGCGCGCCGAAGGCTGCCGCGTGCAGGATGGGGCTTTTCGCGATGTCGCCGACCAGTGTGAAGTTCGACGCGTTGTAGATCTGCTGGTCGCCTTTCGCGACTGCGAATTCCAGCCCCGCACCGCCCTCGTTCTGGAACATCAGCAGGTTCACGTCGTAAATGCCGGCCTCCGGGAAATTGAACACGCCGAACGTCGGTTGTAGCCCGCGCGTGCCGGTGTATTCGGAATAGAAGTTCACGCCATGCCCCGAGATGTTGAGCTTGAAGCCGTCGTCGCTCGCGACCGCGAACGTCCACATCCCTGCGGACGGTATGTAAATCCCGCCCTCGGCAGTAACGATAACCCAATTCCTGTCTGCGCCCGCCGTCTGCGTCGGGAACGGGATATGCCCCCCGAACGTGCCGCTGCCGGACGTGATGAAATTGATTTTCTCGTACTGCCCGGTTACTGGGAAGCCCGGCTTCCAGGATGATGGGTTCGCGAGCCTGGCCTCTGCTGTCGCGAGGTTGGGGACGCTGGCGTTCAGCTCGTAATACTTGACCGTGAACGCGCCCTGTGTTTCTGCGAAGCCGAGCGCGCCAATGCCGTTATAGCGTGGCGGATTGGGCAAGTTAAGGTCAATCCAATACAGGCACGGCGCGGCGGGCCCGATGAGCGCGGTCTCCTTGGTCGCGTAACCGTAGGTAACGTCCTGGAACTGCGTCGGGAACGTGAACGAGCTCTCGACAGTCCCGGACGGGTCAATCAGCGCCAGATACTCGCCACTCTTCGACAGGCTGAAACTGGCGTGCACCTCCGACCCGTGGAGCGGCGTGTTGGAGCCGTCCGCGAAGACGATCAGATAGCCATTGGGCGCGATGCTGACCCCGGCCGGGAACACGAATTTACGCGGGGTGCTTCTGCTGTCCGTCAGGGACCAGTCTTCGAGCGAGACCGCGCCATCGCTGTCGTTGTAGAGTTCAATCCAATCCGCCGCGTCACCTGCCGCCGTCAGCAGGGACTCCTTGTTATCTGCGCAGATTTCATTGATGCGGATCGCGGCCGCAAGCGGAGCGGAAACGGAAAGCACCGCCAAGCACACACACACTGTCATTGTTTTCATGATAGATCCTCCACGCCAAATTGCAATCAAGTATCGCAAAGCAGGGGGGGGGTTGACAATACAAAAGGGTTGCTCGCGAGGTGAAAATTTGCCCTGTTTCGGTGGCTTGCGAAGGCGGGACTGACGGCCCGCGGGGATGCGCAGGATTTTCAGGATTATGTTGCTTGTAAAGACAAGGTAATCCTGCTAATCTGATTCTCGTGAACAAAAGGAATTAATGGCGTGGCAATGTTAATGAAAAACGCGGCAGGCGGGGATGCAGGAACCGCCGTGCCGGATATTCAGGCGGAGGCCCTCGTGAAGCAGTATGGGGCGAGGACGGTGGTGAACGGCATCTCGATCCATGCGCGGTGCGGGGAGATCGTGGGCCTGCTGGGGCCGAATGGGGCGGGTAAGACCACGACGTTCTATATGCTGGTGGGGCTGGTGCGCCCGAATGAGGGGACGGTGAGTTTCCAGGGCGCGAACATCACGCGGATGCCGGTCTATAAGCGGGCGCGGCTGGGGATCGGGTATCTGGCGCAGGAGGCCTCGATTTTCCGCAAGCTGACGGTGGAGGAGAACGTGCTGGCGATTTTAGAGACGCTGCCGCTGAACCGCCCGCAGCGGAAGGCGCGCGCGGAGGAGCTGCTGGGGAGCCTCGGGTTGCTGAAAGTGGCGCGGCAGCGGGCCTACACGTTGAGCGGCGGCGAGCGGCGGAAGCTGGAGATCGCGCGCGCGCTGGTGCGGCGGCCGTCGGTGCTGATGCTGGATGAGCCGTTCAGCGGGGTGGACCCGCTGGCGGTGCATGACATCCAGGAGATTATCCGGGGCCTGCGCGACCGGGGGCTGGGGATTATTGTAACGGACCATAACGTGCGCGAGACGCTCTCGATCGTTGACCGCGCGTATCTGGTTTATGACGGGCAGATCCTGCGCGAGGGGACGAGCGAGTTCCTCGTGCAGGATGAGGTTGCCCGGCGGTTTTATCTGGGGGCTAACTTCAGGATGTAACAACAAAACGGAAAGGAGCAGACTATGCCGATTGAGATTACTGTGCGTCGAGATAACGTTGACGGGGGGGCCGGCCGCAAGTATGCGGAAAAGCGCGCCACGCATTTAAGCAGGAAGTTGCAGAAGGTGGACAATGTGCGCGTGGTGCTGGACCGCCAGCGGCATTTGTTTGAGGCGGAGTTTATCGTGGAGCAGAAGGGGCAGATCCTCGCGGAGGCAAGGGAGCACTCGGATTCGATCGCGGCCGCGATTGACACCGCCGTGGCGCGGATCGTGAAGCAGATACGGAAGGCCGAGAGCAAGCGCGAGAAGGCCGTCATCCAGCAGAAGAGGCTTGTGTGACAACACCCCTATACAACAAACCGCCGCAGATGTATAACAAGCCGCCGAAGAAACAGCAGCGGCCGGTAACGGTCAGGCGTTTCTTTGACGTGGGCGGGGCGCGCGGGCTGGACCTGGAGGTGGTCGCGGGCAAGGAGGGGCTCGACTGCGTGGTGGAGGAGGCCCTCCTCCACCGGCCGGGGCTTGCCCTGACGGGCTTCCACAAGCATTTCGCGGTGAAGCGGATTCAGGTGGTGGGGCTGGCGGAGCACGCCTATTTGAAGTCGCTGAAGAAGTTCCGTCTCAAACGCGTGCAGGAGCTTTTCGCGCAGGACATCCCGTGCCTCGTGTTCACGAACGACCTCCCGGTTTTCGAGGAGGTCCGCGCCGTGGCGAACGCGTGCGGGATTGCGGTGCTGCGGACGGCGATGGTTACGCTGGAGTTCCTGCGCAAGGCGTCGTTCCTGCTGGAGGAGATGTCCGCGCCGTTCTGCGGCCTGCACGGGACGATGCTGGAGGTCTGCGGCCTGGGGGTCTTCATCGAGGGCCCGGCCGGGATCGGCAAGAGCGAGACGGCCCTGGGCCTCATCCGGCGCGGCCACGCGCTGGTGGCGGACGACTTCACGCAGCTGCGCCGCATGGGCAACGGCACGCTGCTGGCCTCGGCCCGGGAGCAGACCAAGGGCTTCATGGAAATCCGCGGCATCGGGTTCATCAACGTAACGAAGGCGTTCGGCATCGGGTCGGTGCGCGGCGAGAAACAGCTTGACCTGGTGGTTACGCTGAAACGCCAGGAGGAGTTCGACGAGCTCGACCGCACGGGCAAGGGCTGGGAGTGCGAGCTCCTGGGCGTCCGCGTGCAGCAGTTGCTGCTGCCGGTGGCCTTGGGGCGCGACCTGGTGAACTTGGTGGAGACGGCGGCGCAGGAGTATGTCTTGCGCGCGTCGGGGTATATTGCGGTGGATGATTTGGATGCGCGCCTCAAGCGGCATCACATGGAAGGAGGAAAAGGATATGGGGCAAACTGAAACGCCAAAGGGAACGCGCGATTTCGTTCTTCGCAACAAGTACGGGATGCATGTCCGTCCGGCAGGCCTGTTCGCGAAGGTGGCGTCGCGCTTCAATGCGGATGTCGAGGTGGAGAAGGACGGTAATGTCGTGTCGGGTAAAAGTATCATGGCGCTGATGACGCTGGAGGCGACCTGCGGCTCGGTGCTGCGGGTAACGGCCGCCGGCCCGCAGGCGCGTGAGGTCTTGGACGAGCTGGAGGCGCTGGTCGCGCGGAAATTCGACATTCCGGATGAGCAGTAAGCAGGACAACGCGCAGCAGCCTCCCCGCGGAACCCCTCAGGCGTTCACGGGCATCCCCGTCTCGCGCGGGCTTGTGTCCGGGACGGTCTGCCTTGCCCGTGCGGTCGGGGTCAGCGCGGTCTCGGAGGCCCGCCTCCAGAAGGAGCATCTCGCGCCGGAGGTCAAACGCCTGGACGATGCGTTCACGGAGACGAAGGCGCAGATCGCCGCGCTGGCCGACACCCTGAAGCAGCAGGTCGGCGGGTTCTCGATGGGGATCCTCGACGGCTACCTGATGATGATTGACGACTCGCTGTTCATAGACTCCTGCAAGAAGAAAATCACGCGCAAGCTGCACAACGCGGAGTGGGCGGTCAACGAGACCGGCCGCGAGTTCGCCGCCATCTTCGACCAGATGGAAGACGCTTACCTGAGCGAGCGCTCAAAGGACGTCGGCGACATTGTCAAACGGATCCTGCGCAACCTGCAGGGGATGTCGGATGAGCCGCGCATCGCGCTCGGCGACCAGCCCTGCGTGATCGTTGCCGATGAGTTGTTCCCGTCCGAGACGCTCGCGCTCCCGAAGCACCTGATCCTCGGCATCGCGACAGACCACGGCAGCACGACGTCTCACGCTTCGCTGCTGGCGCGGGCGCTCAACATCCCTGCGGTCGTCGGGCTGGGGCGATTCTCGGAGCATACCCGGACTGGCGACCCGATCCTGCTGGATGGCGCAAGCGGCATGGTCATCCTCCACCCGGACAGCAGCCAGCAGCAGGCGTTTGAGGAGATGCGCGCGCAGGTGCGCACGAACAGCAAGGCCCTCAAACAACTCAGCCGGAAGCCGGGCGCGACCCGCGACGGCCACGCCGTGCCGCTGCTGGCCAACGTTGATATCCACACGCCCATCAAAGAGATGTCCGCCGTCCATGCGGAGGGCATCGGCCTGTTCCGCACCGAGTACCAGTGGCTTGCGCTGAACCGCGAGCCGACCGAGGACGAGCAGTATCACGCCTACATGAAGATGGCGCAGGCCATGACGGGGAACCGCAAGGCCGTCATCCGCGCGTTGGATTTGGGCGGCGACAAAATGATTGGGGATGACCGCCGTAAAGAGGCGAACCCGTTCTTGGGCAACCGTTCCATCCGCCTGCTGCTCAACACGCCCGAGGTCTTCCGCCGCCAGCTTCGCGCCATCCTCCGCGCCAGCGCACACGGCAACGTCGCCGTCATGTACCCGATGGTCTCGGCCCTCGAAGAGTTGCGCGCCGCCAACCGCGCGCTTGCGTCGTGCATGGAGCAGCTCCGCGCGGAGGGCATCGCGTTTGATCCCGGCCTCAAATGCGGCGTGATGATCGAGACCCCGTCCGCCGCGCTCATTGCCGACGCGCTGGGCAAGGAGACCGACTTCTTCTCCATCGGCAGCAACGACCTCATCCAATACACGCTCGCCGTTGACCGCCTGAACGAGGAAGTCTCGCACCTCTACCAGCCGACGCACCCGGCCGTGCTGAAACTGATCGAGCTGACGGTCCATGCCGGGCTTGCCAACGGCTGCCCTGTTACCGTCTGCGGCGAGATGGCCGCAGACCCCGTGCTGGCCGTGCTGCTCGTCGGCTACGGCGTGAACGAGCTCAGCATGACCCCCAGCCAGATACCGCACGTCAAGTACGCGCTGAGCCGGATCACGCGCAAAGAGGCACAGGCACTGGCGGAACAGGTCTGCGCCATGACCTCCGAGACCGCCGACTGTATCTACGCCAGTTGCCGCGAGCGTCTGAGCAAACAGGCACCTGACCTGTCCCTGTAACAACGCCAACTTAAAACAGATAGGCCTCCTCCCCTTGTGTTTCAGAGGAGGAACAGGAAGCGCACGGACAAGACCCAGAGAAGCCTGCCGAGTTCACCCCTGCCCGGGAGGAAAACCAGCCCAATCTCTGGCCATTCATTTCTGTTGCTTTTCAGGCTGGGGCGCCTCTTCTTCAAAGCGAAGCCTCTCGTCCCGTTGGATTCGCTGGAGGATATTGTTTAAAGCCTTTACTTTCTCTGGAGGATTTTCAGGGTTCTGCAACAATTGCCTGAAGAACGTTTCATCCTCGCCTGAGCGTTCGAAAAAGAACAGAGCCATCATGTGGAGTGATGAGTGTATCGTGTCGTTCGCATAGTAACGGAACACGCTAGCTAATGCGGGATCATCGGGTGGTTTATATGTCATAAGAGGTCTCAACAATCCCGAGACGAAAGCTTCGCGTGACAGATCTTCGACCTTTGAGTTAGCGGTATTAGGAATTTTCCAAACATCACTTGTTAACAGGGCGATAGCGACCTGCTTGAAATCACCTCGCGTCTGCAAAGCAGGAAGCAACGCATGTGCAACAGAGGGATCATTTCTATTGTTGCGAAGGATTTCTATCCCATATCGTCCAATCATTTCTCTATCTTTTAAGGAATTGGCCATCTTGACAACAAAACTTGCTTCGGTACTCGGAAGAGCACCTGAAAGCAATGAAAACAACAGCAAACTGTCGACACCCGAAACACCGATTGCGTTCAAAGCTTGTAGGGCCTTTAACTGAAGACGAAAATTGTTAGAAAAAACGGCTTCTCTCAGCAACGCTTCGGAGCGGGAGGAAAATAAGACGCATCCTAACACCCATGCCGCAGAAGCCTGCATCGTGTCCGATTCTTCTTTAAGTTGCCTTAGAAGCTTACCCTCCAGCGCGCGATACCCATCCTCTCCTATAGCAGATTGAACAAAACGCTCACGTTCTGCAGGATTCAGCGATAAGAGATGCCCCCCGTCAAGTTTCCTCAAATCAGACTCAAGGTCTACAAAAAGGATACCTTGCCTCTCTGCAACAGTATTCGTAAGAATGGCCGAAACGGTAAGAGCAATTTCCTTGCGCCAACGATTTTCTCTGTCATCCCGAGTTCCTCCAAGTGAGAGCGTAGTTGCCTTTACCTCATTCATAGCTACCATCGGGTCTTTGAGCAAAAAATCAGGCATGACTTCTTCTTGGGGTTCCTTCTGACGTTTCACCTCTGCAAGGCAAAGAGACGGCAAAATCCCCATTACAACGCCAAGAACACATAAAAAAGAAATAAGATTCTTCATCAAACCTCCATCATTTTCCGCATGGCTGTTTTTCCCTTTTTGGAATCACGCAATATACCTGAATCCCCTTGCACCTGCAAGGGCAAAGGCGGCAAGGACAATTGAAAACGCACAACGGTTTATTTTCAGGTCCACCCTAACGATTACCTATTCGTTATTAACTCCCCTTACTCATACGGCTCATCAAGCCGTTTCGCCTCCTCTTCATCGGAACGCGCCAGCTCCTTGATTTTGTCAAGGAACTGCTTGCGCTCGTCTGGGGGCAGGGTTGCGGCAAAGGCTCTGATAGCACCTCTTTCATGTTTCAAATTATCGCAAATGAGTCGCAGTTCGTTCTGGTAGAAAGACTCCTGATTTTTCTTTGTGATTTCGTCTCGTATAGCTTGCATTTCCGACTTCGTCTTTGTCATATCAATCCCATTATATAATACGTTATGAGGCTTAAAATCCAGAATCATTTGACTGCGCATATCTCCCATGACTGCCGCCATCTCAAGCCATGTCTTGCCTGTGGTTTTCAGTGCAGGTACATAATGAGCTAGCTCCCGCATCATCGTCCACTTTTTGTCTAAACGGAAAGCACTGTCGGCAAGATTAGGCTGAACGGGCAGGTGGCGGATTTGTGTGAACAGTTTCTGAAGGTCGTCTTCCGCAAGGATAATCGCATCATCGGGTACAGCCCTCGACGCTGAAATGGCATTCATTGTGTTGACGATTTTACGAACATAGGAGTAACACGCTCTAGGGTTCTCTTGCCATAATGGGGCAATGGGTAAAAGAACATCGTTGCGCAACGGCTCGGCTTCTGCAATAACAGACGT
>Ga0123353_10016426_pt1 | contig 10823 bp, 9 predicted proteins | sample TergutLab28metaG_3_FD_92763 | JGI IMG/M metagenome (GOLD analysis project Ga0123353, IMG submission 92763) | Labiotermes labralis P3 segment gut microbial communities from Petit-Saut dam, French Guiana - Lab288 P3 | ecosystem: Host-associated > Arthropoda: Insects > Digestive system > Gut ... | reverse complement strand
TCTCCGTAACCGTTCAACTTTGGATATAGGTGTTTTGGGTTATATCGGTATACTTTAACATAAGGAACACTCTCCCGAAGTCTGGCACATTCCTCCTGGGACATCCTGTATATATATATATATGGTGGGTTCTTAGATAGCAGTCCTGTATTCTTACTCTGAGAGGGAGAATTTCTATCAGTGGCTCCTGCAGCAAAGTGCCAGCAAAACTTTGTTCAGTACGTCGAAGGATTTATTTATGGTGGCAACATAAACATCTAAAATGAACACCCGTGTGCAGATGACATTTCACACATAACCATTCTATTGCGGTATCAACAAAGATTTCCAATAAATATGTGCACAGATAGCGCCACTGTAGTTACGCACGAGAGTGCTACACGACACTTCAGAGCTGGTCTGTGTAAAGGTACGCTGTCGGTCAACGTTGAAGTTTCTGCGAACCTTTCGAACCGCGGAGGAACGGGCTGAACGTTCACAGTTTTCAACCTAATTTTACTCACGTTTGAACTGAGAAAGCCACACAAAATTTTGTGTTCTTCACATGTAACTGACACTAAGTCTTTTCTGAGAGCTTTGATGCTTTTCCGTTGCAATTTTTTTTCCAGAGATTGAAGCCAAAGTTGATAAAAACGTGTCATTTGTTCAAATCAGACCTTATAAAATCGCGGATTGCATTGACACGAGCAGCGATAAATACCCTTTGAGGAGCAAGGCAGAGGGCAATAACAGAAAAATTCACTAACCTGGCTCATAAAATATCCATGCTGACGTAATTATGGTACACAGATGTGTCAATTGCCTTTCTAGTTCCCAGCAGCCAGTATTAGTGGACAAAAAGGATATTACACTTGCTGGTCGTGGGGGAAGAGGAAAGTGACCTTTTTCCTCAAGAAAGATACGGGATAAACCGTGGACGAAAACGGATGTGCCCACATTAACGACCTTGGTCTCTGTTCTGAGCCAAAAATGGACTTAGTCCACACCGGTGCTATTTATTTCAGATCAGTATTCACCTACGACACGGTCTTCCAAGTAATCTTTCTCAGGTGTCTCCCGAAATCCTGAATGCATTTCTCTCCCATGCGTGCTACAAGTCCCTGTCCATTGAATCCTCTTTGATTTGATATGCAACGAGGAATACATATCCCGAATCTCCTCATTATGGATTTCCTTCATGCTCCAATTACTTCCTTTCTGTTAGGTTCTAATATTCTGCTCTACAATCGTGTCTTTTGAGGCTCCAAACAGCGAGTTAGTAGTTTTTGTTTGTAGAATAGTGACGACTGCGTTAACTTGTCAGTAATCTTGCTTTCAAGAAGTTCCGAGTTTGGTATCAACAGGCATCACTTGTCATAGAACAAAAAGTGAAGAGAGAACTGTCAGTGTTATGAGAAGCATCAGGTGCAGATGGCGGATATTTTGTAGCTTTGTGAGGAGGATGCAGCTGTAATTGATACTGGGCTTGTATGTTTACACTTGCGAATGAGCGACAGATGTTGGATAATGCATTGAAATTACGCGAGGGTGTGGAAGAAATAGTGGTGGAACATCTCGGTACTTTTTGGAGTGACTGAGAGAGCAAGAAGACACTCGGTCGTATTAAACAGTGTTTCGACGGAAATTGGAACCAGTGACCTCCCAATTACGAGTTAGATTCATTACCGTTTATGTCACCGTGGGCATTCTAGCAGCGTGCGATTTGCGAGCCATCCGTCCATCTATGTCACTACAGCCCCTTCTGGGTCCTGGTCTCCCTCAGAAGACGTCTCCATTCTTCTCTGTCTTTCGCTCGACTCCTCCATCTTCTTATTCCTAGGATATGTGATGTGTCCCTCCGGACGACGCCCTCCCATCTTGTTCTTGGTTTTCCCACTGGTCTTGTATTATAAAATTTCCCATTAAGAACCCTTTCTGGGATTCTTTCATCTCCAAGCGATGTCCGATAGAAGTTGTAATGTAAATGGTTCAATGAAACGCAGCCCATATATCTCAGTATAACAAGAATGCGGGCGTGAAACACAGGAATCGGTGTTCAGTTCCAGGCAGGACAATAAATACCCTATCTTTTCTGCACATAAACCAGACCGGCTGTAGGGTTGGTCCAGCCCCTATACAATGGACATCCAACTTCTTTTGGCAGTAAGCTGACCACCACCATCTACTGCCTAGTACATGAATGTGTGGACTGATACCTCCGACCCCTCATAATGTCTCACGGCTGGGCGCTCAGTGAAGCGCAGGGAGATATATTGGTTTCAAACTGACTAATTCCGAGAAAGACGATTATCCGTCGGACCTTGCACAAGCTACTGCAGAAATTGCAGGGCAGAGTCAAGGTCATTCTGCACTTCGTTAAACACAGGCCCGTTTGCGTTTGCTGATGTGTACACCTAATCAAACAGGTGTCAATGCGGATTTCTTTGCGCCCTTGTAACACTGAAGTAAAGCAGAACATTATCGGACTGGAATTTAATTCTCTTCCGCTTCCTGGCGCAGAAGCCAAAAAAGAGTTCGTTTGGCATTCAATTCAAACATGTCAAGAAACTCCGCCCCATCGAACCAGGTGCCTGCAGGCGGGGCTTCCAAGTGACGAGCGGCGGTCGGACGCCTGAAGGCTGCAGTGAACATCCGTCCAGTTGGACATGAAGTTCAAATTTGGTGCCGCTGGGTCATACCTTTCGTATAAGGGCCGGATTGTTCGGGATTCCTTCGTGACACAAGAGACGTGCTGTGTTGTTTGTGCGTGCGAGAGCAAGAGAGTGTGCGCGTGCGCGTGCTGGTAACCTCGAGAACAACTGCTTGGACTTAGGTTGCATTTGTCTGTTTTTTAAAAACTAAATATACTTGCATTTTTCTTGTGTTAATTTTGTATTTGTGTTAACCGACGTCCTAAACACTGGTTAAACTCGACATACTTCCACATCAGTTTATACATACTGGTGCGTACATTCAGAGGGGTATACAAACCAAGTGGCGTGCTGATCCATGGCAAGCAAAAAATTAACAAGGACTAGTGGGAAAATCGCTTTTATTTATTCATTAATGTTAAAATTTCTCATTTTTTGTGATTTGTCCACGGATAAATAAATTTTAAGGGCGAATTACTTGTGTCTGTATAGGAACACATGTGATTATGTTAGAAAACGGGATGGCTAGACGAATATTTGGACCCAAGGAAGAGGAAATTGCAGTAGGTTGATAACACTGTGTAATAAGACAATCTAGGTTACAAATTTCTCGCCGCACATTAACAGGACGATTAAAATAAATGAGTATGGAATGGGTAGGGATACAGAACACATGGCAGGTAAAAGAAACACATAACAATCTCGGTTGAAAACCCCAAAGAAAGGAGACTGCGTGGAAGAAACACGCATAGACGTGGATGGGAGCATTCATAATTCTAAAATGAGCCATCCCCGTTGTGTGTATATAAACAATAGGTGCAGGTATTTGTCAATAACACAACAATTTATATTCTAAAGATGTTTAATAAAGGATGATAGTTACTACATGTTTCGGCCTATTCCGGCCATCATCAGGTGTTCATCCCAAAGTATGGTGGTACTAGTGTTTCATAGGATTGATGTGGTTATGTCACGATGGTGATATCTCATCATCTGTGATATTTGTTATTGTTAAGAGATGTGGGGGGGGGGGTTGGGTTCCGTGATGTGCGCTAGCGCACATCACTTTGGGATGAATACCTGATGATGGCCGGAATAGGCCGAAACATGTAGTAACTATCATCATTTATTAAACATCTTTAGAATTGTGTTATTGACTAAACCTGCACCTATTGTGGATGGAAGGATAATATTAAAATTTATGTTATGGAAATAGATTGATGGAGTGCATAGTGGCTTTATTTTGTTCAGAACGGTTAAACTGGCGGGTTTTTGTGAATACGATAATGAACTGTCGGTTTATAATAAAACGTGGAGAAATTCTTGAGTAAAGGCCGACTGTTAGCTGCATGTAATTATACGAAGACAAGTTTGGCTGTGTAATGTGATCTGTGTGGAGCCAATAAACCGCGAATAGGCGTGGCTATTGCCTTGCTCAGTTGTGTGGCGGTTTGATAAACAAAGCCACTGTTCATTTACTGCTTACGGATGATGTGTCTAATGTTCTGAAGATCATATTTCCGCATTTAATACGTTCCGGGGTCCGTGCATTAAAGAATATTTACACTTACGTAATAAAATCAACAAATGCACACATACAAAATATGTCCAATCACATATTTGTTGAGTGGTGCCACTTATAAAAATTGGCGGTTTATTGTATTCTTTGTGCTCTTGTAAAGCTACCCTGGTGATCGCTTAAGCGATCGAGACGTGTTGGTTATTAATATACAATAAAACACAATTTATACAGTGTATTTGTTGCTTTTGTTACAGAAGTTTAAATATTTCCGAATAGTTCATATCTTCTTTCTTAAAATGCGAAGGTTGATAAAAACGCTTAATTGAATATTTCCCTTGTTTTGTATTACAGCCACTGAATGCCTTAACTTCTTCCTGATACGTTTTTTTTAATTGTGTGTTCTGTGTTATGTGTTTTGTCTTCGGTTTCAGCTTTAATGCTGATAAAATGTGCATCTCAGTTTCTCATCAGAATACACTCTCATCCATTCAGGTCCTGTAGTAACAAAATTCATCCTAGTAATATTTACAAGTTCTTACCTCCAGCGGAAGAACACTGCGACCCAGCTACTGAATGTTGCATATTTCTTTGTGTCATTTATGGGAGCCATAAACTGCTAGGACTATAGCATTAGTTACATATATGGAGCATTGTTTACTGATGGGGCCTGGGGAAACCGAAGTGCTTGGAGAAAACCCTGTTTCAGTGCTATTTCATGCACTACAAATCCCAAGTGGACTAGGCTGGGGTTGAACTCGGAACTCCACGGTGGGAGGCCGATAACTAACAGCCTGGGATACAGGACGGCCGATATTTCGTAAGGGGGGAAATAACAGTTACTTCTGTGAAGTATACACGACCCCCCCCCCCTATCCACACACACACTGGGCAAAATTCCTATCTTTTTGCGTCGCAAAGGTCATACACTTAATTTAGGGGTGCAAAAACCCCAGGCGCCTACTCGCCCGGGAGACTAAATTTTAGAGACTAGTGCCTAATATTTTGAGCACAACCATTACCGTTTTTCCCGGCACACATAACAATGTGTGTCAGTACACATGCAACGAACTTCGGCGCCAGATAACAGTGTGGGTTAGTGTCAATCCAGAATTGCGTGTTGCATGTTCTCATTGTGGAATTTGTTTTGTCACCCTTTGGGTGCATAAAATTTGGAGGTGTCTCCTAGATTTTTTAAAAGATTGATTGTTAATTACAGCCGTGCTTTAAACGGTTAACATAGATATGTCACACACAATGTGGAATATCGCTATCGAGAGTTTACAGCTTCCGTTTAGTATTCGGGAGATCCAGGGTTCATAACACATCGTGGATATTGTCTACACTGAAACACGGTGTTCGCGATTTTCTTCAGTTACTTCAGACATATGCCGAGATGGTAGGTGAAATAAGGTTCTAATACATTGTTTGCAATTCTCTGTTGTCCCATATGCACGACGTACAGAGTGCAAAGTACAATGCGCAAGAATTCTGCGTAATGTGATTGAAACAGACCAAAAAAAAAACAATCAAGTCGAAAATATTTTGAATTCAACTTATGTCCTGTGGCGTTCAGTTTTCGAGATTCACATCACCGTCAAATGGGGCAAAACACGTCTCAGAAGTTTTATTGTTTACGACAAACCGCGTTGTTAAGAGTTATTGCAGGTACACTCCGTACACAGCACAGCTCACTCGCATACGCACCAGCGTGCAAACAGGAAAGACGAATACTGCAACCTACTCGCCCTCGGTGCCCCTACTATTACAACGACTGATGCAGGGGCATGCGCACTGTGTGATCCCGCCTACGTCATCCAGCCGTTTATGTGATTCAACGTCTGCAGCAGTGTCCCCGTCAGATCAGGTGTGACGGTTGCAATGTTAGAGCGAGTTGGTCACTCAAGGAGTTACCGACACCGGCCATGGAAAGTGTCTAATTGCAGCTGTGGAACGACAGCCTTGAGAAACTTGCTCCATATTGAACTAGAAGTGTTACTCTCGCAGCCGTGGGTCCTCGAAGGCCTTCGTCAGATTCACTAGAACCATAACACTGTCGCGGATGTAATTTTGCGAATGACTGTAACATAAACATTTCTCGGATGAGCTCTTTTCACACGATATTTTATAGGTACTTGAAGAGTGTTTACGCGTAATCCTCGTGTTATCCAGCGTCAGCTTTTCGGCTGGTATATTCAGGGAAAAGTCGTCGCCCCCCTCTCTGCTACCTGACAGACTAACCGTTCGACGATTTTTTTTTTAGGCGTTTCTACGGGGACATGTTGAAGATGTTACTCTAGCTATGAGCCACGACGGAGCTCCGGTACACTACGGGAAAATGTCCAGCAGCGTTTGAACGCTACGTGTTTAGGAACGTAGACTGGTTATGGAGGGCCCATTGTATGGCCTCCTCGGTCGCCGAAAATGACTCCCATGGATTTCTATGTGTGGCGACATCTACACACGATGTGCAGCGAGTATCGAAGTTCTTGTGGAAGGAATTCCGGTACCTGGCAACGGTTGATGCCAACATATAAGGCGTTTTCGAGACACTGATTTGCTGCGCAGTGTCCTGTGCTTTTAAATCGACGGATTCCGCTTTTAACATACACTTTAACAAGGAGCGTACGTGGGTCGATCCTCCGACACCTTGCGCCAATTAACGGTGATGTGTATCTCAAACGAAAGGTCTTATGGCTCATGCTGTGTAGCATCTTGCCTTGCTCTATGACAAGGAACCTCACCGTGGAGAGTCTGTGCGAGATTTTCATTACGTTCTGTGTAATATGACATACTGACAACGACATTAAATCACACATAAACAAATATACAAAATATTGTCTGTGTTTTTGTTTTTTTATGTTGACAGTACACAATTCCAGTGCGCGGTATTGCTACAATTAACAATGCAGGTTGCTTCTTCCGATATTTTTGTTATTTTAAACACAGTTCCTCTAGACGTGGGGAATTTCTCGTCCAGCTGCACACTGGTGTATCCCAGGAGACTTCTGTCGTCATTACGTTTCTCTTATACGAAAACGAAACATGTCTGTGAGATGCAGAAATTAAGGCGCCCCTTACCGAATGAGAAATTTATTAGCTGTTTCAAATTCTAACTCTGTAGATTATGACAGACTTTCTACTCACTGCGGGGACCGCGGTAGCACAGTGGTTAAGGTGCTGTGCTACAAATCGGAAGGTCGCTGGTTCGATCCCAGCTGGTGTCAGTGGAATTTTTCATTGACATCCCTCCGATCGCGCTATGGCCCTGGGGTCGACTCAGCCTCTAACATAAATGAGTACCAGGAGTATTTCCTGGGGGTAAAGGCGACCGGTGCGTAAGGCTGACAACCTTACCACCATCCTGTGCCGTTGTCACGAAATCTGGGAACCTTAACTTCCTGGAACCATCTTGGGCCTGTCCAGGCCTGTAACGGGACTGCTTTACCTTCTACGCACTGCTGGTATATAGTCAAGCACTGATGTCTATATAAAAACATTTTATGAAACAATTTGTCATTCTGTTTTCCAGTCTCGCTATAGAAAAAGCCTCGGTTTTGTAAAGCTTGACATTTCTTAAAAGACTGGAAGCTGTGAGTGATTTCAGTCTTCGTCCGCGCGGCAAATGAATTCTGCGCTATTTTTGGATTTCACGCAGCGTACAAATGGTAGTTTCCGACGTTTCCGGACAGCGCGTCGGCTTCATCTTCAAAGGTCAAGTAGTACCTGGGATGCTTGACCCTAGAAGATGGGACCAGAAACTTCGGGAAGAAGCCCCTGTAAGTTGCGTAAAATCGCAAGAGGGCGCAGATCTTATTGACATGACGTGACTTTATATAGGGCCTATCGAAATTATTGTAAAAAAAAAACCATGATTTTGAATAATAAGAAACGAAATGCGCATACAAAAGTCAAACACAGATGTTTACTGACAGCGCTGCGTGACTGCGTTGTGCAGTTGTCTTCTGCTTGTCTTTCCACATTTAGTTATCCTACTCTAGTTGTTCATTCGTTGCTCACTCGTGTTGAGGAAAACATGATTGTGCAAATGGAACGTAAACGTAAGCAATCATCAGCATAATATAGAACTCACTGGGGATTAATAAGTTATAATTTTAAATTCGCTTACAACATCAAATTCGCAGTAATGAACCTGAAAGCAATGAATTGGTTATATTTGTTCTTGGAAACTCCATCTCATTTAAATACGTAAACACATAACCTGCACAAACTAATATTAAGTAGGACAGAATCCTGAACACATACACGCACACACCACACGCACACACCACACGCACACACACACGCACGCACACACACACACAGAAGGCTTTTGAAATACACTTCTGGGGCGTGTTTTGTGCACATAAACACACAAGATCTTCCATACAGACGTGTTTTGAGTTATGGCACAATTTTTTTGGGGGGTGGGGTGGGGTGGGGTGGGGTGGGGGTGCATGAGAAGGGTAACAAATTTTAAAGCTTCTCATAGGGAAGTGTTTGCCTACAAATTGCTGGTTATGATGTAAATGACTGTTTTGGCAGCAAAGTGTAACAACTTAAAGAGTTGTCTGTGCTCCCACACAACCCGCTGTTTATCTCATCACGGACTGCAGCTCACGCACTAAAATTTCATGCTTGTTATCTCAGGCGTTTCCGTGTTAGACCCTCAATACACTTCCAGTACAGCTTTACCTGCTATAGCGAACAGAGTACACACTTTGAAAATGGCCTTGTACGGAAGATTGTAATTTTGTCAATGGTGAACATTGACCTTCCCGATATTGGCTTGTAAAAATATACTAAGAGGGACGTTAAAATACCGTAAAAGGCTACTTCTGGGAAAGTGAGTAATTCTCTTGACTTCAGACATTGACGGGCCTTCTAAAATCCCTTCCTTAAGGAAATCGGAGACAGAGAATTGGGTCGTGTTGCAGCTGATGTGTCCCAAGTTCATCGCTCTAGCCATGCATATTCATAACGTGCTTATCAGGCATTTCAACCGATGCCTGTTCGCCGATTACCCCCACCACACTGAAGTCTGAGCAGTATTGTGTTGAAACATGACAGGGAAAGATTTCATGCATGCAACGTTGCCATGCGGTTACGCGCGATGCAATAGCGCAGCGATCTATTAGCAGCTGGCCCAAAAAAGGGCACGAACCAGTACAGATAGAAACACAGACCTTTCCGTCCGACGCAACTGTTCACTTTATTGCAGCACAATTACATGTTTCGGCCCAATACAGAACCATCATCAGGCTGTCAAATAAATTTTTTTCAAAAAAGGCAACCCCGCATTCCAAATATACATTTGCTTAAAAAATGCGGAAAATTAATTAATACGCTTCTTTGTTGAGTCAGCTAGTAGCTGTTGTTGATATAAAACCATCAATTAAAAAACAGTATGTTTGAAATTTTTATATTTGGTATTTTAACATTTCTCTTAAGGAACAGGAACACACCTAACCCTTCAGGAACATGATGATGATGATGATGAACATTTCTCTTAAACTCAAAACTATGTCCAAATTTTCTCTATGTTGAGGTCTACTTTTCCTTTCTTCAGTCTTCTAATTTTTGTTGTTCGGTTGTAAAGCGAAGGTTGAGTTCCCACGGGGTACATTATCTTTTTGTTTTTATTTTGCATGGCGCAATAACCCCCAGTGGGCCAGGGCTTCCTCATTTTCGAGGTGTCTCTATCGCACTCAGACACACTCCACTCGGCAGGACTCCTCTGAACGAGTTATCAGCCCGTTGACAACACAACGGACAGACACCCATGCCCTCGGCGGGATTCGAACCCGCAATCCCAGCTAGCGAGCTGACGCACACCCACGTCCCAGTCCGCGCGGCCACTGGGGTCAGCATTTTCTTGTTATTTATTTTCCATATTTCATCTCATTTACTGTTATTCTTCCGAGTATTTTCCGAATTATATATCGAGTGGTAAAAGTACTGGAAATAAGTAAGATGAAATAAATTTGAAGTAAATAAAATATATATGTTATATTACGGTTCTTAGCGGTTTTATCAATTAATAGTGTATTTACTGAGGGGTGTGAACGCCTGTTTTCTGTTTACCTTGTGCTCTCATCACATGAAATGACCTTGAACTGAAGTGATTTGCTTTGCGTACGGCGAGAATTTGAGAGCTCGGTGATGTCACACATGTGGTCTGCTTTGTATTATTATAACAAGGGCTGATTTTTCCTTTATGTTACCTTTGTGGTTTATCAGATTATTCCTTGTGGTTTCCAAGCATATATAAAATTTTTCTAGCGTATTCATTTGTCTGCCCTTAGTCGGATGAAATATGCCCACGAGTCTATTGATAGGGTCTACTGCATGTCCGTTATCGATGAGATGCTGAGAAATGGAATGGGAAAACGATCGAACCCTCGGTGAATCCAAGATTACATAATCATTTTATCTTTAAATTGTGTGGATAGAGCACCGCGCTGTACTGCAGTGATGATGGTTCAGTTAGCAGCCCAGACGCTCCAGGCGTTTCTTGACGCGACAAACCGCGCCAACGTAAGTCGTATTAACCTTTAGACGCCTAACGTCAACTATAGTGGTCGTACCGCACCGCTAACCTCCAAAGTTTCATTTTATATATTTATTCAACAAATATAGGTACCGAATATTTTAAACATGGTATATACTCTCCG
>Ga0123353_10016425_pt1 | contig 10823 bp, 7 predicted proteins | sample TergutLab28metaG_3_FD_92763 | JGI IMG/M metagenome (GOLD analysis project Ga0123353, IMG submission 92763) | Labiotermes labralis P3 segment gut microbial communities from Petit-Saut dam, French Guiana - Lab288 P3 | ecosystem: Host-associated > Arthropoda: Insects > Digestive system > Gut ... | reverse complement strand
GGAGCGAGACTCTCTTCAGCGACAGATCGCGGCCAACCTCCCCCAGGTGGGTTCTACGATAATTACTATCAGCCGCTCACATCTCATGAGCTGCCCATGCACCCGATTTGGAGCTTTATTGATTCCCCCTCGGCAAGACCCTGACCGCCATTTTTCAATGATCCTGTGTTGAAGCTTTCGTTATTTTACTCCTGTTTTGACATATGAGCTGATAATAGGCGATTCTTCGTCGAACGGCAACAGACTACCCTATAATGCAGAAAAATCGGTCATGGAATTAGACATTTGGTAACTAAGAATACTTTATTTCCACCATGTGCAACGTTTATGTATCTTCATATAGTACTTCATATTTGCTGAAAATCTGAAAAATTATGAATGAGTGTTTTTTGTGTGTGTATTCATATTTTAAAAAAACACATGACTTGCATTCATGCCTGTCAGCTTCACTGTTTTTGATACTGAATAACAGTGGATGATGTGTGAAGCAAATGGCTAGGAATAGTAGTCAGTATTGAATGGTCATGTCTGATAATTCTTGTTTCATAGGCTTCTGCATGTCTTACAATATGTGGCATGATGTAAACAAATTGTTATCAATTTCACTGGACAGGTGAGGGTGTGTTCTGTTAAAATGCTTTAACTAAGTGTTTCAGTATTGTGACACATAAATGCATTTGGATTTTTCCTCATGGCAAGTTGCTAAGTCTGCTTGATTATGTCATTATGACATTAATTTATGTCCATACAAATGCCATACTCTTGTTCCATTTGAAGCTTTTTAATTCAGTCTTTTAGGTATATCTTGATTGGCTCTCCATTGCTTTGACAATTCAAAATTGTGGTTGGTATCACATTCAGGTCCTCTGTCATTTGTGACATCAAGTATACTTGAGCATGGTCTTTGAATTTAAAAATATCTCTTTTCAAATGCATACAGAATTTCATCCAGCTTTTTGTTATAGTGCTAACCTCATATACTCAAAGCTGTTTCATATTGGTGAGGATTCCTATGTAACAGTTCAACTCCTGAATCAGATATTCTTAATTTATCATGTGCTGGAATGCAGTACGAGTACAGTATACGAGTGCATGGGCTTCATATCGACTTAAAGGAAAACTGCAGTTGACTCTGGGAAGGAAGGGCGTGTATGGTTGTGCCTATTGTTGCTTTTGGAATTGTGTGTTGTTTTTTCACTTTTTTGCCGTATTTCCTTTGAGGATGGCATAAGCAGTTCAATGTCACATAATGCAGTGTTTAATTTCAAGCCGTTTAGTTGTATTATTCTGAATCTTATTGAAAAGTGAATTTTATGTCAAAGTGTGTGGAGGAAATAACATTGCAGATTTTTTATTGTGTATATATTTTATTCCAAACCGAATTTTTTGGCATGTATTTAATGTGCTGTATTTAAAAATGTGGGTGGGCCTCTATGATTAATGATAATGTGTAACTTGGAGCAAAGTGAGTTATTTTGGTAAAGTTTAGTAAGAGCTGCTGGTATTAATTGTAAGGCTTATATGCTACCTAATTCATATCAGAACTAGTGTGGAATGCACACTGTTACTGTGCCATGGATAGCCTAGTCAGTATTGTAACTGATTTTTTAAATTTATCTTAGTAATTAACCAACTTGATGCACAAAATTTTGTTTTACAATAAGTCTATTTTATGCCTCTACATGTTTCGAGCACCATGCGCTCATCATCAGGAGGTAAAAATTTGCATTATACAGCCTCTGGTATCATCACACACATATATGTGGCCGTCCCATGCACAGGACGGCCACATATAGGTGTGATGATACCAGAGGCTGTATAATGCTCGAAACATGTAGAGGCATGAAATAAACTTATTGTAAAAAAAAATTTTGTGCATCAAGTTGGTTAATTACTAAGATAAATATACTGAGATGCATAGTCAGCAAACATCAAAATTTGATTTTTTTTAAATTTTTGCTGTGTTACCGGTTTGCACAGTGACTGACATCTTTTGCACACTGCTGCTGATCACTGATCAAGGGTATGGTGTTTTTTAATGAGAGCCAACATCTTATTGTCGATATTTGTAATTGTGGCAGCTGCGAATCGTGCTTGAAGAGTTATATTGAAAGTGGCATACGAGACTTCCATGTGGCTTCAGTTCAAATCTGGATGCTTCAGTTGCCTACAAATACAGAATTTTTTACATGGTGTCATGTGGGCTTTCTTCAGTCAGTAAAGTGGCTGGCTTTGGGTTGGATGCTCAGCATGCAGTTTCTGCTAGAGGCAGTGGTTTTTCTTGTTGGTAGTGGCCTAACTGTTCTGCATCCCACCAAGCCACCTGTCGAATTAGTACTATGAAGACTTTTTACTGGGAAAAAGTGTATAATTTTAAGCAGACTGCTTGTGTTTGTCTAGTGCCAAGGTTAAGTATGTGAGAGGCTGTGCATCCACACCCTTGTGTGTCCTCATGTTGAGAGGGAAGTGTTTTATCTAGTGATGCTGTTAGTTTACTAAGACTACACAGTGTCAGTAGTAGATGACTAAAATGTGAGTATGAAGCATTGATATAATGATTCAGACAAGGCTAAAATGAAGTACTTAGAGAAATACCTGTCCCAGGACCACGTGTCCAGCCCAAATCCCACATGGACTGGGCTGAGATAAAACCTGGGCTTCTGCGGTGAGGGGCCATCAACTAAACAACTGCCTGAGGCATTGTGTGGTTTAAAATTAAGCCCAAGGGCAGCTTCACCTTCACAGGGGTGAGTGTTGCATACTGATTACTTGAAACAATTCATTCAGGGCAGTTTAACGAGAACTGAATTATATGGGGCTGATGCACGAGTAAGATTACATCCCCTGGGATGTGGCACCATGAGAATCTAAAATCCCACATGTTTCTGTCAGTAGGTGGACTGTAGGTTTTGGGTATCCAGTGCTGTTCTTTATGCACATGCTGAGAAGTGTAAGAATTAAGTAGTGACAGGCCTCCTGTAGTACAGCCTATGGCAGAACCATTCACACTTCCTTTTGTAGTAAATTTCGTACAGATATTATATAGTACTGTTATATAAAGTAAGAAGTGTGTGCTTTTGTTTGATTTATGTGCATGACTCTTTCCAATAGATAATTTATTTATGAAAATTTCAATACATTTGGAATGATGACAAATGTGTATATGCTGCCAGCATGTGTTAACTTGGCTGTGTTGAGTGTATGCATGCGTATCTGGAGATCAGTCTAAGTCTTCAGCCACTTTAGTCTTCATTCCCCTTTTATTTATCTGTGTTTTGCTTTTGTGATCACAGATGAGTTTGAGGGTTAAATTGAATTTCTGTGTACATGCATGTTTCTGTTCTTGCAAGTAATTGGCAATGTAGAGAAGCATGTACTGCTGTTACAGTGTGCTATGACCAAACTTGTTCTACTGACATCTTGTGTGTTTTATGTTGTTGTTGTAGCAGGAAAACATTGTGGCTTTTAGTGTTCTTATAATAAGACAAACTAGATGCACTAATTTCTCAAATTTATTTTTGGAATGAAACTACATGTTTTGGACAGTTCCTCTGTTCATCATCAGGAGTTTTTTACTGTACACACAGCAGTGGTATATGTCATACAGGTTTGCTGTGAGCTTGCTGATGATGGACAGAGGAACTGTTCCAAACATGTAGAGTTTCATTCCAAAAATAAGTTTGAGAAATTAGTGCATCTGGTTTTATTATAAGAATCTGTAGCGATGCATGGTCACCTGAACGTCATTTTCGTTTAATCTGTTAGATGCATGGCGTTTGTTTCTGATACTTTTCTCTTAGATCTTATATATTTTTAGCATTACCTAGTTAATTTGAAATTACAAGTTTGTTCAGTATAAAGTATGAGTTGGTAAGAAGTTCACAGGTGGACAGACAAACACGCACTCAGACAATATTCAGTATAGGGCAATTTCTGCTCATGACATTCACAAGTGAAATTTATGTGTTGCTTGAAGTTGTAGATTATTTCATTTGGTTGTTGTAGACTTCATTGTGTGTAAGCCGGTAGTAAGTATTTGATTGCACACTAAGCAAAATTCTTGATTTCCGTGGAACAAGTGGTTCAAATGCATATATGAAGTTTCTTGAATTGTACCCCATAATTCTATTGCTGTCTGGTAATGTATAAATGCACTTTTTTTTGTCCTTTGTATGTGCTGTAGGATTTTTTTTGTAAGTGAAGTAAACATGAATGTACACTAAGCTCACTCTATTATACCAACTACTGCACATATGTAAAATTTACACATTAAAACATTAAAAATGCTCCGACATGTTTCGGTCCTAGGAGCAAGGACGATATGGCTCCCTGATGATGGTCCTAGGACCGAAACATGTCGGAGCATTTTTAATGTGTAAGTTTTATAAATTTCATATATGTGCAATAGTTGGTATAATAATTGCGTGACTCGACAACATGCACGGTGTAATAACGAAAATAGTACAATAAGGTACTTGTTTTCATATTGTATTTGTATCTGAGTCATCGAATGAAATATCTGTCTGGTAATGTAAATCAGACCTTCACTATTGGTAACACCAAAGCCGCCTTTATACATAATTTTGACCCATCTTTCCTCGGAAAACTATCTCGCTTTCCCAGTACAGTATGTACGTAAATTACTTGACGTTTCCTCTTTGCAGTCTTCCAAATGGGCACACCTCCGATAGATTATTTGTTTTCCCATCTAGGTTGGAAGCTTTGTGTAATCTTGGTAGCGTGGTGTAATCTTGATTTTAATGCCCTGTCATTACTGGGTCAACAGTATGACTTAAACGAACTGCCGTGCTGCGTAGTATTCTTCATTCCCAACAACCCCAACAAAGATTTATTGGAAAAATCTTAACGATGTTTGAATCTGTTTTTTAAACAATACCGAAGCAAGACAGAGAATTTTCGGCAGCTTATTAGGCCTAATTGATGCGTCTGCAGTGTCTTTCTGTTTATTCAAACAAGATTCGTTTTCTAGGTTCCTCTACTGCTGGTGATCATCGTACTTCCATATGAAAAGTCGTCGAAAAATTACATGACTTGTTGAGTGTTTCGATATGTTATGAGTATGGCCTTACGATTAAGCCCTTGTTCATTTGCGAGCAGTCTGAGCAAAGGAATGATAAAGCACAGACATATGTGCGCATCCCCCCCCCCACACACACACACACACACACGCTCGTTCGCACACAAACTTGCCCTCGTATCAAATCAAATACGTGTTTGATACGCAAACATATCGAAGAAGCATCGTCCTTTCCTCTGAAGGGCGGTTTTGTTCGTCAAGGTTAATGGTACAGGGCAGGGGTTCTCAAACGTTTTCGCTGGCGTAACACTAAGTGAAATTTAACAATATCAGTGTACCACCATCATTTTGTTTTGTTCTTCAGTAAAAAGGCTTAATTTGACGTGCAGGTGACTGTGCATCGTGATAAATTCTTATAATAAAACCAACTAGATGAACTAATTTCTCAAATTTATTTTTGGGATAAAACTCTACATGTTTCGGACAGTTCCTCTGTCCATCATCAGAAGTTTTTCACTGTACACACGGCAATGGTGTATGTCATACAGGTTTGCTGACAGCTTGCGAGCAGGATCAGGACGGAACTGGTTCCGTCCTGATCCTGCTCGCAGGTGTATGACATATACCATTGCTGTGTGCACAGTGAAGAACTCCTGATGAGGGAAAGAGGAAGTGTCCGAAACACGTAGAGTTTTATTCCAAAAATAAACTTGAGAAATTAGTGCATCTGGTTGGTTTTATTATAAGAAAAAGGCTTAAATCGGAAAGACTGTCTGGCTGCAGGATGTATATAATGTTGCCAACAATGCTGCGTGTTAGCAAATGTATCTGGCTTGTGTATTTTTGTTTCTTACAGTTTTTCCCTGTTTTTATTTCGGTTTTTATCAAGGCCGCATACCCGTAAATATTTGTTGATTTTGAGAAATCATGGACTGGGGTGTTAAAGGTTAGACTTGGGGGTGCGGTCGGACGTGCTAAAGACACTTTTGTAATTTGTTATCCGTTACGTTTGTGGTAATAATAAGACCAGGGAGTCAGTTTACAATACCCGTTGCGAAATAAGGTGACATTCTGCTTCCCCGTTTCTTGGGGATGAACTGTTTTTGGCGTGAGGCGTTTTCACGACTCTATATATTCATTTTTAGTGTTATATTAATAAATGTATATGGGAATTTTCAGATTTAAGTGGCACTGACTGGGACTGAAATATTTCCTATAAAACTAATGTGATAAACCGACATTGTTGGCCTTCACAGTTCTTTGTCTTCCTGTCTTCTTTTTAAAGATCTGAAGACTGAAATGTAAAAAGTTGTAATTTTGATTGTTGCTTTGTATGGGCTTGAATATATGGCCTCTCACGTTGAAGTAACAACAGCACGCTTGGACGTGGACAGGACTCCATAATGAGGGACCTCGTAATTCGTACTACTCGCCAGACATGATTAGGGTAATCATATCAAATATTTTGAAATGGGCTGGGTATGTAGCTTTCATAGGAGAGGACATAAGTGCATTCATTCTGGAGAACCTGAGGGAAAGCACCACTGCTTAGACCTAGGAGTAGGTGGGAGCGTAATATTCAGCCTTTAAAGACAAGAATTAACCTGAATTGTATTTAAATGTTTAGTTCATACCGTACAGTAAACGCGCCCCGTGTCGATTATAAACACAGGTAGGTTAAGGGTGCGTAGTGCAATAATTACTGTTGGTTTTGAGGTCCATACAAAACACGTAAATGCACTGTGTGTTTAGAATGTAGACTTTTTTGAGTGGTAAACCTGGTGGTATATAAAGTAACCGCTGAACATTAAAGGGTAAAGTGGATATTAAAGAAATGAAATAGGAGGGTGCATGCTGGATTTATTTGGCGGGGTCTTGTGAACACGGCGCTGAACTTTAGATTTCCGTAAAACCGAGGAATATTTTGACTAGTAGCCGGTTTTAGCTTCTAAAGAAGGACTCTGCTTCTTATTTGCAGATGGGGATTTCCTTCCTGAAACGATAAAGGAGGAAGTGTAATTATCTTGAATTGCAGAGAACAACATACACGTGGTGTCGCCATGTTGGTGGAGGGGTCTGATTACTTAAGAGCATAAAAAGAAGGAAACCGAGTGTTAGGCGAAGAATTAAAGAATGAGTGGGTTACAGTTTGTCACATGACGGCTTTCATGTAAGATCGATTTACAACCGGTCGTTGTCTACGTGCAGATAACGTACTAGATAATGGTAGCCTATCAGTGGTGTTGTCGGGCGCTGTGAATGTAGTGCAACTCGCATCCAGTTGGTCCTGTTACTAGCAGGCAGTGCAACGCAGGATGCCAGGTTGTAGCTAATGCTGCCTCAGGATGATGCTCATGAAGTGCCTGTAGTTCGCATTTCAGAATGGAAGGAATTTTCGGAAAATTTGACGTTCATAGGCCCGTGCATCGCAATATATTTCTATAGTAAAACTAACTAGATGCACCAGTGTATCAAATTTATTTTATTTTGGAATGACACTCTACATGTTTCGGACGGTCTTGCCTTCTGCTCTCTGCTTGCTAGCAAGCAGAGAGCAGTATCTGTTGCTGTATGTACAGTCTTGAACTCCTGATGATGGACGGCAAGACCGTCCGAAACATGGAGAATGTCATTCCAAAATAAAATAATTTGATACATTGGTGCATCTAGTTGGTTTTACTATAGAAGTTACGGAGTAACGAAACCACCGACAAGTACACAGGTCTCAGATTCATTCAGACTTGAGCCGTTTATGCGGCCAGTTAAAAATAAATGAGTGTTTGTTGACGGCGGATTGTATGGGTGTCGGCACCTCAGTGCACAGGCGTTGCTCGCTTGAGCTTCTTGTGCCCGTACAGATGGGGGAAAGCGTTGTGCTTACGTCTGTGTCAACCGAATCGTATGGGTTTTATGCGTACATAGACTGTAAGCACAATGACTGTGTCTTGTCCTTCCATTTGGTGTCTCATCTCTCAAACTATTGTACGAGGTTTGGTAAAATTGGTACTTTTTCATATTAAAAGTTGTTGGGTGAATTTATATATTTTTTTTATCGCTCACTCATACTTACTACTTCGATGAAGCTAAATCGCACTGCTCCGAAGTGGCTTATCTTATAAAGACCTGCATATCTTATCGTTCTGTTGGAATTTTCTTGTGAATTTGGCCTACTTATCTGGGAATTTGTCGCTCGTTGTTACAAATATGACGGTACACAAACTAAGGACTGATTTGCTTACAGTTAAAAGTGGCGTTCCTTGTGCCAAATCAAGCACCACACCATGGGGACGTATGGGGGGAAAGTAAGTATAGGTCCATACATTCTTAACCTCGGCGCTAGATGGAGTAGAGTGGTCATCTTTACGCCTTGGGTGCTTTGTGTCCGGGGAATGGGCATAAGGTATGTAATGGATAGTAGCCGATCTGTATGCTGTTGAGTATGGAAGAAGCTCTTGCCTTTGCCGGGAATCGAACCCACGGTTGTCCGGCCCGAATGCTATCGAATGCACGCAGTTCCTCTGTCCCGACGTAGCGTAATATTTACACGTTTCTAATTTCTGTAATTAGCAGTTGATGCCAACAACGCATTGTCTGTTAGCGACCCATACGGTACTTGTCCATGCTAGCACGGTTGTACTCGATCGCTGGCCTGCACTTGCATTAGAAGCACAGAAGGGTTTGTGACATGTGCGTCACACAAATTCAATATAGTTGGTTTGGGAGGTTCATTTGCGTACATACTCAAATTCAATTCCAAGCCCAAGTTCCTATGTGATTGCATCACTGGGCAGGTCCACTGTGCATTGTCCAATTGATGGACTAGAAATTAGAACTTTGTTCCGTCTAAAGTATGACTCGTTACTCCTTCAGTTTGTATATGCCAGGGGAAGTTTGTGTAGGGACGTTGTTTTGATCTGAGCAATTGAACTGTGTTTACGAGCGTGGGTTTCGCGAAAGCCCCATACACGGCGTGTTTGACCACCTACGCTTAGTGTCGTTTTTGGAGAAAAATTTTAAAAGGTAAGAGATGATTTGATGACGTAAGTGTAAAGGATGTCGAACTGTGCTTTCTCTCCCTGTCTTCTTTTTTTCAGACTGTGATCAAAATCGGAACGTACAGACGTGAATCACAGATACATTTTGTCAGCTGAGTCGTCATATCTAACCGACTACTTGCGGCAGAATCCTTCAGAAACTGGCAGCGAACTTAGTCAAAATAAATAAATAAAAATTAAATAAATAATAAACTAATAAATTCACCAACTGCCGTGACGTCTGAAGTTTCAATATCATATTAACAAGAACGTTCCACTGCTCCCTGTTCTGCGTCAAATGAATACAGTCCGCTGGTTCTCGTTTTATTTTTGAATATCCAGTTTAATATTATCCCCATTCTACACGTACGTATTCCGGGTGGTTTCTTCCATTCTCACTTTCGGGCCATGATTTTGTATGCATTTTTTCTCCGTCCATGTCTTCCCTCGAGATTTGACGATCGCTCTAATAATATTTAGTACAGGGCACGGATTGCGAAACCCCTCGCTGCGATTTTCTATAGCCGTACTGTCGTTCGTCCTTCTTCAGTTTAGAGCTAGAGACCTGTGAATTAGTACTGCAGCAGGATACATGTTGAGACGTGAAACCGAGCGATAGGTGCCTACGGTCTGGGCGATGTGAACGACGGGGTAACGTACGTACAGCTTAATTGTACAGGCTAGATTTAGGGTCCAGTGTCCCTCTTTTGGTAAAATGGATTAATGTGAATGAGCCCGAATTACAAAGCCCATATGCTTTTGTGTTTTTGTTGAAACCTGGAGTGGTGTGTGAACGTGCACTTGTTGATGGCTTCTCGACTTGCACCGAAACACACGTCATTACACTTTGAGAGTTGTAAAAGGTAAAAAGGTGAAGTTGATTCTGTCCTGGACATGGAAGCGTAGAGGGGGACTAGAGACGCAGCGCCATTCATTCTTAATCTCAGCACTAGATGGAGGCGAGTGGGTGAATTTCACGCCCTACGTACCTTACCCTAGGTAGGGAACTCCGGTTCCGATTGAATGGGAGGCAGCATGCTTGGGCCCTGCAGCCGGTTTGGTCGATCTGGAGAAGAGAAAAATCTCTTGCCCTTGCCGGAATTCGATACCAGGATCGCCAAGACCGTAGCTTAGTCACTATGCCGATTATATCCCGGCTGCCGTTGAGAACTGTACATGTGTGAAGTTGACAGCTTTGAGTTACAATTAACGTTTAAAAGGTTGGCATGTTGCGTGCATGGGGGAGATTAGAAATGCGTACGAAATTTTGGCCAAACGACCAAATGGAATGCCTAGACGTAAATTTGGTGTAAATTTAAAATTGATGTCAAGGAATTAAGGCGCGAATATGTCGATGGGCCGATCCCAGTGGCAGCGCGGTCTAAGCCGTGGGTCTGCGGCCACTCGCTTTCTGGGATTGCTGGTTCTAATCCCACCGGGGGCATGGATGTCTTTCTCTTGCGAGTGTGGTGTTACATCACGTAGAGGTCTTTGCGTCGGCCTGATCACTCGTCCAGAAGAGTCCTAGCGAGGGTGGTGCGTCCAGTGAGTGTGATCGCGAAGCCCCATAAGGGGAATCGGGTCGAAGCGCCACACACACAAAAAGTCAGTGGGACGTTTCTGTTCAGGGAATGGACCAGTGGCGGGTAATAGACGTTCGGGGCCTATAAAGGGGATGAATCTAATGACAAGCTGAGTGACTGTCAATTGGTCCATGGATCATATTTTTAGGCGCGTTCGCAAAAAATTGC
>Ga0123353_10016424_pt1 | contig 10823 bp, 4 predicted proteins | sample TergutLab28metaG_3_FD_92763 | JGI IMG/M metagenome (GOLD analysis project Ga0123353, IMG submission 92763) | Labiotermes labralis P3 segment gut microbial communities from Petit-Saut dam, French Guiana - Lab288 P3 | ecosystem: Host-associated > Arthropoda: Insects > Digestive system > Gut ... | reverse complement strand
CAAACTTTGCATATGTCAGAAGCTTTCTAACTGGTGGGAGTTACTACCGATGTGTTTAACGTAAACCAGTGCTAATAGTTCGCTACCCACATCCAGTGACACTGAGAGGAAAACGTTAGTAAAATCTAGCAGTTTTAATCAGTATATCAGAGTACCAATTTCGATAGGACGACACAACCTCCGAAACGGCATTACAATAGTATATGAGGTAACAGTTGCCAGTATACAGCAGTTTGACCCAACATGTCTTCTGTTGCTAAACATAACAATAGCTTTGCTTTACTTGTAGGCTACTTGCTTCATACATTGTTACTTCCATTAATGCTTTCACTGAAATTTCTTTATAACAGTAAGCTTTAATATAATGCTTATATGTATTATGTAAATACAATCAAATATATATTATTATTGCTCAATATATTTTGAACTTCAAGTCTCATCATTAGGGGCAGTCTTACAATATACAAGCCAAGGAGTTTAATGTTATTTATGTTTATTAATGTTATTGACTGTACAACAAATTATTATAAGGGAATATATTAAAATGTCTGAAAGTAAAATGTTCAAAAAACGTGCTGACACACGTTGGTACCATGAGTTGAAACATAATTTTAGTGAATCGTAGAATATTATTTACCAAGATTTATATCCTGCACATTCTAACGTAATGATTGAATATGAAAATATTAACCCTTATCCTGCTAACGTGGAGAATATGGTGAGCTCCTAATAATGCCAGCAAATGGCAGATGGGATTTAATTCGGCGTTTAAAGGGTTAAAGACACACAAACAAATGCAGTTTGGAGTTAAATTTTATGCAAGTAATAAATTATAAAGTGATTTGAATTTGCAACATAAGAACCAACAGGATGCACTATTTTACTCTCAATATATTTCAGTAATTAAACTACATATTTCGAGCAGGTTTACTGCTCGTCATCAGGAGGTACTTTTCTGTATATACAGCAGTTGGTATGTGTCATGCGTTTATGTTGGCTGGCTGCTAGCAGAGTTCCACCCCGATCCTGCTAGCAGCCAGCCAACTTAAATGCATGACACATACCAATTGCTGTATATACACAAAAGAACCTCCTGATGATGAGCAGTAAACCTGCTTGAAACACATAGTGGTCAATTATCAAAATATATTGAGAGTAAAATAGTGCATCCTGTTGGTTCTTATTGCACAAATATATCGTGATGCGTGGTCCACAAAACATTAAATGATCTGAATTTATTTACTAATGAGATTTAAGAGACAAAACTTAAGGGACATAAGTATGTAACTTTTAGTGTATCAATTTCAGAGTTATTGAACAGTCATAAATAAGAATGCAGTTCCTGACTGAGGAGCAATAGAAGTGGCATGTAATTAAACAGATGCAACAAACACAAAATTAGCAAAAGTGTGATTTATTTTAAGTTGGAAAGTTACAGAATTTTAAGCATTGTATTTTAGGATTATTTAATAATTTGTGACATATTGTAAATAAGATCAATGCCACCTTCTGGCCAATGTATTGTAAGATGGCCCCTGATGATGGAACTTCGGTTTTGAAACACATTGTGCTGTTAGAAGTATATATTTTTGTTGTATTGGATGGTTATGAAATTCACGTTGAATAATAATACAATGGTATGACTAATGTTCGACAGGTCTCTCCATTTAGATATCATGAGCTTTATACTACTTATGCAGCCATGTTTACACCATAGTCGATAATACAAAAATTCTCTTGCCTTATTCCATTAAGATGAAAAATAACCTGAATTATATTTAAAGCTTAAGCTATAGTATACTGTAGCACTGTCTGGGTCTGTTATGAAAACCTGTCAGTTAATTCTGTGTTGGAAATGATTGCCGTTTGTTTGGACATCCATAAGAAACATATAAATACACTCTGTGGTAAGAATATAGAATTGTTTAATAGTAAACTGGGTGGTACATGAAGTAACTACTAATTTTAAAAGGATTAAAAAATATTGTCTAGTATATAACAATATATATTTTGAAGAATGAAAGCAGTTGTAAACAAGATATTAGGACTTCAAAGTTATTATCTGCGAGCAGTGATCTTTGTAACTTAATGATAGTTGTTGCCATATGTAAGTTAATTTCTATTTCAGGAATCAGTTGGCCTGATAAATAGAAACAATGCATCCACTTACATTTCTACAAAGAGTCCTAAAGGACTTAATGTCCTATCAGCAGCAGTTTTTATTGCTGGAGAAATGGCTGGGAGTGGTGTATTGGCTTTACCTCGAGCTGTTGTTGATTCTGGTAAGTGGTTTCGTATATTTATTGAAGACCAAGAAATAATTCTCATGATGAAGGCCAGCAGAAGGAGTTGTGTTGGGACATCACTGACAACCCAGCCGTGGTTTGCATTTTTTATGCATGGTTGACATGTCTTTTGGCACACATGCAGATATGCTTAACTAGACAAGATCTGATCCAAGTAAATGAACTTCTTGCTGTATGAAACGCTGATAACGTTTGACCTGAATTTAAGGAAGTATTTTTCCTCCTGGTTCAGCACCCTGAAAATATCCTTATATCCTTGAATAGAATGGTATGTGTATGTGACATGTATTGACACATTGCAGGCCACAGAAATTATGATTGCTCTAAAATGTGGTGGAACTTTGAAACTGCTGTGCATTATGCGGTGTATACTAGAGCTGACCAATGTAGCTGTTAGGCTGTGAACAGTCTGATAAGCCACTGACCTTCTATCGTACTCTCAGATGTATGTAATGAAAACATATTGAATGACAGTATGCTGATGAAAAGTATAATGCAAAACAAAATTTTAGTTCCAGAAGTCACCACCATATATAGTGTGTGTTACTGACAATTAAGGAAGAGACTTATATCAGAGGTGGCACATTGATTATAAATACAGGAAAATAGTACAGTGTTCACAAGAGAAACATGCAGACATTTTAGAGAATAACAGACATTTACTAGTACAAATATCAGAATATATAGCACTACTTAGGTTCCGGACTTTGTGGATTGTTTGGTGTTCCAAGAGAAACACAGTGTTTTACAAAACAGAACTGTTTGTATCCCTTGGTGAAAGGGTAGAAGGGCATCTGATCACTTGAGTATAATAGAAAGAGCTATTCTTAATTGACTGAGTCCATAAACCAAGTAATCTTGTGTGTAAACATCACTATCAAACCCTTTACATTCGACTTGTGTCAGGATGTGTGTGTTAGGATCATTGTTGTTTAGAGTAACTCCAGATGTTCATGTGTGACATTTAATATGGCCTTACAGTAAGAAGAGAATGTGAATGTAAATATCAATATTTATTAGTTAAGTCAACTATGTATCATTATACAGTGTAAAGTGCACAGTACACAATGCAATCAAAGGGTAAACATGAACATGTCTTTGTGCCTGTGTAACACACTTTGAAGACATACGGAAGAGTCGATTTTCAGGTCCACACATTTTTAATTTTAATGCTGGATGGAAGTGAGTGGTTAACTCCATGCTCCTCTCATTTTATCCCTAGCAAAACAGCTCCTTGTGCCCAGAGAAAAATTCCTGCTTATGTTGAGGATCATACTTTGGGACTCTAGTACATAGGTGGTAACTGTACTGTACATTAAAGAAAAATTGTGGAGGTAGAGAAAAATGTAAAGAGCAGCTTGTTGTGTACTTAGAGTCTTGTAAATTGTGTGGATACATAACTTAGAGGCCATTACTCATCACAGTCATTAAAAACAAGGAATCTTTGAGAACCTTTTTTTCTACACATACCGTTTTTGTAGTGGGTGCTCTGAAAGATGATTATTATGCGTTATATTGTCTAGAAGGGAGTAGGGCAATGAAGGCTGTGTGTTTGAATGCCACTGTTAGAAAACTGTGCCAATTTTTGCTGTGTGACAATTACATTCCCCGAATGCCTGCATAAAAAGCTGTAGTTACTTACACATTGTTAGTTCCTATTACCTTCACAATAGTTTTCACTGTTCAAAACATTGCTGGAATACATCTTTTGGAGTGCTCTTTAGAATGGCCAATGCATATCCTTGAATGCTGTTTGTTATGGTCTGTCTTGTCAGCTGTCCAAAAGAAACAACTTTTTAGATAGAGTTATCACAAGCGATGAATCATGGTGCTTTCAGTATGATCTATATATTAAATGCCAAAGCATGCAATGAAAATTATAAACATCACCAAGACTTAAAAAGGCACACATGTTACAAACCCTAGTGTAGACAGTGTTGGTTTCTGATCACAAGGTCTTTGTGAACCTTGATTTTCTTGAACAAGGTTGAACAGTGAATCACTGTTATTACTTAGAAATATTGAGAAAGTTACTTGAGGCTATTTGTTAGGGGGACCTGACCTTCAGCCTAATGCTTGGATTTTCTATCATGATAGTGCCCTGGGAATTTTTTTGTTGCCAAATTGATAACAAATTTAAGCTATTGACTATATATGCTATATTTGGCCCTGCATAACTTTTGACTATTCCCAAGATAGAAAACTGCTTTCAGGGGCCACAATTATCAGACATTTTCAGCATTAAAGAATATGTTATGACCATCCTGAAGAAAATTTCAGAAGAGGGATTCCCACAGTGTTTTGAATGGTGGAAACACTGATTCACAAAGCATTTTGCTGCACCAGGAGAGAACTTTAAAGTTGATAGGAACTATCAGTGTATCAGTAAATACATCTTTGTGTGGGTATTCCTGGAACTTAACTGTCGTGTCTTGTATAAATATGACAGGTAGCTGTTGTTTTTAGTGAAGAAAAGCTAAGAGATTTATGAGGGAATAGTTTAATGAAGCAATATGTACAAAGTACATGAAGGATATATACAACACTTACGTCATATGGTCCAATAAGACATGATACTTCCTAGCTGTTATCAGAAATTGTCGTGGGTCACTGACCAGTTGCTATTAAGAACTGTTAGACTTACAGACTCCTGAATACTTCATGTGGCCAGAAAGTTTTTTATCCTTGACCTTTGTTCCTATTAGCACAGAACATTCGTAATCCTGTTGCTCAATTCAAGAGCAGCTGCGAGAGGTTTTGTTCTCACTCCATATCTTATCATGCCTTTGTCCTGCTATAGTGGTTTGTCACCATCAGCTTCCCATAACTCTTTATGACCTGTACATAATTATTACTGTATATTAACGTGATAAATAAATAATTTAGGGAAGTTTCAACATTCGGAGCTGTACATGTTTTTCATTCCTTTTCTTCTTCACAACACTCTTGTCAGTAGTTTATTAATTTTTATACACTACACATAATATTTGAAATGAATGTATAATTGAGTCATTGTCCATATGCTTATCTACATGCTTTGTCTCTGTAGAGGGTTAGTAGACTTAATGACGTTCATTTTGTTGGTGGGGGTCCTCATAGGCGCACCCAGAATTTTTATATGAAGGGAGGGGGGAGGGGCAGGGGTGGTGGACTGACCCTGAAGCTTTGTATAATTTATGTTTGATTTTAAAAACTGTGTTATGAAAGTCATGTCAAAATCTTCTAGTTGACATCTAGTTACATTACAGGGAAAATTAAAACTAACAGGAAAATAAAAAAATAGTCACTTATTCATAATTTAATATTTTTCAATATTCCAGTGTACTAACCATCAGTTGTGTTCAGTGACTGGTTGAGCCTGGAGTATAAATCTTGTAAAACCTTTGACATTATTGTGTCTACAAAATCTGTGTTTTTTAAAATTCCTCTTTGTTTAGGACTGCAACTAGAAGCCCCCCCCCCACTCAAGGTGTGCATGTCTGGCGTATTTTGTTTTGGTGTGTAATGGTATTCAGGATAAAGACGAAGGCAGCCAGTTCCTCCAAAACATTGGTATTTGACAAACTACATGCTGTCATATTCCTGAAGATTATTGCTATCTACAGCTGTGTGAACCTCAAGTCTTACAACAGATTTTTGCGTTGTATGGAACATTTTGTGCTCACTCTGATAACAAACTGCCAAGCAGAATACTTGAACTGAAGTGGGAGGAAGTTACATGATGAAGAAAAATCGCACACTGAAGAGCTACGAAATTTATATTCCTTTCCAAGTGTTTTTCGATTAAACAAATCAAGGAATATGGTATGGGCAGGACATGTATTATTTCTCTTGGGACAGTTAAAAAATGCATATTAAATTTTAGTCTGGACCCTGACAGAAAGAGACCATTGGACATGTGTGGATATGAGGGTGTGGACAGGATGCGTCTGCTTCAGGGTAGGGTCCATTGGCAGGCTGCTGCAAACCTATAAGTTCCATGAGAGGTAGCAAATTTCATGAAATGCTGTGTGCCCATCATCTCACAAAGGACTCTACTCAAAGGACTTAGTGATGTTCAAAAGTTTTAAAGAATTCAGTCTTTCTACTCTCACTCAGGAAATAAAGACAGACTTCTAGTGAACCTTCTCCCTGCCCTCTGATCTACTGAACTTTGACTTACAATTGACCTACCTGACCTCCACAGCAACCATGTACATCATGGGGCAATCCATCCACTTGATATTGACACACATTCGCAATCATTGATTTAATTCAAATGTCACAATATTTCTTTCAAGCAGTAGTAACTGTTGCATTTGTATACATGTGCATATTCTTTGGTTATTTGTGTGTGTTGAATATTGCACTTTTAGATTAAATGTAGATGCACTTACAGTAAGAGCAGGGATAGAGTGTGTTTCACATCAGCGCATTAACAAGCACTGCTTTTGGACAATGTACGTTTTCTATACAGTTGGCTTATATGCACAAGTCTTTCTCCAATTATCTGCATAATTCACATGGATATGATGAAACATCTACAACAATACTAAAAAATAAGCTCCCCCTTTGTAAGTTTATTATTAAACTCTATATGTAATACATCTTTCTCTATGGGTGTTTTCCCTAAAAGATTGAAATACTCAATAATAAAGCAATTATACAAAAATAGATAATAAGCATTAAGGTGTATAATTATAGACCAGTATCTCTTTCAAACTATTTTTCAAATATTTTTGGAAGTAATTCAAATTAGATTTTTGGAACATTTAACTAAATATATTACTTTTACTAAAGTATAGTATGGATGTAGAACAAACCTAACAACAGAAAACGCAACTTACAAATCAAGTAATGAAGTCCTAAATGCTATGAATAGTATTTTAATAGTGGGGGCTATTTTCTGTGATTTAGAAAAATTTTGATTGTGTTAATTACAATACAATACAGTCTAAATTAGAATTTTATGGGATAACTGGTAATATAATATAATCCTTACCTGGATAACAGACATCAAAGAATATACATACACAATAAACAACAACTGCATTGCCCTTTCTAACTTGCCTAAAATTAAACATGGTAGGACACTTGCTTTCTCTTCTGTACAGGAATGATTTACCTATGATTATAAATAATGACTCCATACCTGCATTATTTGCTACTGATACCAGCATAGTATTTATCCATTCTGATTTCATAGCTTATAAGAATAATAGTAGCACTCTCTTTGAAACCTCAAATAAATGGTTTCAAGGAAACCCACTTTCCATGTGTCTTTGAAAAACACATTATACTTATTGCATAATTAAGAATAACATGCCTCTTTACATGCTGATTGGTTATGATAATAAAACAATTCATAATGCATCTCATACAAAGTTTCTTGTTATAATTGTTGACAGTACATTATGTGGGAGAAATCATATTGAACAACTTATAAATAAGTTGAACACTGCTTCCTATGTAATTCATTCCGTTAAATCATTCGTGCCCCACTCAACATTGATAATGGTTTATTATTCTCTTTTTCACTATTTTATGACTTGTGGTATTATATTTTGGGGGGAATCCTTCCCATAGTCCCACAGTTTTTAAGATGCAAAATAGGGACAATTAGAATTATTATGGGATGTAGGAGTAGATACTTTTGCAGAAGCTTATTCAAGGAATTAAAAATTCTACCACTTAAATCACAGTATAAATTTTCTTTACTTTTATTTGTAGTTAATAACAAAGATCATTTCATGACAAATTCAGAAAATCAAATTATACATCCTAGATAAAGTAACAACATTCATCTACCTCAGGGAAATTTGACCATCTATCAAAGAGTAGTTCACTTCTCAGGTATTAAAATCTTTAATAACTGTCCCTCAGATTTTAGAAATATGTCAGACTGTCTGAAGAAATTTAAAAGAACCCTACGACATTTTTTAACTACTTGTTTGTGCTATACATTAGAGGAATACTTCAGTAGATAATACATGTGGTTAGGTAACCAAATTTGCGTATAACTTTACGCTATGCTATCTTGTTCTTATCTTACTGTAATTTTAAATATTGTCTTTACTATTTATTTTATCATGTATTTTAATTAAACATTTTTTCTTGTATTATTCAGAATAGGTTCGATGCATTATTATGTAATCTTGCTTTGGCTGTCAATATTTCTGTATGAATTTTATTCTGTGTAAATTTTTGTCTTAAATGTTAATGTATATTATATCCCCTTCGACTAATTCTATATCCAGTGTGTTGTTTCAACCCCTATGGATCTCATGGGATGTAACAACGTACTAAATAAATAAATAAACAACATAAATAAATGGTTTTATTGCTCTTACATATTTTGGCTGAAACTACAGCCATCTTCCGGGAGCTACAGATGTTGAATGAATGGTATTATCATTCATGGAGTGCACACTGTTTACCAACTCTGAGGTCTTCACTCTACTAAAAACTGGAGAAAAATAATCAGTCACCAGATGTCTGGATACTACATTTTATGTAATTTTAATATTTCATTTGTGTTTTAATTTTAATTCAGTTTTAAAAATACTGTATTTATGAATGACACTGATATGTAAACATTTTACCATTTGTAATTGACAACCATTATTACATGCTGTACATGTCTTCAACAATTGTGACTCCCTGAAGATGCCTGTGGTTTTCAGCAGAAATGTGTTGAAGATTCTGGTGTTCTGGGATGTTACACTGTGTTGCTGGTAATTTACCATACCCCAAAGTTTTGAAGGAATGGAGCATTTTCATCTTAGAGGGTGGCCAGGTCCTAGAAGAATTTGGGTATTGTTGTTTTCTGCTGCACATGATGTATAAGTTAACAGAAAGACTAGGGGTTTTTAGTTTTAGAAAATTCTTAATATTATGAAGTTCTAGATGCGTTTAAACATAAGAATTGAGTTAGACTGTGGCAAATAGAAGTAAATACAAAGACCAAAAAGAATTGTGTATGGGGGGGAGCATGTTATTAATGTGATGGGAGTTATATTCCTGATAATTTTGTGTAACAGGTGGTGTAAAAGGGATAAAAGGAGGGACATATATCTGCACCCTACATAAATGAAAAATTTCAGAGCAAATAAATATTTATTGTATGTAACTCTGAAGCATAATGTATTTGTTATTTTTTATGTTTAACATCTCAATCAAAATGATGTGCATATTCAGAGATCCAGAATTTGAAAAGCAGCATCTCCAGTTGTAAATTACTCCACTTTATATTTCTGCACTTGTTATCTGTCTATTCACTGTCTTATTATTTCAGATAGACTGTTTATCATTCAACAGTTAACCTGTCTTACTTGTGTGTTTCTAGGCTGGATTGGACTGGTGTTGATTGTGTATTTCTGCATTAGTGCAGGCTATGGAGGAACAAGGTTGGGAGCATGTTGGGCCATTTTAGAGGAACGGTACCAAGAATATAGAAGCCCTGTTAGAAATCCATATGCTACAATTGCTTATAGAGCAGTGGGCAAATGGGGCAGGTATAATAGTTCTGTGTTGTGTTATTGTTATTATTGAACACTGTGACTTCAGTAACTTTTTTTTTGCTTTGTTTTAATGTAAACCATGATAATGTATGTAATTGTATGTATTTGACACATTACACATAATTTTAATGCATAATTCCACAGACACAGAGATTAGCAATAAGAGAAACTTTTATGGGCATTAAGGAAAATTTCATGTAATTGTAACACAGCAGTTGGAATTTGATTTGCAGCACTGTCTATCAGATAATTTCACAAATATCAGCCATCTGACATAATGCATGTTGAATCATGATGTGACTAACAATGCATATGATGTTTGTATAATTTGTAAGGGAGTATATGGTATTTAATTATTATGAACTTATTTTTAAAGTTGTCTGTAATTTCACTAAATGTGATACAAATTTCTCTCCCTACCTTCAGTATAATGGTGTCAGGATGCATCCAGTTCACACTCTTTGGGGCAGGAACAGTGTACCTACTTCTTTCATCACAAATAATACAAGAACTTCTTGAATATATAATACCAAATGTTGGATTTTGCATTTGGTTTTTAATAATTGCTGCATTGCTCTGTCCTGCCATGTGGTTGGGAACACCCAAAGATTTCAGGTATGTTAAATGTGCCAAATCATGCCGTTCTTTGTGTGTGTAATTGAAGTGATGACTGTGTTGTTTGTCAAGGATGTGCTTAGCATATACAACAGAAGAACAACATGGATAGTTGCGTGATTCAGAATGTCTGCAGATTTCTGTTTTTTTTTTTAAACAGAAAGTGGCAGTGACAAATGTGGTTATTTTAATAATTCATTCATTCCTTTGGAATGTGCAGAATGTGACGATTCCTTGCCGTTCTAAGGAGCTTCTTCCATTCCTCTGTGTTGTGTACTTTTTCCTGCCTCCCTTCTCCACCAACTATTCTTCCATCCTCTCTCACCTCATCTTGCCATCCATTTCTTGGTCTACCTCTCAATCTTGTTGTTCCCAAATTCATATATAATACCGTTTTGGGAAT
>Ga0123353_10016420_pt1 | contig 10824 bp, 7 predicted proteins | sample TergutLab28metaG_3_FD_92763 | JGI IMG/M metagenome (GOLD analysis project Ga0123353, IMG submission 92763) | Labiotermes labralis P3 segment gut microbial communities from Petit-Saut dam, French Guiana - Lab288 P3 | ecosystem: Host-associated > Arthropoda: Insects > Digestive system > Gut ... | reverse complement strand
ATTCGAGCGGATGTGTCTGAAGGTGTGACTGGTATTCAGAATCACTAGTGAAGACTTCTTTACAAGTGGCACATACATTTTTCTTCTCTTTAGACTTCTTGTGTGCCTTGTGTTCATGACTAGTCTGTAGCTTGGGAGTTGCAAATACCTCAGTACACATGCTACAAGGATAGACGGCATTTGATTCTAACTCAGGTTCATGTTGAGCACTTCTGCTGTCTCCACTGCATCAACTGAAACAGACACATTCTCCGGGAGCTGCTCTCCATCTTTGTCTCTGTATCTTCTTCAAGGAACACTTCCATAAACTGTGGCTCTTCAGAAAGGTTTCTTTGCTGGCTTAATGACATGATCTTGGTTTGTTTTCAGTGTCTTGCTCATTGTGACTGGTATTCTGTTCCCTCACTGAAGAGAGCAAACAGCCTCCTGAAGATACAGAACAGGGCAGTAAGTTAGTACACAAAGAACTGGAAGAGGAATGTGGAAGAGAAACTGAAGAAGGAATTACATTACCTGAATTCTGTAACTCTTGTGGGACATGGCCTGCTGGGAAACCATTGGCTGGATATGGAACAGTTGGAGGAATTGGAACAGAAGTGACATTGATTTGTGGCTGGCGAACATGATGTGTGGAATAGGATGGCACCACAGGGCGCATGAAAGGCTGCTGAAAAGATGGTAAAGTCATTGAGCTCAGCAACTGAAAGTGTTGCTGTTGTTGAATCAGGAAAGGGCTGTACACTATCTGCATGAAAGCAGCCTGGTTACTAAGTGAATGATCAGCACCAGGTGCTGACAGGATGACAGGAAAGGAGATTTACTGTGTGATAACAGTATTTTTGGCACAGCCATTACTGCTCAGGAACTGTTGGTATGTTATGGCTGTTGTAAAGTGACTGCTGCTAGGTGAGAAGCACTGAGAGCCTGATATTAGTTCCTGATTGCCAGGTTCAGCAACTGATAACATCTGATTGTCACTCTGGTTTTCAGTAGTGCCAGGGCTGTCTCCTGCAGAAATCCTGACAAATGCCGCAATTACCTGATCCTTCGGATGAGTGTCAAGATGTGTTTTTAGCGTAACACCTTCCCACATGTAGAGTGTACATGCGGGACAAGAAACGGGGCTCACGCCATTCTCCATTGCGGCCTCCTTCACTTAGTTTTACAGTTTATGGAAAGAACTTTCTTAGTAACTAATATACTTGTAATTACACTGGTTGCTAAAAGCGTTCTGATATTCCAGAACTATCCATGATCCTGTTCTATGTAACCTTTGTACTCATCGGTGTTAAAACATTCGAATATATATCACTGTTTAACAATAAAGTCCACAAAAAATATCCATTAACTTGCTGGAAGTTACAAATTAAATCTCGTAATCATTACACAAATGTCATAAAGACTGCTGTAACACACACTGAAGTCTTGAAAGTATGCAATGACAACTACCTCCAACTCGTCCAAGCGTTTGCGTCAAATGACTTGTGCGCCGCGCCACTGCACTGGCTGTCGAGCGAGCCTCGGTTTGGGTGCGTTTGTGAAGTAACGAGTGAGCCGTATCTGTGACATTTACATGGTGCGCGATATATATATATATATACACGTAGTTCGTAGTATGACCCGTATTCCTGGAATATGCAAGAGGAAACTATGTTGCACTTCCCAAAAGAACGCGCTCTGGAATGGACTCAAACTGTGTTATTGACCTGTCACATGTGTGAGCTCTGTCGATAATTCGTGGTAGTAACATGCTGCGGATTTTGCTGCTGCCAGTCGATGTTGAATTCATGATCAGTTGATCGTCAACGTCAGCCAATTTGGACTACGTTGCATGAATAACGTGACAGACAATATTGCGTAATCTTTGGGAAGTCGGAATTTTGTTATATAATTATACAATATGATCCAACAATATGCTCCTTGGTTAAATTAATATTTTAATTTGTCGTATACATGTTTCGAACCCAAGGGTTCATCTTCAGGACGACGCTTGTACGTACAGGTATGGTAAATATGTTGCCATGCAACGATATAAGCAGTCTCGTAGGTGGAACGTTGTGTTCGATACTGAGGACTAGGAAGTTATGTTGGCGACATTTTCTCGTGTGAACCAAAGTAACAGTCAATCGGTGTTTGTAATATTTCTCGTCCTCTGAAACTGAAAATTCCAAGTACTTAACGTGATTACAGCAATAATATAATGTACTTTCTTCAGAATGGTAGTTTGAATGGCCATTTATTATAACCTACAGTTACAAAGTGATCATCATAAGCTGTCAACTACTTCGAAGAACGAATAATTTAGAAGTGCTTATGAACCGGATATCTTCAGTCCATGTTATAACAGTGAAAAGAGTTCTGAAGCATCACTTTGCATCCCATTTGTAGTAAAGTAAAGTGATGAGCCAGGTCAGATGTAATTTAGTAAACCCTTGACTCATTCCCATAAAGGAGCCCTAAGCTGTCTGTATCTTTTTGTTTGTAATGGGTAGTTAAACCCTTTTTTTTTTTTTTTTGTAATTTCAAATAGACGAGGATATCGTTTATTTACATTCCACAATACAGGACTAAGTCAAGGATATAAGCAATCTTGTAGGTGGAAGATTGTGCTTGGTATTGAGGTCTAGGAAGTTGTATGTTTGCAACATTGTCTTATGGGAACCAACGTAACAGTCATTCAGTGTGTCGTGGACTATGACAGGATTTGCTTCATATACAAATATAAATTTGGGACCATTGTGGAGCCATAGTAGCAGAGGCAAAGGTTCATGATGGAATGAGCGGTAGTAGAAGAGGAAGAAAAGTATAAACACTTAGTAAATTTCTGTTTACAGTCAGAACAAAGAAAAATTAAATTATGGAACCATCACTCTTCTTGAATCTGGTCATGTAATTCTGCATATTGTTTTCTCTCGTACAGCTGTGATTTACATCATGCTGTACCCAAATTCCATAAGTTTAGTTTTGATAGTAATATTTTTGTAACTTATTAAAACAAATACTTTAGCAAGAGTACAGGATATTCTTCTGACATGCATTTTGTGTTAAGATTGTGCAAGATTTCATTTATGTGGTTACTTTCAGTACTTAGAATACTACTTTTGGTTAATGGGTATAGCAGTACATTGATATCAACATGTACTTCATCATTAACATTTTACAGGATGTATGGGATTTAACCCTTAAAGATTAATATTAACATGAATTATACAGGGTGCGGAAAAACTCCAAGCCCAAACTTCGTGAGATGACGAGGGATCAAAACAAAGATTTATTGTCAAGGAACTATGTGTCAGAGATGTGTCCTTGCAGCACTATGGACCATAAAATTGGGTCTGACTAAGGTTAGATATTAAGCAAAACCACTGAAGTATTCTGAAAAAAAAGTTGTATTTCATGCCAATTTAGAGCAGCTGTTCAAATGTATGGTCACTGACCTTGATACGCAGTCAAAGATGCAGCAGAAAGTGACATGCGCTCGAAAATGCCAGGTTGTTGCCTGATGGTTGTCGAAGCCTCAGTGATAAGGGCAATAAGATCCTCTTCAGAAACAACTGGTGACGTGTAAATAAGGGCTTTAATGTGGCCCCATAGGAAGAAGTCCATTGGTGTGAGGTCTGGTGACCTGGCAGGCCAAGCTGTTGGCCCGCCCTGTCCAATCCAGTGATTGTTGTAAGTAGTGGTGAGATATTCTCAGACCTTACATCCAAAGTGAGCCGCAGCCCACAAGAGGTATGAGAAAGAGTTGACATGCACACTGTGCACATCAGTCTGCTGCGTCATTGTCAGCTGTGTATCGAGGGTGGTGGCCATACATTAGAACATCTGCTCTAAATTGGTATGAAATACTTTTTTATAGAATATTTAAGTGGTTTTGCTTCATATCCAACCTTAGTCAGACCCAATTTGACAGTCTGTAGCACTGCAAGGACATACAGTACCTTGACAATAAATGTGTTTTGGTCCTCCCTGTCACCTTGGAAAGTTTGAGCATGGAGTTTTTCCACACTCTGTATTTAACTGTGCAGTTTGTACTATACAGTAAACACACTCATCTCATTTAGAAAATTCAGTCAGTAAATGATGTATGGGAAAAAGTACACTCTGTGGGCAGAATGTGGAATTTTTTAATGTCAAACCTAGTGGTACATAGAGTAGTGACTACAGTTTTAAGGGTTACATTAATCATGAGAATTGAGTATGTGATATTCAAACCAAGAATTTATTTTCAACAGACCTTCCAGTCTTCCATGTGATGCGTCATGATCATGCCAAATCTTAGGTAATTTTTTCTTATGTATCCACGGAAAAGTGTATATGGTAAAACTGACTTATGGGCAAATGTATAAATTTAAATTTATTACTGTTTACAGGTCATATGTTTGAAGAACCACAAATATTTGTCAGTGCATATGAACATAATTACAGAGTAGTGTAATGGGGCTACCAAAAGTGGAAGTCAACCTCAGGCGATTACTATGTCAGTGTGAAAGTATGGCTAAAGGGGACCTTGAGAAGGACTGGCGATTGGATACGGTACAGATTTTTATATAACTTAAAATAAACCATATTTGACATAGTCTGTGGCTCAATTCTGGCTTTATATTGTACAGTACCTTTCTTGCCTTTATTCAGATCCATTCTCTTGAGGTGGGATAGGACAGATTGTGGACTACAGACTGCATGATTGACCAGGGTATTGAGGTTTTATCCCTGGCAAAGGCAAGAGATTTTGTTTCTTCTCCAAAGCCTCCAGACAGGCCCTGGGGTCACCCAGTATCATGTTAAATGGATATGCTGGGCTATTTTACAGGGGTCAAATAATGGCTAGGGTCTGAGGCTGACCATTTACCTCTGTTTAGTGCCATGGGGAAGAATGCAAGGAGTTGTACTGCCACTCCCTCACATGCCTTCAAGATGTGATGCTTAATGAAGTGCTGGGACAGCTTTAAGAGTAACTCTTTTACCTTCAGATTCAGTCTCATTACTTTTTTTCATTAGGCCTTGCATGAATTTTGTTCTAGGAAAGCTAAATGTGTTTTAAAGGTAATAACAGTTGGGTAAAAGAAATTGGAAATATGTGTGGACTGTACATTTTGAGTGTGAATACTTGAAAGGAAATTCTTATATTCATTGACTTACAAATGACCATATTGTTTGACTGCTATGATTTTTTTTTTTCCAGTACATTGGTGCCCTTGATGAAATGGTAATAAACCTTCAGAAACATCCAGAGTAAGTTTAATTCTTGTGTATTTTCATGTGTATTTTACCTTATATTGTGAGTTGTGTATGACTACTTGGAAAAAGAAATATATATGTAATCGATAACATAAAGGTGATGTCGCACCTTATAATATTGAAAATTCATGTAATGCATATTACCAATGTAATATATTGAAAATTAAATTAATGTTTGTGGCTATTTTGCAGTAAACCTAGCAAGGATACCATGGCTGAGTATGTTAGAAGAATCATGTTTTTGAAGGGAATAATTGAGACACACAAATTGGTGAGTCAGCTTTATGATATTTGTATGTATAAATATTTCATACACCACATGATAACTTCATTTCTTCAGCAACAGCTACATGGTTTGGATAATAGATAAGTAGATTTGGTCCAGCTCCACAGTGTACTTCATCAGACTCATTTCATCAGTTTACAGCTTTCCTAGCGTCAGTGAACTTAAACTGCTAGTCTTTGTTCGGGAATTCAGCACTTGTCCACTGTCTGTACTTGTTGAGTCTAGTCAGGAAACCAACTGCCAATGACACTGACAGCTCATGCCACTCTCCACAACATCAGGAAACAGCCCTACCTTATGAGCAGAGTAAGGAACTACCCACTATCCACAGCAGGAAGAGAAAATGAAACCTGACAACTTCCAGACCATTCCATACAACAATGGATGTTACCACATAACCATAAAAATGAAAAAGGAGCATAAGAACAAGAAAAAAGATAACAAGAAAAAGTGGCCCACGTTTATGTACATGGGAAAAGAAGCCAACATCATCACAAAGCTATTCAGAAACACAAGTATAGGTGTGTCATCCCAAACCAAACTGCTACAACCAAAGACAAATACCAAACAGATACACCCTAAGCAACATTTACCAATCAAAATGCCATGACTGCCCCAAAACATATATGGGACAAACTGAGGAGAACTCTGTCGGTGAGATTTAAATAACACATATTTTCTATTAAGAACAACAATGGTACCACCATAACTATGCTCAGGATATATGGTAAAGAAGCTGTACATGTGGGATAATAAAAAGTACAATGGATATATTACACACCACAAAGGAAAGATTCCACATCTATAACCTCAGCAGACAAAACCAACACCTAAATGACCACACTTTCACCAGAAACCCAATTTTTGATACACTCATTACACCAAACTAAAAATGATAAACAAATTTAGAAATGACCAGGCAACACAATCGAGTATCAACACCACATCACCAAGAAGCAGTACCAAGAATGTCACCAACAACAAATATGATAATAAGGATAATAAAAATCACAATACAATAACAATACTGCAAAGGAAAAACCTCGTTACATTTAGAATAGCCCGAAGATGACCCATACAGGTTGAAACATGGCATTGTAGTAAGGCCAGTTGTTAACCCTTTGGCACCAGAATTTTATCTTTCATGCCGGAATTAAATCCCCCCTCCCTCCCATTTCAGTGGCCGTTCGGTCATTTAAAGGGCTCACTAAAAAAAACTAACTAAACTCCGTGGCCTTAGTCCGCACGCCTGCATGACATATATATATATATATGTCGTTCAGCACCAAAGGGATAATATATTTCATTGATACAAATAAAAGTACTTCTTTCCTATGGGACTTTGACCTGATTCTGGGTCGTGGCCTCCACTTATCGTGCTTCATGGTCAAACACATTGGACATTCCACACTCGGTAGGACTCCTCTGAGTGAGTGATCAGCCTGATACAGACACCTCGTCCCAACAAAAAACAACACTGACAAGGGCAGACATCCATGCCCCCTGCAAGATTTGAACCCACAATCCCAGCAAGCAAGCAGCTGTAGACCCATGCTTTAGGCCACGTAGCCATTGGGTTCAGCTTACAAATAATAATGTAATACAATAAAACATTGTTATGCAGGCAAGAAGACCTAATACTTCAGTTATTCTTCTGTGTATTGTGGAATCTTATTATAGTATTGAAAATATTGAGTTCCTGTCAGATTGATGCCTAAGAGTATTCCTAGCTTTTTATTGAAGACAGTACAGTTCATATCCAGTGTTAGATTACTTCAGTATTTTAATTCATTATTTGTTTCCCTTCCACTAATGACAGTGCCACTTCATAGTTACATTAGTTAGGCATACTTATCTCCCCATTTCTGTGAAACTTTTTCATAACTCCTGATTTAATTTTTATATAAGAGATCTCTGTGTGGACACACTGACACAAGCACTGCTCCAAGGGCAGCTAAAGCTGTGATGTCTGCTTATTCCATCACATACTTTACATGGATGAACTTTTGAAGACCTAAAGGATTACTGACTATATGTATGTTTGGACTAATTGTTTTTAATGCAGGATTAGCTATATACTACTTCTGTGAGTTTGCCAGTATTCCCATGCTGTCAAGTTAGATAATCCTTGCAGATGTTGAAGTTTTTAGTGACATTCCATTGTAAAAGTTAATTGAGAATATCCTTTGATGGTCTGTTTCAGTGAATTACTGAATATGATTTGGTGCACATAGTTTTACCTGACTATCAAACTAACATTTGTTAGCAGAACCTGAAGGTTCAGCGCTTCTCAATGCCAGATAATACCACTAGACACAATTCGGAGCCAGTGCCATTCACCTCCTGTATTCAAAAACCAATGTTTTAAGACCCATTTTACTCTCATAATTGTGCTGCCTTCTTGTATTTCAAGTGGATGTTTCCCTACCAATATGTATGTATTTCTCATTTACCTTGTCTGTGGTATATATCCAGCCCATCATAACCTAAATCTCTCTCTCTCCTAGAAATGCTACATTGCAGTGTGTCCCAGAAGTATTACATTACAGTTCCTCTTTGCACAGTGTTGTGAACTGCCCACTTTATACTCCTAGGTACATTTGTACCAAAATAATAAACATATTTTGAGCTTTGAATGCAGTATTTAGAAACACATATGACTTGCTATGAAACATTTTTGCCTCCCATTTTTACGTGATGTTTCTGCTTAAAATTCCTGTTATATAAAATGGAAATGCCACCAGTCCACAACAGGAATTTTAAAAGTTTTCAAATTTGCAAACTTACATCACAATTTTACTCTTCCTATACAGTAAGCTGTTTTCTCCTCTCATGCTGCCATACTGCATGCAGTACAAAGTGGTAGTATATGACTTGTAATTATGTCACTAACAGCAAAATATGAATTTTTTATTCACTTTTCCATCACATGATAAGTATATAATCTCTATATATGGCTCATTATCAGCCTTATTATATGTATGTATGTGTGTGTGTATGTACGCACACTTACGTGTATAGACCATCTGATCAGTACATACTCATTTTTTAAAACCTGGTATCTAGAGAAGGGTGCATTAGTTTGTCACTTGATTTAACCTATGTCCTTCTGGTGTGGGTATTTACATATTAGCACATGGTTTGTGAAGAACATATTATTTGATCAGAAAAAGTTAAAATTATGAAATATACAACACTTTGTGGAAAATAAAACGTTATGCAGCATGTCTTAAAAAAAGTACAATAAATTTCCTTGTTACCGCAATGTGTATAATTAATTTATAGTGGTGTTTTTCTGCATCCAATTGCATGTCTTTAAAAGGTTAACATACATGGAATTCTCTAACTTTACAGTGGCTACATTTAACTTAGCACTGCATTTGCAAATAACGTACCATCATTTAGCAAAATAAAATTACTAAATACACCTGTGTAATATTTTTTAGCTACTTTGCCAGTAACAAATGTTGTTGGTAGATTAATGAATATGAATAATAGAACATGGTTGGAATGATAATTGACAAGAAAACTGAAGTGCCCAAGGAAACCTTATCCCATTGCAACGCTGTTCACCACATATCCCATGGATTGCACTGGGAGAGAACCAGAACCTCCACAGTCAAAATTGGGAATTGGCATATTCTTGCAGTTAACCTCAGTCTTTCAGCAGAAAAGAAACAAAGAAAAATTAAGTGAATGACAAATACACAACGAAATGTAATATTTTGTGCCACCCAAATATAATGTTAGCCTCTATCTTAAAAATTTAAATTGTTTATTTTATGGGACATAAACTTCAAGTTTCAATTCTCTGCAGTGATTAAAACATTTCAGTTCCTGAATTTATAGGAGTTCATCCCATACTTATGCAGTAGTATGGCACATTTATTAACATAAATGTCTATATGTTAACCAGACAAATCCCGCAGAAAAAGTTGCTGCGGCACAGCTTCTATCCCATGGACCAGCAACATCATCAGAATCAACTACTAAAGAAATCCATCAAACCACTACTTCAAAATATACTAAAGAACTTAGGGACCAGCTGTTTCAAAATGAAAAAGGTAAGACATTTTACAAAATGGGACTTGCAAAATGAAGACATGGCATAGTAATTGACAAGGCATGAATTGCAGCCGTATTTTCCAGTATCCTTGTTTAAATGTGTGCGGACAAAGATCAGAGATGTGTTTTGAAATTAATTTTGATACATACAATTCATATATTACACATAACTGCTGTTTGCATACGTTTTCAATTGTAGGAACTGAAGATCATTTGAGACAAAGGAAACAAAAGTCTACTGGTGAAGACCTGGATGCATTACTCAAGTACCACCATTCCATGCAAGAAAAGATTGCAGATGACATGCTGTTACTTACTCGAAACCTCAAGGAGCAGTCCCTGTTAGCAAACAGTATAATTAGAAAGGATACAGAGGCATGTTACTAGGATATGAAGTGTTGATTTACAGACCATTTCATCCATTAAAAAAAAAAAAAGATTGCCATATAGGCAGTTCCTCTGTAAATCAAATCTAAGAGTAAAGTACAAATTTACAAGGTGTGATATATTATGTTCGTACATCTCGTTAATGGTTAATAAATGAGAATAGTGAGATATCAGATGTCCAAATTTAAATTTCTTATTTGCCACATTAATAAACCTCTGATGGCTTGTAGGCCACATGCATTTCATTTCACATATTGTAATTAAAGAATGGAATGTGAGAAAAATGGCAGCCTAAACTACTCTATTGCTGTGTACATAACTTTAGTCTTACAGTCTTCTGAAGTCAGGCTGAGATTTTGATGTGTCAAAATCAGGTGTTAATGACAGCCTTAAAGATGAGATTTTAAAGAAAAATTTCATATATCTTTGTTTTAATTAATCTTTATTATGCAGAATTTACATTTCAAGTGTCAAAAAAATTGTCCTGCAAAGTAGCTATAAGATGAAGTAGCCTAAGAAATGAACATGAGTTCTTATGAAAGTCATCTTTTTAAGTTTTCATTCTAGTATGTTGTCATGATACTGATCTCTGTTGTGTTTAGACAACAGAGAAGTCATCAAACATCACAGACCGTAATTTCTCAAGCCTGAAGGTGGAATCAGAAAAACTGGAGAAACATAGTCAGCGTGCCTGCAAGTGTTGGATATGGGTTATGGTTGCTGTTGTCATAATTATTTTTATCAGTAAGTTGTTAACTGTAGTAAGTATAAAACAAACTACTGTTCTACGTCAGATTTCATAGGTTACTGCATCTTAGTATTTACAAGTCTGCTGTAAAACAAGT
>Ga0123353_10016419_pt1 | contig 10824 bp, 8 predicted proteins | sample TergutLab28metaG_3_FD_92763 | JGI IMG/M metagenome (GOLD analysis project Ga0123353, IMG submission 92763) | Labiotermes labralis P3 segment gut microbial communities from Petit-Saut dam, French Guiana - Lab288 P3 | ecosystem: Host-associated > Arthropoda: Insects > Digestive system > Gut ... | reverse complement strand
GAGGTGCGAATTGCACATCTTATTTTCTATTATATTTATATTTGTATTAAAATCAACATGCCTCATCCGTTTAGGCCATGGGATGTTAGCTCCGATAGTTTCAAAACCAATATGCGGAATATAGATTTAACAGGTAAGCTAAATAACGTTAATGAATTTAGTTTTGGAAACATTATTATTCAGAAAAAATCTTGACTTTTTTCTTTTACTGTAATACAATCTGTAATATGGCAAAAATAAAAACAAATAACAGTAAAAATGAGGTGATTACCACTGCCAGGCTTCCTGGGGATACAAGGAATAAGCTTCTTATTCTGTCTAAACATAAAAACAAGACCAAGTCAGAAATCATCATTGAAGCCCTGGAAATGTACTATGAAAAGGAAGAAAGCGAACTAGATTCCTACACTCTGGGACTGCCTTATTTTGGCAAGTATGGTTCCGGTATAGGTGATCTTTCTACTACCTATAAACAACGTTTCAGGGATTATATAGTTGCGCGACAGAATTCTTATTGATGCAGGTCCATTCATTGCCCTGTTTGATGTTAATGACAATCATCATAAAAAGGTTCAGGAATTTTTGGTAAAAAGTGATTACCTTTTCATAAGCACTCTTGCTGTTTTTACCGAAGTGTCTTATTTCCTGAGGTTTAGTACAAGAACTCAAAAGGATTTTTATGAATGGGCAATGCTTCATGGAGTAATTATCTGCGATATCAACCAGCACGATTTACCGCGAATTGTAGAGTTGACAGAAAAATATGCGGATTTACCAATGGATTTTGCAGATGCTACTTTGGTTGTAGCTGCTGAAAAAACTGGTATCAGAGAAATCATTAGCCTGGACAAAGATTTCAATATATACCGCCTCCCCGGAAGAGAGAAAATACGAAATATATATCAATTTTAGTGAAGAGTGTTAACAGAGCCAAATTAAGTGACAGAAGTTCCATATGCCCACTTTTTTGCCTGATTAATTATTTTTGACAAAAACAGGATATGGATATCGCCTTTTTCTATATCAAATCTTTTTTCGAACTTCGCAGCATTTATTTTTTTGATAAAATTCTCTTTTATGAGATTTATATTTTCCTGATCTTCCTTATGAGAAGCTATAAACATAAAATATAGACTGGTTAGCTCAAGAATAGGATTGTGTTTGACTTTTTCAATTTTTTTAAGCACTTCAAGAGCCTTATCATACTCTTTTGCAGAAATAAGGACAAAAGCATAATTTATCAGAATCCAGTCCATTCCTTTAAGATCCTTATTATTGACAGCCTCCTCAAAATAATCCTGTAGATCATCATTTGAATCTGATATTAGATTGGCACAGCAAAACATTAAAAATGTTTTGTTATATACTGATTTTTTTTTCTCTTTTATATATTTTCCCAGGGTTTTTATTTTATTTTCTTTTCCCAATAAAAAATATGAATATACAAGAAGCCTTATATTTGAGTATGTTATGAATCTTTTTTCATAAATTCTCTTCTCAAGTACAGTTGAAACCCCATCCCAATTACCTGTTTTTGTATAGTTAATAATTGGCCAATTGAAGATAAAAAAGAGATTTATTATAAGGATAATTGCAAAAAAAATAAGCGGCAAAAACCAATTATTGAGCCAAAATTCTGTAACATAGCCAAATTCAAAGATGGTTATTGGCATAAAAAAGAGAGTTAAAAACGAAAAAAGCATAAAAATGTTAAAAAAAATTATAATTAGTTTATATTTCAAGAAAAAACTCCAATAATAATAGTAGTATATAGTATTATAATTGTATAATAATATAGTTGATAATAAAGAGTTATGAAAGAACTTGATATAAAATCTTTAAAACCAGATATTTACTATTCTTCGCCTGTCTTTATTGACAAAGAGTATATCCTTACAACTCCGGATATGCCTCTCAGTAGTAATATTATAGAAAAATTAAAGAAATGGCAATTTTCTCGTATTTATACTGATGGTCATGAGAGCGCCAAGCCAGTAGTGCCTGTAGAGCAGGCAGGTATCCAGGCAACAAATCTCAATGAAGATTTAACAGTTGTAGAAGTAAAAAAAGAAACCCAGGTTTTCTTTAGAGAGCTATGCGGATTTCTTGAAAATACATTTGAAAACTATAAAACCAGAGAGATGATAAATTATAACTTCATAGTTGAACATATTAAAAAAATCAATCCTTTTATCAAAGAAAAAAGGGATTTTATTCTTGATATGTCAAATCTTAAAGTCACCGAGCATAACTACCTCATATCCCATTCAGTCAAAACAGCGATATTAAGTATTGCTTTGGCAGAGTTCCTCAAACTTCCTCAGCATAAAATTATTGAGCTTGGAGCAGCAGCTATGACACATAAGATCGGAATGCTTAAGCTGCCTGAATCAATAGTAAAAAATCCCGGGGGACTTAAAGAAAATGAATGGAATGCCATAAAAGCATATCCCATACTTGGGTATAAAATATTACAGACAGCTGCTTTTCCAAATGCAGTATGTATAGCAGTACTTGAACATCAGGAACGAAATAATGGAACAGGTTATCCAAGAAAACAAGTAGGAGACCAGATATCTCTTTATGGTAAAATCCTGGCTGTTATAAGCTCATATTGTGCTGCAATTGAAAAAAGGCCATTTAAGAGCGGAAAAGATGCTCATACTGGAATTATGGAAATACTTAAAAGCATGGGAAAACAGTATGATGTGAAGGTTGTACAAGCTCTTATTTATACTTTATCTTTATATCCTATTGGAACAAAAGTGCTTCTGTCAAATAACTCTGTGGCTGTTGTAATAAAAACAAATGCTTTAAATCCTAATCAGCCTATAATAAGAGTTCTCACCAGTGAAGAAGGGGCTCCTATAAAAGATAATGTTGTAATGGATCTTTCACAGAATACAAAAATAAAAATTTCAAGACTTTTGACCCAGAGCGAAATATTAAAACTTGTCCCAATGTGATATTTTAACCTTTTATAAATACTCCATAATTCTGCCATAATTTTCTTTAATATTGTGTTTTCAGACAATTTCTTATATAATATAAACAAAACTCAATAGTTTATCTAAATATGGAGTTAAATAAATATGTTAAATAAAAAATTACTGTTAAATACTATTATATTTTCATTTTTGTTATTATTCCCCTGTTTTTTATATGCCCAAACTGCAGTAAAACCCAAAATTACTGTTTTTCCTCTGGAAAATCCTGAAAAAGATTTACAGATAGAAGTAATATCACGAAATGTCCAGAGAACTGTAGAGCTTAACCTCAAAATGATGGATACATATATTGTTGAGAATAACAATATATCAACTTATTCAGGAAATAATGATTGGTTATTAAACTACAGCACAAGGAATAACATAGATAACATTATCTTTGGAAAAGCAGTTGTTACCAAAACAGGGTCTGTAACACTTCAAATGTCAGTATTTAACAAAGCAAATAAATCAGTAACCTTAACAAAAACAGAAAATGCAGAAACATTGTTTGATATATTTAAAGCATCAGACTTGCTTGCAATAGGGATGATAGAAGGTTTTAGCGGTCTTACTCTTGGATTTGGGGAATTAAAATTTACCAATAGCGGGGAAAAAGGGCGGTATTCTGTATATATAGACAATGTATTGGCAGGAGAAGATATTACATCTCTTACTACAATAATGACAGGAAACAAAACTATAAAAATAACCCAGGAGAGGATGTTTGGAAATTACATAGTTTATAACCAAAAAGCATTGGTGGAAGAGAAGAAAATAACAGAAGTAATATTTAATATACCTGGTTTTGTCAGCAGGGAAACTAAAGCAATTGAAAGAGAAGAGAAGATTATAAACAAAAACTGGGATGATAAATATTCGAAAAAAACTGTGGATAACAGCTTTGAGAGATTATTTGAGGCACTGAAAGCAGAAGGATATAGCGAGAGTGAAGCAGCAAAGAAGCGAGAAACAGAAGAGAGATATTTGGCTTGGGGGAAACAAAAAGAGAACTGGACAGGAAGGATTACTATTCTTGATAAACAATTTGGAATTTCTTTCTTTTTTAGAGGTGGCTGGTCAAACAACTCTTATGAAGATAAAGTAAATGGAATAAACTTTTTCAATCTCGAAGATAGCAGCGATTTCGCAGGAACAGTAGGAGTATCATTTTCTGCAAATATGCCATATAACTTTGCTCTGCAAACCGGATTTGAATACACATTTATGGGGCAAATTAATATTAGAGATAATTTTAATACCGGAGGAGGAGGGTTTGGGCCCACTCCACCACAGCGTGGTGAGCAAATTGAAATAGATCTGCTGGAAGTACCCATTCTATTATTGTATAGGTTGCCCGGTAAATATATAAGCCTTTATGCTGGACCAGTTTTTCAGGTAAGAGTTACTGGCACGGACTATGCGTATTATCATGATTGGGATTTTGTTAATAATGTTAATCTAAAAATTGATGATGCTACAATGCCGATTAAAAATAGCGGATGGGCATTTGCACTTGGAGTAAAGGGAGAAATACCTCTTTCCGGAAATGTCTTTTTTGAGACAGGCATTCGCTATACAGCAGGAATTACTGATAGATGGATTGATTCAGATGATTATTATCTGTCTTTAAATTATTTTCAGATTGTACTTGGTTTGGGAGTGAAATTCGGCAAGTAGCTATTTCCAGTCCTATACAAAGGAGGGGCTTTTTATTTAAGCCTCTCCCCTTCTTTATAAATAAAACAATTTATAAACAAACTATAACTTTTTAAAAACTTGTTGATTGAGATTCATATTTCAAGTATTATACATACATACGTGTATGTATGTAACCGCATAGTATTCAAATAAAAAGAGGTATCTTTTGAAAAAAACAAAAGAAGATTCTGAAAAAACAAGAAAAGATATTATAGATGCAGGAATAACTATTTTTAGTGAAAACTGGTATGAGTCTGTAAAAATGAGCGATATAGCAAAAAAAGCAGGCATTAGCAGAGGCGCGATATATTGGCACTTCAAAAATAAAATGTGTCTCTTTATTGAGATTCATAAACTTGTTGTAGAAGAAATTTCCGAAATAATCAGCAAATCCTTTGAAGAAGGAGAAACAGTAGAAGAAAAACTTTTTTTTGCTCTAAATAATATTATTTTAAAATTTTATAATGATAAAAAACTAAGAACAATGAGTAAAGTTTTAAATATAAATCAATCTGTTTTTGATAAAAAAGAGTTTAAAGAATGGCATATTAAATATCACAAAGAAAAACAACTGTTCTTTTTCGAATTATTCAATAAAGCAGTAGGAATAAATATTGGAGAATTTATCTGTGGAAAAAAATCTTTTGTTGAGCTTATCTCAATTGCTGCATATCTGCAGGGACTTATTAGCATCCTCATATATAAAAAAGAAGCAACCATAAACATAAAAAAACTTGATAGCGATGATATTTCAAAACTTATAAATATATTTTTATACGGTCTTTTTAATAATATACCCAATAAGAAAAAGGAGAATTAAATGCATATTAATAAATTTCTTTTACTATCAACGTGTGTTACTATATTTTTTCTGATTTCAGCATGCTCAGCAAAAAAATACGATGAAAATCTTGAAACACGAAGCATTACACAAATACATGAAGATGAAGGAGTTCCTGTAAAAACAATGGAAATAAAAAAACAGGAATTTGCAGTAGCTCTTAAATATACTGCTACAGTTACAGGCATTACAGAATCTTCGGCAACATCGTTAATAAAAGATTCTGTTGAAAAAGTTCTTTTTAAAGTTGGGGATTTCGTAGAAAAAGATACTGTAATTATTAAATTTCCCTTGAATAACCCTTCTGCAAATTATTATCAGGCTAAAGCTGCTCATGAAAATTCCAGAGAAACCTTTAAAAGGATCGAACAGCTCTATAAGAGCAAGGGTGTTTCAAGACAAGACTATGACAATGCAAAAACCGGTTATGATGTTGCAAAAGCAAATTGGGATAATGTGAATAAAATGGTTAATGTTACAGCTCCAATAAGCGGATATATAACAAGGCTCGATGTAAGAGTTTCTGAAAACGTTAGCTCCGGGGATCATCTTTTTACTGTTACCAATTATGACAAGCTTACAGGAAAAGTCTGGATACTGGAAAAAGATATTTCCAAAGTTAAAAAAGGACTTAATGCAGAAGCAATATGGGAAGGAAACACAATAAAGGGGAAAACAACACAAATAGATCTTTCTCTGAATCCCTCAAGACAGGCTTTTGGCGCATTTATTGAATTTGACAATAAAGAGCATACTATTATGAGCGGAGTCAATGCAGACATAAATTTATTTGCATATGAAAACAAATCAGCAATAGCTATTGAAAAAAAATATCTGCTTAGTGATAACGAAGGAAGTTATGTATATATTATAGGACACGAAAATACTCCTATAAAAAGATTGGTAAAAACAGGCTGGCAGTCCGGTGAAAAAATTGAGATCACTCATGGATTGGCTGAAGGAGATACCTTAATTACCGAAGGCAGTAAATTTATTACAGATTCTGTAAAAATAAGAGTAGTAGCAGGAGAATAATCATGTTTTTATCTAATCTTTCTGTTAAGCGGCCGGTAATGGTAAGTATGTTTCTGGCTGCGCTTATTCTCTTTGGAACAATAGCGTTTATATCACTCCCTCTCAACCTTTTTCCAAATATAGAATTTCCATTTATAGTTATACAGACTATTTATCCAGGTGCAAACCCAGAGCAAATAGAAATGCAGATTTCAAAAAAAATTGAAGATTCTGTAACAACAATCAGCGGTATAAAAATCATGAATTCATATTCGCTGGATAGCGCATCTATTGTAATTATCCAGTTTGATCTGTCAAAAGACCAGAATGTTGCATACCAGGAGGTAAGGGCAAAAGTTGATACAATATTAAATGACTTACCTGAGGCAGCAGATGCTCCAATCGTTGATAAATTTGATATTCAAGCAATTCCTATTGTAGATCTTATTCTTTCCGGAAATATTTCCATGCAGGAATTATATGAACTGGGAGATAAAAAAATCAAAGACCTTTTATCTCAAGTCGCAAATGTCGGCAGTGTTTCTCTTACAGGTGGTCAAAAAAGAGAAATACATATGGCATTTGAAAATAAAACTCTCCAGCAAAACGGCACATCTCTTGCTCTAATAAACCAGATACTTGCAGCTTCAAATATGAATATGCCTGCCGGTACTTTTAAAAACAAGGGACAGGAGTACAGTGTAAAAATAGAAGGTGAATTTAAATCAATCGATGAAATCAGAGACTTTCCCATTATGACAGCTTTTGGGCAAAAAAGACTTGGAGAAATTGCAGAAATTACAGATAGTGGAGAGGAAATAAGGGTAAAATCAATTTATTATGATGCAACAACAAAAATAAGAGATGAAAATGTAATTCTTCTAAGCATAATAAAAAGCCCGGAAGGCAATGCAGTTACAATTGCAAAAGATGTAAGAAAAATAATTGCCGGACTAAATAAAGACCTTCCCCGGGGAGTACATCTTGAAATAGTAAATGAGATGGCAAAAAATATTGAGTCCACTGCAAATGACACAATGTCCAACATAATTCTGGGCATAATTCTTACTTCGTTAATACTCCTTTTCTTTCTGCATGATTTACGTTCTACGATCATAGTTGCCCTTACAATGCCCTTTTCTCTTATACCAACATTTCTTACCTTGCAAATGATGGGGTACTCCATCAACATGATGACACTAATGGGTCTTTCAACATCTGTAGGTATTCTTGTTATAAACTCTGTTGTAATCATTGAAAATATTTTCAGGCATAAAAATCTTGGTCATGGAAGAAAAGAAGCAGCGCTTAACGGTACAAATGAAGTAGTTGTTGCTGTATTTGCATCAACAATTACAAATATCGGTGTATTCCTCCCTCTTGCAACAATGGACAGTATAGCAGGTCTATTTTTAAGAGAATTTGCAATGGCAATAGTATTTGCAACCCTTTTCTCACTTTTAATAGCTTTTACCTTAACTCCAATGCTTGCATCACTTATTCTTCCGGATCATTCGACAAAAAAGAATAAAATTGGCGAGATGCTGGAAAGAATTTTCAGAAAAACAGAAAATGGTTATAAGAAAATTCTGGAAAAAATATTAAGAACAAAAAAGATGAGCGGTGTTGTAATATTAGCTACTTTTGTACTTTTTCTAATTTCACTATTTTTATTTAAATTCGTCAATTTTGAATTTTTTCCAATGATGGACCAGGGAAAAATTGGAATTACTGCAGAAATGCCTCAGGGGTATAACCTCGATGAAACAGGAGTAGTAGCATCCATAATAGAGAAAAGAATTACAGAGATTGATGAGATTGAGCATGTAGTAATAACGCTTGGGAAACTTTCAGATATGGATATTGGAACAAATATGGCAACTATTTCTGTACAGTTAATAGATAAGAAAAAGAGAAAACTTTCCAATAGCCAATATGCTGCTATTATAACATCGAAGCTTGCTGATATTCCTGGCGTTGCAATAAAGGTATCACCTGTTTCAGGAAGCTCAAGCAGATCAGATAAACCCATAAATTTTTCTATTCTTGGACAGGATCTTGATCAACTGGAAAAGTATAAAACAATTCTTCTCGATAATCTTAAAACAAAAGCAGGATTTTTGAACCTTGATACATCTTCACGAACAGGAAAACCTGAAATAACAATAATTCCGGATATGGAAAAAATAGCAAATGCAGGAATTACAGTTGCTGTTATTGCCATAAATGTAAGAAGCGCAATCGAAGGTATGGTTATGACAGAATACAGGGATAGCGGAAATGAATATGATATAAAAGTCCTTTTAAGAGATGATGAAATACAATCTTATGAAGATGTTAAAAATATTTCCATAGCAACTCCTTATGGAATATGGCCATTATCTTATTTTGCAGATATTGAATTTACCACAGGATATAGCAAAATTCTTCGCAAAGACAAATTCAAGTCTATTGAATTTACTTCAGATATAGCTCCGGGATATGCACAGAGCCAGCTTATGAATATTGTATATGAGGAAGTTGAAAAGCTTGACCTTCCTCTTGGGTATTCACTGTCTTTGGGTGGTAATGCAGAAGAAATGGAAAACATAATCAATGAAATGATTTTTGCTTTTATTATTGCAATAATTATTACCTATATGCTTTTAGCCGGAATACTTGAAAAACTGTTCCAGCCAATTATTATCCTTACTACAATACCTCTTTCTTTGATAGGAGTTGTTTTTACATTCCTTATAACAGGCAGCAACATGAACTTTGTTTCAATGATGGCTATAATAATGCTTGCTGGTATGGTAGTTACTAACGCAATTTTAATACTTGATTACTCTAATCAGCTGGTAGTAAGAGGGCTATCAAAGAAAGAAGCCCTGCTTGAAGCATGTCCTATTAAATTCAAACCAATACTTATGGCAAATATTGCGGTAATACTGGGAATGCTTCCTATGGCAATGGGAATAGGAGCTGCAGGAGCAGAAATGAGACAACCTATGGGATTGGTAACTATTGGAGGCGTTATTACTTCCACACTTCTTACCCTGATCGTTATTCCTGCTATTGAAAATATTCTGGCACGTACAAAAACTAAAACAATGGAGGCTCTCCAGTGAAAAAAATATTATTGATCTGTATACTTGCAGCAGCTGCAGTTAACCTGGCGGCTCTTGATATAACTCTTGAAGCTTATGTACAACTTGTTGAGAAAAACAGCAAACAGCTTATGGCTGCGGCAAAAGAGCTTGAAATTGCAATTGCAACAGAAAAAGCCGCAAGATCGCAGACATTGCCGCTTATTGGCGCAGAAGCAGGATATGCAAGAAATCTTCTTGAAATCAAGCAGCCGGTGCCTGTAGCAGCAAATCCATCAAACCATTATGCGCTTATATATCAGGATATGGTTGTAAATAAAGATAATGAGTTTACTTTTGGACTTGGTCTTAATCAACAAATTTTTAATCTTAAAGTTTTCAATGCCATAAAAGCAAGCAAGCAGTATAAGCTAATGTCCGGATATATTTATGATGCTCAAAGACAGGCGATAATTACTATTGCAAAAAAAGTTTACTACCAAAATTATCTTCTTGAACAGCTTTTGGAAGTAAGAAAAAATCTTGAGAGCAATACTTATGAGAATTATCTGAATGCAAAAAATAAATTTACAACCGGGATAATTTCAGAATTTGATTTTCTAAGAGCAGAAGTTGAATGGAAAACAAAAATACCTGAAACACTCCAGGCGCAAAGAAATCTTGACCTTGCAAGGATCAATCTTAAAAACCTTGCAGGAATAGATGAAAAGGAAGAAATAATTCTTAAAACAAGTATAAATGAATATCCGGATATACCAAAGCTCATTCCTGTTTCAGATATTTTTGCAGATAGACCAGATTATAAAGCAACTGCCGCAGAAGTATCTCTTAGGGAAATAAATTTAAAAGCCGCAAGGTCTGACCACTTTCCCACACTAAAAGGGAATATCCTTTTTGCTGTAAGCGCTTCATCAGATCAATTCGCGCTTGATAACAATATAAAAATGGCGCAAGTCGGGATTACAGTTTCTGTTCCTGTTTTCACAGGAGGAGCTTTGCTTGCACAGGATAGAAAAGCAAAAAGCGAATATGAACAATCTGTAATAAGATTAGATCAACTAAAAGATGATGTTGCAGCCAGTTTAAGTAGCATTTATCTGACTCTTAAAGAAGCTCAGCAAAGGATCGTATCTGCAGAAGCAACTGTGGAAACTGCAAAAAAAGCTTATAATATTGCGCAAACTTCTTACAG
>Ga0123353_10016415_pt1 | contig 10825 bp, 6 predicted proteins | sample TergutLab28metaG_3_FD_92763 | JGI IMG/M metagenome (GOLD analysis project Ga0123353, IMG submission 92763) | Labiotermes labralis P3 segment gut microbial communities from Petit-Saut dam, French Guiana - Lab288 P3 | ecosystem: Host-associated > Arthropoda: Insects > Digestive system > Gut ... | reverse complement strand
TTGCTTAAAAGAGCCGCAAGTGTAGGCGGTACCCATCGAAACAAGGTACTCCAAAATCTCGACATCGGCATCACTGAAGGCGGCGGCATGCAACGCTGCCCTGCCGTAATTGTCTCTTGCGTTGACATCCGCCCACGTCACCTTCAAAGTCATTTGAATCCGAGTTTTTTAGCATCGTTCTTGGCGTGCAGCGGACGGTCTCGGTAATGTGGACGAGGAGACCGAGAAGGCGACACAGCAAACGAAGTGGAAGGGACGGCGGACACCGTGTTTGCGGCGTGTATCGGTGAGTTTCTGAAATACTTTGGAAACACCGGACAAGGAAATCATTGATGCCTCCGTAAAAATTGGATTTTTTAGAGTTAATCTAAATATCTTTACGAAGAAAAATCGAATATGTTAACCAAATTCGACTTTGAAGGTGACGCGGTTAGGCGATTTCATACTCTTGCTTAACACTTCGGACTCTGATATAATACATGAAATGACTCAATATACCGAAGCGAAAAAAGGAAACATTACCCCCGAAATGCTGGCAGTTGCCGAAGCGGAATTCCTCGAACCGGAATTCATTCGGCAAGAAACCGCTGCCGGTCGTCTTGTTATTCCTGCCAATAAAAAACATCTTGCGAAATCACTGCAGCCCATCGGCATCGGGCGGGCTTTGCGGACGAAAATCAATGCCAATCTCGGAAACTCGGCACTGTCTAGCGATTCCAAATGCGAAATCGCCAAAGTATTATATGCCGTCCAATATGGAGCAGATACCGTCATGGACTTATCTACCGGTGCGGAAATCGACACGCTGCGCCAGCGGATTATCGATGCCGTCTCCGTGCCGGTCGGAACCGTGCCGCTCTATCAGGTTTGCGAAGAACTGGACGACATTCTCGATATGACTCCGCAGCATTTTCTCGATGCCGTTGAACATCAAGCGGAGCAGGGGGTTGATTACATGACGATTCACGCCGGTTTGCTGCGGGAACACATTCCGCTTACCGACAGCCGCTTGGCAGGCATCGTTTCCCGCGGCGGGTCTCTAACGGCAAAATGGATGGTCGCCCACAAACAGGAAAATCCGTTTTACACACATTTTGACGAACTCTGCGAAATCATGCGGCAATATGATGTGACATGGAGCATCGGAGACGGACTGCGCCCGGGTTGTCTGCACGATGCTTCCGATGCGGCGCAATTCGGCGAACTCTCCGTGATGGGAAAACTCGCTCAACGGGCTTGGGAACTCGGCTGTCAAGTGATGATTGAAGGACCCGGTCACGTTCCGCTTGACCAAATCGAAATGAATATCAAGCGGCAGCAGGAAGAATGTTTCGGCGCACCGTTTTACGTTTTGGGTCCCATTGTATGCGACATTGCTCCCGGCTACGACCACATAACAAGCGCAATCGGGGCAACACTTGCTGCCTTTTACGGGGCGGCAATGTTGTGTTATGTCACGCCGAAAGAGCATCTGGGACTGCCGAACCTGGAAGATGTCCGGCAGGGAGTTATTGCTTACAAGATTGCGGCTCACGCAGCGGATGTTGCATTGAAACGTCCGCATTGCAGAGAGCGGGACGATGAATTATCGCGGGCAAGATTCGCTTTCGATTGGGAAAAACAATTTGCGCTGTCGCTTGACCCCGAAAGAGCGAGACAATACTATAACGATTCCCGAAGTGTGAGCGGGGAACTGCCTGCCGGTGAAAATCAAGATTGCAATCACTATTGTACCATGTGCGGACCTAAATTCTGCGCAATGAAAACAACGCAGGACTTGAAAGCATTGCGGAATAATTCTGATGGGCAGGAACAATGAAACATAAGCATCTTCGCCGTCCGAAGAGGAAAACGTGGAAACAGAAATTTGCCGATAGTTTTTCCGGCTTCGGCGAAGCAGTTTGCGGGCAGTCGAGTTTTTATGTTCATCTTCCAATGGCGGCAGCGGTGATTATAGCGGCATTGCTGCTCGGCAATTTCGATACTGTCCGCTGGTCGATTTTGTTCTTGTGTATAGCGGCGGTAATAACGGCAGAGATGTTTAATACTTCGATAGAGTTATTAGCCCGCGCGGCTGCGACTTCTTATAATCCGCATATCCGCAGGGCGTTGAATGTTGCGAGTGCGGCAGTGCTGGTGATGTCCGCTGGTGCCGCCGCCGTTGGAATTATCTTGTTCGCGGAGGCGGTATGGAAAGTGTTTAGCGGGAATTAGCGTGGAGGTAAGAATACGATATTGAGCGTTGCTTTCCGACTAAATGTTGTTTTGATTCAATCAGAGCGGCGTTGCGCAAGCAACACCGTCTTGCATCCCTTTCCGAAAACTGATAGAATACCTGCTGTAATATTTTCCCTTTAGTACACGTCTGCGTTCGCAACAATACACTGACAAATGCCTCCGCTGCCTTCCGAAAAAACTGCTCAAGAATTGTTTTACGAACAATTCAACCTGCCGACCGAAGCCGTTCAACATAATTGCGATGGCTATCATAACGGCTGCCTGCTCGAATTCAAAAAGAGCAACCGCACAACGATTAACGCCGCCCTGTTTCAAGCCGTTAAATATCTTTCCTCTTTTCGTGTTCGCGGTATTCCAGTACCGGCAAATATATTGCTTGTCTTTCCCAGCATCAAAACCGTCTATCTCATCAAAAGCGAAAAATACTTTCACGATGTTCACAAGTTGTATCACGATTCCGCTTCCCGCAATACAAAAAGTTGGAAGAAACAAGTAACGCAATACGAAACAATCAATTATTCAAAGTCCGAAGGTATTGCCCGACTGAATCAACTGTTTCACAAAGACAAACCGCAATGGTTGAAAATTGCCATTGACGAACACTGCGTTGTCGGCTGGGCGCAAACATTCTATCGTTTCAATCCGAAAGCGAAAAAAGAGGATTTTCTTTACGAAAGCGATGACTTATTCAACACGTCCGGCGAATTGCGGGAACCGGTTGTGCTGGCGGACTACATCATTCCGTATCTCGAAACCGGCAACAAGAAATTCAAATACATTCTTGACAAGTTAAACGATAAACTTTCCCAGAAAGAATTAGGGGCGTTTTACACTCCGCCGCTCTATGCACAGAAGGCGTTAGAATTAGTCCGTGAAGCAATCAAAGAAGTTCCCGAAGGCAACGATTACGTGATTATCGACCGCTGTGCTGGCAGCGGGAACTTGCAGGAAGCAATGTCTGACGAAGAGTTATCGCATTGTATCCTCAACACTTACGAGTATTACGAATACATGGTGCTTCGGGAACATTACGGCGATAGAGTTCGTGAAATCATTCCTCCGACTACCGACGACGATTACGAACCCATCGGTAAAGTCAAGGGCAGCAATGCACTGAATTGGAAAGGCGGCTTGCATCCCGTAATGAGACCGTATGTTGACAATCCAAAATGCACCGTGATATTGTTTGAGAATCCGCCGTTCCGCAATGATATCGCAGGCAACGACCGCCGCAATGGCGACCCTCTGAAAATGGAGGAAAGCACGTTTGTCTATCAAGCGATGTTAGAGGAAACCTCAACTTTTGACAACACGAATGTTTCTACAGTAAAAGACCTTTCCAACCGTTTTATCTGGTCGGGAATGAAGTATTTCCTGCGTCAAAAAGGTGATTCGTTTATTCTCTTTTCGCCGGTGAAGTATTTCAAGTCGCTGGGCATCATCAACGCAAAATTCAGAGGCGGCTTTGCTTTTAACCGGAAGCACTTTCACGCTTCACCGTCAACAATTTCGTGCATCCGCTGGGATTGGACAAACCGAAAACAAACACAAACCGAATTCGCATTAAAAACATTAGACATAGAAGACGGCAAACTTGTCGATATAAATATTGATACTGTTATCAAAAAAGTATCCGAACCGTTCACCATTCTTTTTGACAAGCGGGTATTTTCCGATGACATAGAAACGTCTGTGTATTGCGAAAACAACGGCTGCCAAACAACCGGACGGAAGTGCGACGGCAAGTCCTATTGGAATAAAAACATTTTGGCATATCTTGTGCCGAAAGGATTTTCCATTTCACCGCAGGATATATTTCTACTTCGGTCAACCCGGTACAACATCAGAGGTTTTTATCTCCGCGCCGACAATTACATCGAAAAACTGCCGCTGTTTTGTGCAAAATGTTTCTGCCAAGAAAAGTGGTACGAGCGGGACGTTTTTTTCACAACGGCTGACAAAGGAGATGCTTACACGAAGGACAAGGACTTTCTGTTCCGCTGCTTCTTTTGGACGTGTTTGAGCCAACGGAATCATTGTTTATCCTTTGACGGCAGCGACGGCAGGTTTTACCGCAATGAATTATGTTTCGATAAAGACACAGCCGCAAGCAAAGAGTTGGCGGCGCACACGCTCAATCCAGACGAAAAACATATATTAGACGCTTGGAATCAGTTGCTTGACAAAGCCAAAAACACTTCGGAGTACAATCCGCATTTCACTTACGGTCTATATCAAATCATACAGGAAATCAATATACTGAACGCGGATAAAGAATACCTGCATCCTGACATTCACAACGATATACAGGTATTGAAAGCGTTGTTAAAAGCGTATTACGCAAAATATATCGTTAAGAAACTGTTCGAGTATGAACTGTTAAAGTGACACCCTGCCGGAGTACCGCCAAAACGCCCCCTGTTGACAACATTCGGCAATGTGGTATCATACTCCACAGATGAGCAGTTTCCCTCTTCCTTGTGGAAAGCCGTCAAAAAACCGTAAAAGTGAACTTTTTTCGGAAAATTTCCATTTTTTCGGAAAAATTACCTTGACACAGCCGATAAAATAGTGTATCATAGCAGATACTACGGTGGAGGTACGCTGTACGTACCGACTATTCAGAAATAAAAACAATTTTCGATAATGAATGGATTCATAATCGTTATCTAATTGTTATAACCTATTGTTGTATCAATAGTATTTCTGAAAGACATTTTCACACAAACATTTCTGCGTGAAAGTATTTATCTGTCGTTGAAAAGAAAAAAAGCGATGCCGCTTTTAATACTAATAATTTTATAACTATTAACGTTTCAAGTATGTAGAAAGGGGGATAAGAATGAAAAACGTATTTGACACAATTTTGGAAGTAGGACACGACGAGGACTTCGTGCCTGTTGTTACGGCGGACTTCCGTCCGACAGACGCACCCGCTGGTTCTCCGGCAAAACTGGAAGTTTTGGCTGAACGTATCCGCAAAGGATTGCCGCTCTGGCATCCCGAAGACCGCGTCGATTACGCCGGTTTAACCGGTGCTATTCGTCCGCAAGATTAGCATAAAACCGCCGCCTCAAGCACCTGCCGCTTAGAGCGGCTGGGCTAATCACGTTAATACAATAACGTTAATACCATTCTTCCAACACTTGATTCCAGTCGGCGGCACTTTTTACATGCGTAAATGCCGACCGTACCTCTTCGTAATCAGGATGGAGTTTAGCGTATTTCACGCCGAAGGCGCGCATTGTTGTTGCCGCCCGCTTTTCGCCGTATAGTTCCGCCGAAAGACGGAAATGTTCCGCTATTACACTGCGCTGTTCCTGCAAAGACGGCGGCAGCGGAATCGGCTGTTCCGAAAGAACGGCAATACTTTCACGAAAAAGCCACGGATTACCGATAACGCCCCGCGCTAATGCCAAACCATCAACGCCGCTTGACGCTAACCGCTCTTTACAAACTTCGGCTGTAAATAAATCGCCGCTGCCGATTAGCGTTATATCCGAATGTCCTTTGCCGATTAGATACTCTTTAATATTGCGGATGAAGTCCCAATCGCTGACTCCTTCATACCGCTGTTTTACCGTTCTTCCGTGAATGGTAAAAGCACAAACGCCGTTTTCGATACAACCCTTGAGAATTTCGTAAAACTTGACGGCACTTTCCGGTGAGTCATCGAATCCTTTTCGCAGTTTCACAGTGAGCGGGGTAGGGAAGGGCAGGGACTTTCGCACTCGTTCAACTATTTCGATAGACGTTTTAGGGTCGCTCATCAGATAGCCGCCGCGTTTTCTGCCGAGGACTTTCTTGACAGGACAAGCGAAGTTGAGGTCGATTAAATCGAACCCCTCATCAATTAGGCGTTGTGCAGCACGGACGAATTGTTCCGGTTCGCTGCCCATCAGTTGCGCACCGCAGGGATGTTCTTCGCTGTCGGTAAAATAGAGTCGGGATTTTCGTTTGGAAACGGCGATGACGAATTGGTCAAGCAGTACTTCGCAGAAGGTAAAACCGGCACCGAACTGCCGGGCAATTTTGCGCATCGGGGCATCGCTGTATCCGCTCAATGCCGCTTGAATCACGGGAACAGCAATTTCGAGAGAACCGAGACGCAACATCTGTTTATACTGATATTAGCGCGGGATTTTAAATCCCGCTGTCACACCTTATTTTTTCGGCGGTGCAGCAACGGGCTTCGTTTCTGTTTCTACTACCTTGCCAGCTGTTTCATGCATCTTTTGCATACATTTCGGGCATTGGCAGTTATGAGGATTCACACCATACGGCACTTGTACTCCAACCGGATAGGGGCGGTTGAAGAACCGGTTGCCGTGGAATAACCGGTTACCGTGGAAACCGACAGCATTGTGCTGTAAGGGTCCGAAATGACTTTTCGGATGACACAAATCATATACCTGATTTCTGACATTCTGCTCGGCATAAGGTCCATAAGCGATTTCTTCGATGCCTATACATTGCGCCTGACGATGTCCCCAGCGATTGTCACAGGGAGAAGTCCAAGCGGGATTCGGATAACCGAGAATCAACTGCAACCGGCTGGGTTTGTCTTCAAGGATTTCCGGCATTGGGTCGTAATAACTAAGATACTCTATCTGGGGCTGGTTCTGCGTCCTACTGGGCAGGGCAGAGAGGGCGAATGTCACACACGATTCTTTCTTTGGAAATTCTTCCGGGCAGGGATATCCTTTTTGATAAGGAATAATGTGAATCCGTCCGGTGAAAGGGTTTTTATGATAAGCAAGGTAGGGCATTGGCATAACGACAACGTCGCTGGAGCAGGCAACTCCCGCAGGCATTTCGGCAGCGGCATCCTGTTCTTCTCCAAAGACGGTTTCCCACTCGGTTTGCGGTACAGCAGATACTGCGGCAACTGCTATTGTCTTGTTGGCACCATAGCCGTAAGCACCGCCTGCATAACTGCCGGGCTGGAAAATAACCCTTTCAGGTATTTGCGCAAGAACCCGTTCCGATAAAACGGCTGCTAAAGTGAACGCCGTCATTGCAAAAATGATGCCGATGTTAGTGAGACGCATAATTCAAACCTCCAAAATTGAACGGAAGGACTTGGCGTAAAGGAATTACATAACGAAAACAAAACCTCGTCTCTTGAAATCGTCTCGTACTGCCTTTTTTCGGCAGAGAAAAACCGGAAAAGAAGCCGAAATATTCTGTTTCGGTACAGAATGTACCAGTTATAACGATTGTGACAATCGGTTTGTTAATAACCGAGTTGGATACCCCACTGGACGCTCAAATCGCTCATCCGTCTGCCCAATTCGGCATCGAATCTGGCGTACATACTCAACCGATTGCTAAGCGTCATGTCGAGATTAGTTCCGACTTTTGCTCTATCCCGAAACATTGAAGCACCGGTTACAGTGAAACCATCCTGACCGGGGAACCACGCCCAGGTATTAACTTCGCTGACATTGTAATCGTGAACCCACGCCATATACGCAGTAGGCGAGATGACGTTGCCGCCTAGGAGACGAAATGTTCTGCCGACTCGCAAACCCATAGTGGAAAGAGCAGAATTCGTTCTGTTTTTCGCAATACCCAGCGGTAAATCGGGATTGCCGAATGCAAGCCGCTCGCCGTAACCTTTTTCCGTCAGCCAAATAAAATCAAGACCTGCGAAAGGCGAAACATCGAAACAGTTAAAGCGGAATTTCTTGGAACTTTCAATCGAACCCCAGAATGACGTTCCGGTATGACTACTGTCGATTTGCGTCCCCAATGAATATACACTGCGTTTTGCGTCACACTGATTGGCTGCAATACCGATTGAACTGGTGAGCATCCAGCCGCGTTCAGTGAACCAATTGCCGTATGCGGAAACAAGGAACGAATCTACATCTGCCTTCTGTCCGAATTTGTTGACCGATACATTGGCAAAGTTGCCGCCCATTCCAATACCTACGGAGGCGCAGCGGTCAATCGGACAATCGCTGCCGACAGCGAAACCGTAAGAATTAATACGGAATTCAGGACGGGAACCGTCTTCCTGCATCAGGATAAAGTCGCCGTAATTCTGGAACCAAAGAGCCCGCTTGAACTTGTCGTCTCTCGGTGCGCCGCGGTAGAGCGGAGTAGGGGAGAGGTTATAACCGACTTCGTTTCTGTGTAAAACCGGCTGATGAACCGGTTCACTTAAGAAGCGCAGACGATTGAAAACACTCTCGTTAAAATGTGTAATGGAACGATTATTGAGGTAGGGCAGGGCGGTCTGAACCATCGGTGTTAGTTCGTTGAGCATTCCCTGGCGGGCTTCCCCTGTCTTGTCAAAGAACGCGTCAAGAACCGATACACTTCCGATACCGGACAATACCGACTTCTGATTGGAATTGAAGGTTGAATCGAATACTCCGTCAAGCAGCACATCGACAAAGATTCCCTTAGCGGTCCCGCCTGTTCTCGCAACTTCATAACCGAGAACACGCGCTCCTTCACCAATCAACTGAACGCCGGCACTTGTTGTACCGCCGCCGTTAATCGTTGTGGTGTCGCCGCGTTCTTCCTGTAAAACATGACCGCCGACAAGAATTAGACCGCTTGCCGAACTGAAAACTTCATACCGCAGCGGGTCAGCATCATCAGAAGTTTCACCGGCAAAATTAATAAAGCGGACATTAACGTTGCCGCCTTCTTTCGCAAAGTTAAGTTGATTATCTGCAACGATGCGGTCAGAACCGTTAGCACCGACTTTGATATAAATCGTTGAACCGCTGTCATATTGAATGTCCTTTGCCCGAAACAGACCGAGAACTTCTCGGCTTCTGTTATCAACGCGGTGAATCGAACCGTTGTAAAAATGAACCAAGTTGTCTACGGTACCCAATCCGGATAAGGTCGCACCATTACGAACATCAACCGCAGAGGCGGTATTTGCGTTCAGATAAAAAGTTCCGCGCTGAACGTCAATCTTGCCGGTGAACGTTACATCGGTATCCAATGAGACAACGCCGCTTCCTGTTTTGACAAGTGTTCCATTTCCGCCGATGTTTTTCGTGATGGAAACATCAGCGGTATCGGTTGTTGCAGCATCAATATCAAGGGACAACACTGCACCTTCACTAATAATAACTGTCCCGGCTTCCGGTGCTGTTGCGCCTTGTGTGTTCATTCCCAGCGATTGAAGTGTTGTGACATTGAGAGTTCCGTCTTCGACGTGGGTACCGCCGGTGTATGGATTTATTTCCGTCAAGGTCAATATACCAGCACCGTTCTTGATTAACATTCCGGTTCCGGCAAGCACTTTATCGTACGTTTGTGACTTTCCGGCTCCGATGCGGAATTCAAGTTCGGAATTATTAACGACCGAGCCGGTGCCGAAGGATTCAACATCGGTACCGGCTAAACGACCGCCGCTGATAAGTGTTCCGCCGGTGTATGAATTAACGCCGTCCAATACCTGCGTTCCTTCTCCGGTTTTAATAAAACTGCCGCTGCCGCTCAATTTTCCGGTAAATACTTGGTCGGAACCATTGCTGCCGACTGTCAGCGCAACTCCATTACCGCTGTTGTTTGCAAGGGCAATGTCAGAACCGCCAGCCAAGCCGCCGAGATATATCTCGCTGTTCGTTCCGAAATCAACCGTTCCGTTTTTATAGTCCAGCGTTGCGTTCTGCAAACCCCTGTTGTTCGTCAGCAGAATTCCGCCGGTGTTTAACCGGAAAGTACCTGAGAAATCGGTTGCCGATTCAAAGTCCAGCCGACCGGCACCGTTCTTTTCAATCAAGCTGGTGCCGGTGATGTTGCGGTCTTTAACCGTTTGATTATTGGCAAACAGCATATTCAAAGTACCGTTGACGGCAATGCTTCCGGTTCCAACGTTTTCCAACTGCGAAATCGTCAGTTTTGAACCTCTGTCAACCGTTGTTCCGCCGCGGTATGTTTTAGTTCCGCTCAAAACAATATCTGCACCATCTCCGACACGGACTTTTCCATTGCCGGTGATGGCGTTGTTGAATGTTCCGCTGTCGGAGAGCAGGGCAAACGTTCCGCCGCTGCCGGTATTGACTGCCGCTGAACCGACTCCGCGAATATCTGCGATACCTAATTCGCCGTTCTGAATATCAACGCCGCCTTTGAAATTCGGACTCGCTTCGGTTAAAACAACGCTGCCGTTTCCAGTTTTCAAAATTGTGCTGCCTACATCTCCGGTAATTACCTGCGTGAACTCACCGCTTCCCGATATTGCGAAATTCAATGTTCCGTCTTTCTTTACATTAACACCGCCTTCGGTGCCGAGTGAATCGCTCTTTTTGAGAACAACGGTTCCTTCTTCGATGGTTGTCAAACCGGTAAAACTGTTGGACTGTTCAAAAATAAGTTTGCCGGTACCTTTCTTGAGAAGCGAACCGGTGCCGCCGATAGAACCGCCGGTGAAAGTGAAGTCCTGAGTGATTGCGTTATCGACTATCATTCCCGCAATCGGATTAGTATCAATTATGTTTCCGGCAGCCCGCGGCTGGTCGGCAATTCTGATGCCTTTGTAGTCAACAGAAATGACTTGCGAACCATTACCGCCGATAAACTCGACTGCATCGCCGTTTAAGAATTGTGTTGT
>Ga0123353_10016414_pt1 | contig 10826 bp, 5 predicted proteins | sample TergutLab28metaG_3_FD_92763 | JGI IMG/M metagenome (GOLD analysis project Ga0123353, IMG submission 92763) | Labiotermes labralis P3 segment gut microbial communities from Petit-Saut dam, French Guiana - Lab288 P3 | ecosystem: Host-associated > Arthropoda: Insects > Digestive system > Gut ... | reverse complement strand
GCTTGTTTTTGAACCGATTCAAAGGTTTTTTCCTGGTGATACCACAAATCGTTGAGTTCTTCAGCACAACGTCCCTGCTGCTCTACCCAGGTGTAATATTTAAGGTTGTGTACCCGTTTACGCTCGGTATATGTCAGTTCAAGCAGGTTGTCGGTTTTAATCGCTTGCAGGTGTGCTGCAAAGTCAACTGCCGCTTTTAGGTTTGAATACAACCCTTCCGCTTCGTTTAACTCTTCCAGCCTTGACATATACATTTCAACAGAGTCTGTAAGCACTGTTGCTACAACGTCATTTTCAGTCAGTTCATAATATTTCGCGAACTTTATAGCGCAAAGCATATTAGAGATACCGGATATTCCCATATATGCGAGGTGCTCTACATCCTCTGGACTCATTTTCAGCTCTTCTGTAAGGAATAACTTACCTGCCGGTTCGTTAAACAGGCGTAAGAGCGCCATTGCGTCATTGTCGTCTATTGCGATACCCATATCGGTGTTTTTAACATTATGCACCCACGGTATGTGCTTGTCTCCAACTCCCTCTATCCTATGATCACCGAACCCGTTATTGAGAATGGTCGGGCATTGCAATGCTTCACCTACGGCTATCTTAGAGTTCGGGTATAGTTGTTTTAGGTGGTCTCCGGCAGCTAGTGACCCTGCGGAGCCGGACATAAGGCATAAGCCGGCAAAATTTAATTTATTGCCTGTTTTTGAATCGGCATCTTTAAACGCTTCACTTATCGCGTTACCGGTGATTTCATAATGCCAAAGGTAGTTGCCCATTTCTTCGAACTGGTTAAATATTATAACATCGTCGCGTGTTGCTTTAAGTTCGTTTGTTTTATCAAAGATCTCTTTTACATTACTTTCCGTACCTGCTGTCGCAACAACTTCGCCCGCGATCGTTCTAAGCCAGTCGAACCGTTCCCTGCTCATCCCTTCAGGCAGGATCGCAACAGATTCACATGCAAGAAGCTTGGAGTTGAACGCACCGCCTCGACAGTAATTCCCGGTAGACGGCCATACGGCTTTTTGTGTTTCCGAGTTGAACTGCCCTGTTACGAGCCTCGGGACCAGGCATCCGAAAGAAGCCCCGACCTTATGGCATCCGGTAGGAAAATATTTCCCGACCATACAAATGATTTTTGCTTTTACTCCGGTAAGGGACGGAGGCAGTTCAATATAGTTAGGTTTTCCATATAAGCCGCCTTTTGCTTTTCTTTCGTTTTTCCACGTTATACGGAAGAGGTTCAGCGGGTTTATATCCCACAGCCCTACATCCTTAAGCTTCTCTTTGATATTTTCAGGGATGTTTGCTTCGGGGTCAAGCATTTGACTGAATGTCGGAAGGATAATATTATTATCTCTTGCTTTTCGGATATTTTGATCAAGATTTTCCTTACATATTGCTAAATTAATCATTTTTCTCCAATCTGCCCCTTGTTGGAGCGTCAAAATTAATAGTCTTTTACCCTAAAGACAGAACAGTAACAGGATATCACAACAATCATCTGTTTTCAAAGTTTTTTAGTGCAAACAGAACAAAATTGTAGTATAATGCTTCAAATGCAAACGTCGAAACGTTTTAATATAACGGTGTGAAATGAATAATATCCTTAAAGGTAATATCTGCTATAGCGGGTCGCCCGATAAGTTGGTAACCATTGAAAACGGTTATCTTGTAAACATAGACGGAGTTGTTGCCGGAGCTTTTCAAGAGCTGCCGGAAAAGTACAGCGGTCTTGCTATTACGGACTATAAAGACCAAATCATTATCCCCGGGTTATGTGACCTGCACACACACGCGCCGCAGTATGCGTTCAGGGGGCTCGGCACAGATCTGCAATTACTTGATTGGCTTAACACATATACTTTTCCCGAAGAGTCAAAATACGCTGAGCTCGATTACGCATCAGTAGCATATGAAAACTATGCTTCCGCAATGAAACAAAGCGCAACTACAAGGGCATGTATTTTCGCGACCTTACATACGCCCGCGACTATTTTGCTTATGGAAAAACTTGAGCAGACGGGTATCGTTTCGTTTGTCGGCAAAGTAAGTATGGACAGGAACTGCCCCGATATTCTTAGGCAGGCTAGTGCAGAAGCTGCGTATCGCTCAACAAAATCCTGGATAGAGATCACAAAGGATAAGTTTAAAAACACAAAACCGATCATATCGCCCCGCTTTATACCTACCTGCTCGGATGAGCTGATGTCTAAACTAAAGGAACTTCAAGTCGAATATTCCCTTCCTGTTCAGTCTCACCTGTCAGAAAACAAGGATGAGATCGCCTGGGTAAAGAACCTAAACCCGTCATGCGAAACATATGCACACGCTTACGGGTCGTTCGGGTTATTCGGCGGGGTCGGCGTACCGACTGTGATGGCTCATTGCGTCTGGTGCAACGAAGCTGAAGAAAGCCTTATCAAAGAAAATGGAGTTTTTATTGCCCATTGTCCCCAATCAAATATCAACCTCGCTTCCGGGATCGCACCGGTCCGGAGATATATAAAAAACGGGATCGATATCGGTCTTGGAAGTGATGTTGCAGGCGGATGCCAAATCTCGATTTTCCGTGCAATGAGTGATACGATACAAGCATCCAAGCTATATTGGCGTACGATTGATCAAGGGGATAAGCCTCTGTCTGTTAGCGAAGCTTTTTATCTTGGAACGGCAGGCGGCGGCAGCTTCTTTGGTAATGTCGGCAGTTTTGAAGAGGGGTACGAGTTTGATGCTGTTCTTTTAGATGACAGTTGCATTGCCACATCTAACCCCTTAACGATAGAAGAACGTATTGCCAGGATCATCTACTGCTCAGAAAACGATTGTATCAGCGCTAAATATGTACGGGGCGAAATCGCTTTTAACAAAAAGGAGGGTTTGCGTGAGTTCTATAAGTAAGTCGTTTCATAAGACAGATCACACCGATAAAGTAAATGGCAACGCGCGATACGTATGCGACTATCCGTCAACCGGTATGTTATACGGAAGAGTCTTGCGTTCAAGTATAGCAAAAGGCCTGGTGAAAAAGGTTAAGCTGCCGGAGCTTCCGCCGGGTTATTTTTACGTTGACAAAAACGATGTTCCGGGTAAAAACGAAGTGCATATAATACTGGAAGATACTCCTGTTTTTACAGACAGGATCGAGTTTGTCGGAGAGCCGGTAGGAATGTTAGTCGGTACAGACGAACGAACAGTCGGAAAACTATTAAAAAAAATCGAAATCGAATACGAAGAGCAAACACCTGTATTGGACGCAAGGACGTCAGATACTACATTTTTTGATTTTAGTATTGAAAGAGGTGATGTCTCATCCGCGTTTATTGATGCCGACAAGATCATAGAAGGAACTTATGAGACAAGCTTGCAAGAACATTTATACCTCGAAACAAACGGTATGATCGCTGTCTTCAACGATGGTAAGCTGGAGATCCACGGTTCAATACAGTGCCCGTTTTACGTAAAAACTGCGGTTGTCGGAGCGACCGGTTTTTCTCCTGATGATATCATCATCCGGCAGGATGTGACCGGAGGCGGTTTCGGCGGTAAGGAGGACTACCCTTCTGTACTCGCGTGCCAGGTCGCTATCGCGGCTTTAAAAGCAAATGGAAAACATGTTCGTGTTATATTTGACCGTGAGGAGGATATAATAGCAACAAGCAAGCGGCACCCTTCATATAATACCTTTAAAGCCGCTGTTAAAGACGGTAAGATAACAGGTTTGATCGCAGACGTTTTGCTCGATGCCGGAGCATATACGACAATATCTAAGGTTGTCCTCCAGCGCGCTGCGATAGGGGCATGTGGCGTCTATAATATACCAAATATAAAGATACACGGTCATGCGCGTAAAACAAACACGGTTCCAAACGGGGCGTTTCGTGGTTTCGGCGGTCCGCAGGTCTTTTTCGCTGTTGAAATGCTGATGACCCATATAGCAAATGAACTCGGAACTGATTCTGTTAAGTTTAAACAGGAGCATTTTGTAAAACAAGGCGACCCGACTTCAACAGACGGAAAATACCACTTCCCCGTCCCCTTATTATCAATGACAAATGATGTCCTGCGCGAAAGCCGATACTATGAAAAAAAAGAAACCTATCAAAACCAAAACGGGCGATACAGGCGCGGGATAGGACTTTCAGTTGTATTTCACGGCTGCGGCTTCACGGGTAACGGTGAACGTGACATTATCAAAGCAGTTGTCAGGCTAAAAAAAGATTCAGACGATAAGGTTGAGATCCTTACAGGCAGCACTGATATGGGACAGGGTCTAAGTACAACATTAGCTAAAATCGTCGCGTTTGAGCTTGATTTACCATACGATCAAATCATTATTAATTTACCTGATACATCAAAGGTGCCTGACTCCGGACCAACAGTTGCTTCACGCTCGATCATGATTGTCGGTGAGTTGCTCCGCCGTGCGGCTTTAATACTCAAATCGGAGTGGGTCGACGGTAAAGAGCAGATAATCGAACAAAGGTACGAGCATCCTGATTTTATGATCCCGTTTGACGCGGATCAACTTACAGGTGACGCATATCCGACATACTCATGGGCAGTAACGGCCATTGAAGTCGAAATAGACACATTAACTGGCTGTATGACAATACCCGGCATATGGGGATCATTCGATGTCGGCACGCCAATAGATGAGAACATCGTTATCGGGCAGATGGAAGGTGGTCTTGTTCAAAGTATAGGCTGGGCTATCATGGAAAACTGTTCGCCGCGTAACGGCCGCATCGGCAATAAGCTGTTATGTGACTACATTATCCCGACTTCGCTCGATGTCCCGGACATTAATGTTTTACTTTATTCCGAGTTGTACCCAAGCGGACCGTTTGGTGCTAAAGGCGCGGGTGAAATGTCCCATGTCGGCGGGGCGCCGGCTTTGATCGAAGCGATCCAGAACGCGCTTGGTGTAAACATATACAAGCTTCCTTTTATGCCGGAGGATGTTATGGATGCTTTACGAAAGAAGGTGGAATGATGACTGCTGACATAAAATTTACTTTAAACGGGGAAAATATAGCCTATAAAGAAAACCCTTCCGAAAGACTTCTTGACTTTCTTCGCGATAAGTCGGGTTTGACCGGTACAAAATGCGGCTGTAAGGAAGGTGAATGTGGGGCTTGCGCGGTTATCATAAACAACAGATTGATAAACTCCTGCCTTGTCGCGATGGGTAGCCTTTCCGGTGCGGATGTGGTCACTATTGAAGGTTTCAGCAAAACAGAACGGTTTTCTGTCCTTGATGAAGCATATGCATCTGTCTCGGCTGTACAATGCGGTTTTTGTATCCCCGGGATGATGATGGCGTCCGAAAGTATTCTAGCGGCAAACCCCGACCCTACAGAAGAAGATATCCGGGTTGGGATCTCCGGCAATCTTTGCCGCTGTACAGGTTACAACTCGATCGTCAAAGCAATAAAAATCGCGTCAAAAAGTAATCACCCTTCTTTAAAAAGTGGAAACGAGTTGTTTAATTCAAAACAAAACACCTTTACGGACTTTAATTCAATTCCTGCAACACAGTTCGCCCCGACAACTCTTGCGGATGCCCTTAACTTACGCAGGAATTCATCTCTTATACCATACTCGGGCGGTACAGATCTTATGGTCTCCGGAGAATGTGCAGATTCCGGTTATATGTTTTTAAACAATGTCTTTGAAATGTCTCAAATAACAGCGGATGAAAAATATATCCGCATAGGGGCAGCTTGTACATTCACAGAAATAATAGAAAATCCCCTCACACCGCCGATCTTAAAAGAAGCATGTTTGCAGATCGCAGCACCTGCGATCCGTAACGTCGGCACTCCGGGCGGCAACATCGCTAACGGTTCGGCAAAGGCCGACAGTGCGCTTATCTTTATGGTAACGGATTCCAATCTCCGTCTGGCAAATGCAGACAACGAAAGGATAGTTCCAATTAAAGAGTTCTACTCCGGCAAAGGAAAAACAATTCTTGCTTCTGATGAGCTCATCGTTGAGATACTTATGCCTAAGTCGGGCATCGAAAATTATTACTATAAAAAAGTAGGGGCAAGAAACGCGTTGTCAATAGCAAGGACTTCATTTGCGGGTATTCTTGATATCGACAACGGGGCTATAGTCAAATGCGCGGTAGCTTTTGGTGCAGTTTGTGACGTGATCATCCACTGTGATGAAATAGACAATATGCTGACCGGAAAAACAATAAAAGAGGCAATAGGTCTGAAAGAAACTTATATAAAAGCATATGACAACTTTATTCAACCAAGGCACGGCCGTGTGAGCATCGAATACAGGAAAGATATCTGTATGAACCTGCTCCGCGATTTCCTTGACACTAAACTAATAAATCTGGAGGCGTAGTATGAGCGATTTAATGAGGCAGATCCCTTTCGGGCAATTGATCAACTGGGCACTAAGCGAATACAAAAAAGACGGTTCGGTTTTTGGTATTAGGAAGCTCTATAGCCATACTGTTGATGACAGTTATGTTTTATTCGGGGAAAAGCTTGAGCTGCCGTTTGGGCCGGCCGCGGGGCCGCATACGCAGCTTGCGCAAAACCTGATTGCCGGATATGTTTCCGGCGCAAGGTTCTTTGAGCTTAAAACTGTGCAAAAGCTTGACGGTGAGGACCTTCCGGTATCCAAGCCATGTATCCTTGCGGAGGATGAGGGTTACAATGTCGAGTGGTCTACAGAACTGTACGTCCCGCAAGCACTTGAAGAATATATAAAAGGCTGGTTTGCTATCAAACTTCTTAACCGCGAGTTCGGATTAGGTAGCGATAAAGGTTTTATATTTAATATGAGTGTCGGCTACGACCTTTTGGGTATAATGAGCCCAAAAATTGACAATTTCATTGAAAGCCTGAAAAATGCAGAACATACTGAATGTTGGAAAGAATGTCTGGATTGGACGCTTAATAATTTAGATAAATTCAAATATGTTGATAAACACCTGCTTGATAATCTCAAGCCTAATATAAGCAATTCAATAACGCTTTCAACTCTGCATGGATGTCCTCCCGATGAAATAGAGAGGATCGCTACATATCTGCTTAAAGAAAAAGGCCTTCATACGTTCATTAAATGTAACCCGACCCTGCTTGGGTACGAGTACGCACGGGATACAATGGATAAGCTTGGTTTCGAGCATCTGAGTTTTAATGACCACCATTTTAAAGCTGACCTTCAATTTGAAGATGCCGTTCCAATGCTTAAAAGACTTCAAACCATCGCTGACGATCTATCCCTTGAGTTTGGTGTTAAATTAACAAACACATTCCCGGTCCATATCACGGAAAATGAACTCCCGGGTGAAGAAATGTATATGTCCGGCCGCTTTTTGTTCCCTCTTGCTGCTGAAGTTGCAAACCGTTTATCTAAAGCATTTGATGGTAAGTTACGAATAAGTTTCTCCGGCGGTATTGATGTAAGGAATGTAAGTGATATCATAGAAACAGGGATATGGCCTGTGACCCTCGCTACTACATTGTTAAAGCCGGGCGGATATCAACGTCTTTTCCAAATCGCTGAAAGGTTAAACGAACTTGATGTATCACGTTTTGAAGAAGTACATCTTGATAAGCTTCAGAAACTTATTGACAATACATTTACAAATATGATGTACAGAAAATCCGTTAGTAAACCTCAAAATCGCAAACTAAAAGAAAATGTTCCCCTGACAGATTGTTTCCTTGCTCCCTGCCGTGGCGGATGCCCGTTCGGACAGGATGTACCGGCATATCTGCGGCTTGCCGGCGACGGGAACTTCCTTGAAGCGCTAAAGGTTATAACTGAAAGAAATCCCCTGCCGTTTATTACAGGTACTATTTGCTCGCATAACTGTATGGAAAAATGTACCCGTGGCTTCTATGAAGATTGTGTCGATATCAGAGCCGTAAAGCTTGAATCTGCCGATAAAGCTTACAGGCAACTGATGTCAGGTTTATTAAGCTTTCCTGAGCCTGAAAAGTCCGGCGGTAAGGTAGCGGTCATCGGTGGCGGTCCCGCCGGCTTGTCAGCCGCGTTTTTCCTTGCAAGAGCCGGCCGCCCTGTGACCCTCTTTGAAAAAAGGGACTCCCTTGGCGGTATAGTCCGGCATGTCATACCCGGGTTCAGGATCTCTGATCAGGCTATTGACAATGACGTAGCCCTTGTTCAGGCAATGGGCGTCGATGTAAAACTTAATACAGATATAAACGATCTCGAAGCTTTACGCGCGGATGGTTTTGAAAGTTTTGTCATTGCTACCGGAGCGTGGTTGCCGGGTGAAATAACTCTGGAAAAAGGCAGCACTTTAGATGCATTGGAGTTTCTTGCACATTTAAAATCGTCAAAGCAAACAAATTTAACAAGTAAAGTATTTGGAGAAAACATAGCTGTTATCGGCGGCGGAAATACTGCAATGGACGCTGCGCGTGCCGCTAAACGTATACCCGGTGTTTTAAATGTTTCTATCGTATACAGGCGAACAAAACGTTATATGCCCGCCAATGCGGAAGAGCTTATGCTGGCTATGGAAGAAGGCATAAAGTTTTATGAACTGTTGGCACCAAAAAGCTTAGCCGACGGCTTTTTGACCTGTACCAAAATGAAGCTTGGGGAACCGGACCAATCAGGCAGGCAAACCCCTGTTCCTACCGATGAAGTAGTAGAAGTTCCCGCCGATACCGTTATAGCGGCAATCAGCAATAAGATAAGATGCAACCTATGCGGCGATGAAAATGACGACATATTTATTATAGGCGATGCAAAACGCGGACCTTCAACTGTTGCGGAGGCTATCGCGGATGCGGCGGAGTGTGCAAAAACTATTGCAGGTATTAGTCTTGACAAATATACTGATCTGAACATTAGAACATCTGAAACAACAGATAATCCAATACAAAATGTACTGGATAAAAAAGGTGTATTAAATTGCAAGAAGCCGGAAATAAATGAACCGGAACGTTGCCTTGAATGTGCGACAATCTGTGAAAATTGTGTTGATGTATGTCCAAACAGGGCAAATGTGTCACTAAATGTCAACGGGTCACATCAGATAGTCCATATCGACTTTATGTGTAATGAGTGCGGGAACTGTGAAGTATTTTGCCCGTATTCAAGTGCCCCGTATCTTGACAAACTCACCTTCTATACTTTTGAGGAAGACTTTAATGAAAGCGATAACTCAGGCTTCCTGCCATTAACAAACGGACTGATACGTATCAGGCTTGAAGGTGTGGTATCCGACCACCAAGACGGCACTGATATCCCCGAAGACATCTGGTCGATAATAGAGGAATTCCTGAAAAAAATGATCACTTGGCTATAAAAGCAGGGTGAAGCAGGGGGACGGTTCTTCTGCTTCATTGTTCGAAGTTTCCTTTATTGACAGACTTTGCAACAATGAAGCAGAAGAACCGTCCCCCTGCTTCACCCCTGCTTTCATTCCAGTTCTTCTTTTTCTTTTTGGAAATCTCCGATCAGGTATCGCTCTTTATCTTTTTCTTTTTTGTAATAAGATACGCCTTTTTTGTAATAATTCTCCCAATTTGTCAGCTCTTGAAGCGCATTTATTAACATATCGTAATTACTTCGTATAGAAAGTGTTATTCTATGTAATATTAATGTTCCTATATCCTCAACTTTGTCGGCTTTAGCTAACCAGTCAAGCCACTTTAACATGTCTTGTGCAAAATCTTTTGTGTTTCTAAGGTTTTGGTTTATTTTTAATATGCCGGTATTTTTAATTGCTACCTTCCTTACACGGTTGACCATGATCGTGATAGCCATTCCGTATAGAAAATCGTCGCCGCTTATATACCCAAGCTCTGCTTGATAATATTGCTTATATATCGGTCTTGATTTATTGATTATCATATTATGATTATCGATCGAGTTTGCCATGTTTGTGATTATTTTGCTAAACTCGGAGTTTTGGTCCATTTGACGTATCATTCTCTCGACAAACAGCATTTTTGAAATACATGTACATGTCAGCAGCAAGTCTACAAGGTAAATCAATGCATCCTTATAATTCTCGCTAAGGTGGTCAAGCTTATAGTTCCTTTTTGAGTCGGAAATCTCCTCGTTGGCGGATAACGCCGAAATATACTTAACGGATTCAAATGTATTGATAGTCTCACAGATTTTATTAATAAATCTATTTTTTGTTACCCGCGCTTTACGGAACGCTGTGCTTCTCGGAAGCGAATCCCCTATCCCCCGCTTAACAAATACGGTTATCTTGCTTAGGTATTTAAAGATTTTCCACTTGTAGTATTTTTTGCTGAACAATTCATTTATCTGCTCGATATCCGTTGCCAAATATGTTTCCTGGCAAAACTTAAGCAAAACAGTACGGATGTCCGGCTTTTTTAAGCTTTGGATATATGGCGAGGCTGCTTTTAAGTTTGTTTCACTCAGCATTATCGCAATTGCGCTTGTTGTGATGATATCAAGATAATCAAACTGTTTCTTGACTTCATCTTCAAGGACGTGAAAATCAGAGGTAGATCTCTCTTCCTCTTTTTCGACCTTAGGCTTTTTAGCTGTCATTTTTTTCACTTTTTCCGATAACCTCGAAAAAAAACGAACAATACTTGCTCTTTTCATGCTTGCGAGTATATCACACAAAAAATAAAAATACCAGAGTATTTAAAAAGGTTTTCTTTATTATATTGCTTCATGTGCAAGCGTCTTATAGATATGATATAACCATGTGACCAATAATCATTGATTGTTCATATTCATATGCTATAATAGTTATTGATTTTTTCAAAGGAAATGGCATATGGCATGAGAACCTGGTTTTTTATTATATTTTTAATGTT
>Ga0123353_10016412_pt1 | contig 10826 bp, 9 predicted proteins | sample TergutLab28metaG_3_FD_92763 | JGI IMG/M metagenome (GOLD analysis project Ga0123353, IMG submission 92763) | Labiotermes labralis P3 segment gut microbial communities from Petit-Saut dam, French Guiana - Lab288 P3 | ecosystem: Host-associated > Arthropoda: Insects > Digestive system > Gut ... | reverse complement strand
TCTGCCATCGCCTCGTTCTTCACGGCCGTGCGGTCTGCAGCGCAAGAAGCCCGACATGCGGCGCTTGCTGCATCGCCGGGATATGCCGCAATGTACGGGCAGCGGCAACTTAGCAGAGGTTGCTGGTCAGTGGGTCTGGTGTGCGCTTGCACTCGGCGCCTGTATTTTTAGCGGTTTCGTCGCTCAAACACTCGCGCTTGCATAAATTTATCTCTGTACCGTACTTTTGGGCGCTCAACTCGCTTTGGAAACCGAAAAACACAGACCCCTCGTCGCGCTTCAAGTATGAAGTGACCAGTAACTAGCAAAGGTTAAATTTATAAACTGTATCTACATAATCTATTGTATTATCTCACATATAGTGGTAGAATCTTAACGGTATCTGCGATGAAGCAAAACAAGGGAGTGCTCTGCCATGCTTTTCAGGCAACATATAGAACCAAGCTGCTCGTATTGTATGCACGGAACATGTATTGGATTTGGAGAAGTTGCGTGCATAAAGCGCGGAATAATGTCTGATTCCGGTTATTGTAACGCTTTTCGCTATGAGCCGACAAAGCGCGAGCCTGAGTATGCTCGAAACCTGAACGTTCCAAAGATGAGCGAAGCGGATTTTGCGATCTGATCAGTTATATTATGATATACGAGTTAGCGCCGTCCATAAAGGACGGCGCTGGTTTTTTAGTCCACTCGACCGGTCGCGATAAAATTCGTTGTATCCAGCGCCGACTGACAGTAAAAGACCGCATAGATATCTACTGTTCAGTCAGCGTTTTGTGTAAGACTGGTATCAGCTTGCTATGAAGCCGATTTTTTTATAGACCTTACGAAGCGTTTTGTTAGCCGGATAAGACGCTTTCTCCGCACCGCTTTTAAAGACGCTTTCCAGATATGCTTTATCCGCAAGCAGTTTTTGCGTTTCCTCGCGGATCGGCCGCAGCATTTCGACGACAGCCTCGCCTACACATTTCTTTAACGAACCGTAACCCTGGCCGGAAAGCTCGGCTTCGATCTCTGCAATGCTTTTGCCGGTACAGACGGAGTATATTTGAAGCATATTAGATACGCCCGGTTTGTTGTCAACGTCAAAACGTACGCTGGTTTCGCAGTCAGTCACCGCGCGCTTGAATGTGCGCACTATTTCCTCGGGAGAGTCCGTTAGCATGACACAGCCACCGTCGGCGATTTCGGATTTAGACATTTTTCTGGTAGGCGTTTGCAAATCCATGATCCTGGCGCCCAGTTTCGGAATGTACGGTTCAGGCAACTTAAAGACGTCTCCGTATATTCCGTTAAAACGCACGGCGATATCCCGTGTGAGCTCTACGTGTTGCTTTTGGTCGGCGCCGACAGGTACGAGATCAGCCTGGTACAGGAGGATATCCGCCGCCTGCAGAGCGGGATATGTAAAAAGCCCCGCGTTTATATTCTCCGCGTTTTTTGCGGATTTATCCTTAAATTGCGTCATACGGGACAACTCGCCGAACATTGTATAGCAGTTGAGCACCCAGGCCAGTTGAGCGTGGGCGGGAACGTGGCTTTGAATAAAGAGTGTGTTGATCGAAGGGTCGAGACCACAGGCAATAAGAATAGCGAGCTGTTCATATTGAGTTTTGCGTAGCTCCGCGGGAATCTGCCTTGCCGTTATCGCGTGCATGTCAACGATCATGTAATAACATTCGTACTCATCTGCAAGTGCGGCCCAGTTCTTGAGCGCACCGAGATAAGAGCCCAATGTGGGCGTGCCGCTGGGTTGGATACCGGAGAGTATAACTTTCTTGTTTTCCATAATAAACCTAGAGATTTGAGAATTGAGAATTGTGAGTTGAGAAATGTGAGTTTAAATACGTCAGCCGCCGAGCGTTTCAGCCGCCGAGCGTTTCAGCCGCCGAGCGTTTCAGCCGCCGAGCGCTTCAGCCGCCAGCTTTTCAAAAGCGGGCAGCGAGTCCTCGATCGTTTTTCTGGCAACACAATAGGCGATCCTCACGTAACCGGGGCAGGTGAACGCCGCTCCGGGCACGATAAGGATGTTGTGCTTTTTGGCCGCCGCTACAAACTCCCTGTCGTCGCCGGGCGTCCTGAGCCACAAATAAAACGCGCCCTGCGGGAGTATTGGTTCAAAACCGAAGCCGACAAGGCCGTTATACAGCAACTTTCTGTTGATATCATAAGCCATGATATCGGTTTGCTCGTCAAGGCACCTGGCAACGACTCTTTGGATCAGCGCAGGGGCGTTTACATATCCGAGTATCCGGGTGGCAATACCCGCGGCGTCAAAAATAAGCTCATACTCGTCTATCTCGGTTGGAATAACGATATATCCGATGCGCTGGCCGGGCAGGGACAGCGATTTTGACCAGGAATAGCAAACTATTGTGTTTTTATAGTACTTTGTGATGTATGGGACAACAACGCCGTCATACGCAAGCTCCCGGTAAGGCTCGTCCGATATGATATAGATCGGTGTTCCGTACTCCCGCGATTTCTCTTCCAGGAGTGCGGCGAGTTCCCTGATCGTATCTTCGGTATAAACGACGCCGGTGGGATTGTTCGGGGAGTTGATAATAACCGCCTTGGTCTTTTTCGTGATAGCTTTACGCATAGTGTCGGTGTGCGGCTGAAAATCGAAGCGGCTGGCAGGTACGATAACGAGTTTTCCGTCGTAGTTGCTCACATAGTTGCCGTATTCGACGAAAAACGGCGATATAACAATGACTTCGTCGCCCGGGTTGACGAGCGTTTTAAGAACGACGTTCAAACCGCCCGCGGCGCCCGCCGACATAATTATATTTTTTTCGTTAAATGAGGTTTCGAATCTTTTGTTCAGAGATTTGGCTATAGCTTCTCTGACATAGGGATAACCGACATTGCTCATGTAGCCGTGAAGCGCGATAGTATCCTCGGAAGACACAATATCAACGATAGCGTCATTTACGGCTGCGGGAGAAGGGATGCTGGGGTTGCCGAGGCTGAAATCATAAACATTTTCACGGCCGTAGAGCGCCGCAAGCCTGTTGCCTTCCTCAAACATAGCGCGGATAACGCTGTTGCTCTCGGTGAGCTTTATCATTTTTTCCGATATCATTTAAACAGCTCCTTTTTAAGCGGATTAGTATGTTACTATACACGTTTTTCGCGCAAATGTCTACTTTACCGAAAATAACTGTGATATACTTTGGATTGATCGATGCAGGAGAATGTATACCAGAAGGGGAATCAATATATAAATGGGCATAGCAGAAACGTTTGAATATATTCACAGCGTGAAATGGCAGGGGAGCAAGCCCGGGCTGGAGCGTACCCGGGAGTTGCTGAAAGCTCTGGGTAATCCCGAAAAACAGTTGAGATTTATACATGTTGCCGGCACAAACGGCAAGGGTTCGACGTCGGCATGCATTGCGGCGGTCCTGAACAATGCCGGCTATAGGACCGGGCTTTATACATCGCCGTACATACAAAGCTTCAACGAACGCATACAGGTGAGCGGCGAGCCGATATCCGACAAAGAACTTGAGGCGCTGACTGATGAAATACGCCCGTTTGCCGACCGTATGGAGGATTTGCCGACAGAATTTGAAATGATAACTGCGCTTGCTATGAAATACTTCCTGCTCAGGAGCTGCGATATCGTTGTTCTGGAGGTCGGCATGGGCGGTAGGTTGGATTCGACAAACGTAATTGACACGCCGGAACTCGCGATCATAACCGCTATAGGTTATGACCATACGAGGGAACTCGGTCCGGCGCTCAGCGATATTGCAGGAGAGAAAGCAGGCATAATCAAAAGCGGCGGCGACGTGCTGATATACGGCGGGGAGCGCGAGGTGGAAGGTGTGTTTGAGCGCGTTTCAAAGGAGCGCGGCGCAAGATTACGCAAGGTGGATTTTTCGAGAATAACAAAACAGGAGCTTTCGCTTGAACATATCAAGTTCGACTATGAGCCATACGGAATAGTAACGCTGCCGCTCGTGGGGGCATACCAGTCAAAAAATGCGGCCCTCGCTATAACGGCGCTGGAAATGCTGCGCGACAAAGGATATAAAATAAGCGACGAAAACATCATCGCCGGGCTCCGCTGCGTTAAGTGGCCGGGCAGATTTGAGGTGTTGGGGCGCGAGCCGGTGTTCATCCTTGACGGAGCGCATAACCCGCAGGGAACCGAAGCAACGGCGGACAGCCTGCGCCGCCATTTTGGCGGGCGAAAGATCATATTCATTGTCGGAGTAATGGCGGATAAGGACGTAGGGTCCATGGTGAGGCATATAATACCGCTCGCGGAGGCTTTTATTGCTGTGAAACCGAATCATCCGCGCGCAATGGACGCGAATGAGCTGGCTGAAAAGCTGGCGGAAAAGTCGGCGGAAAACCCGGCGGAAAACCCGGAGCCCTGCGGTGCTCCGGTCATCGTCTGCGACAGCGTCGAGGACGGCGTTATAGAAGCGATCGGCAGGGCGGAGGAAACGGGCATGGAAAATCCACGCGGCGGGGAGAATCCGCGCGGCGATACGCACCGCAGGGAGTGCGGCATCATCTGCGCACTAGGCTCGCTGTTTTTATCGGCGCAAGCCCGTGCCGCATATTTGAATGTTACAGACCACAAGGATAACCAGGTAAACCAGGGCTTGGTGAATGAATCGTAATCTTCGAAGATGATAGTTGGATCGCAGTTGTAGGGCGCGACACCCTTGGCGCGCCGTGCCTTGGTGGCGATCACGCAACGGTGCGCCGAGGGCGTCGCACCCTACAAGCAACTTGTCTTAACAGACCATTCTTACTTTCTCAACATCTCTTTTCGCAAAGCGTGCAGCTCGGCAAGTTTATCAGCATGGAGCTCCGTTTCGCCGCCCAGCATGGCTGCAAGGTAAAACGTCTTTGCGTAACTCTCCGCGGCTTCGACCTTACTGAAAGCCTCCAGAATATCCTTGCCGACCGACATTACCCCATGATTTGCCAGTAAAACCGTATCATAAGAAGAGAGCAGCGGCTTTACGGCGTCATATACGGCGTCTGTACCCGGCGTTCCATAAGGAGCGACCGGGATTTCGCCGCATAATATGATCATCTCAGGATATGCTTTTGTTTTGAGTGGTTTATTAGCCACTGCGAAAGCTGTGGCATACACGGAATGAGTATGCACAACGGCGCCGATATCAGGCCTGTCTCTGTAAGCGCCCAAATGTATCTTGACTTCGCTTGAAGGTTTATGCGCGCCTGTATAGTTACCTTCAATATCTAATACCACTATCATATCCTCTGTAAGCATGCCTTTGTGGACACTGCCAGGAGTAATATATATCCGATCCTCATGTTTGACGGAAATATTGCCTTCAAATGAATTTACTAGTCCTTTGTCATACATTAGTTTTGCAAACTGCACTACCTGAGCCTTTGGCTGATTCGATATCATAATAGTATTACCCCGCTACTTAGAACTGTGTCGCGTACATTGATAACCACGTGAGTAATGTAACACTCGCGTGCGATGTTGTCAATAAGACGGGGCGGGACACACGCTTTGAGTGGTTTAAATTAGCAAAAAACTGTAATGTCAAAATATTAACACTAAAATCCAGATATAGTTGTAAATTGTCACATTATCACAATAATATTAAAAAAATTCTTAAAAGTATTGTAATGTGACAAATGTTTTGGTATAATATGTTCTTTATTTGTCAGTTTAATTATCAATCACGCAAGCGATCACGCAAGCGATCACGCAAACAATCACGCAACAATCACGCAAGCGATCACGCAAACAATCACGCAAGCGATCACGCAAACAATCACGCAAGCGATCACGAAAATCCGAAGAGAAGCAACCTTCTTTTACATCACCCTGATATTTTTTTCGATTGAGGATTTTATGAAGAAAGAGAGAATGAGATCATGTTAAAATGCGCGAGTGCCTACACTTATGAAATCGATGATTTGGAGGTGGCTTTCGAAGAAATCAAAACCCGGCTTGATACTAAGATAACGCTTCTTGACAATACGGTTGGGATCGTCATGTGCCATTCAGAGTTTATCAGCAGCGGGGTTTTAAAATACATTTGCGAAAACCTGCCGTTTGACGTTGTTGGTACGACCTCCGCGTCACAAGTAGTAAACGACGAAGCCGGTGAACTTATCCTGACTATTTTTGTAATGACCTCCGATGATGTTTACTTTAGGGCGGGCGTTACCGGCAGCTTGAGCGACGGTATCGATCAGCCGAGTCAAGTCGCATATAGAGAAGCGACGGCCGGTGAAACCGGGGTGCCCAGGCTCGTCCTTTTATTTCCGCCTTTCCTGATAGAAAAGTATGGCGGGGACGCGTATATAGAAGCATGGAAAAAAATCGTACCGGACACGCCTTTTTTCGGGTCGCTTGCCATAGACGACACGGTAGCGTTCAATGAGTGCGAGACGATCTATAATGGTACCAATAATGACGATGTTATGCCTTTTGTAGTGTGTTACGGGAACATTGACCCGCGTTATTTTGTAACCACATTACCTGAAGACGAGTCATTTTCTATAATTGCCGAAATCACGAATTCAGATAAAAATTTCGTATATGAGATCAACAGTATGCCCACGCGTGAGTTCTTTGCTGAAAACGGCATCCCGGAGTGCATGGGCACCGTTCCCTTTGTGCTCGATTTTAAATGCCGTAATGATTATGACGGCGTGTCCGTCATCGCCGGGAATGCAACTTTTTCCGATGATGGAGCGGCAGTGTTTTACGGTTATGTCGACGAGGGGTCGTCATTTTCACTTGCTAAATTTGCGCCCGATGACATCTTGTCATCTTCGCTTTCCGTAATAGAGCGGATAAACACGCTGCCCGACGTAAACGGCGCCCTATTATTTCCTTGCATCGTTCGCCGTATGCCGCTGATGGCCATAGATAAACCTATGTCGGAGCTGCAAATAGCAAAAGAAACAATAAACCCGGATATCCCGTTCATGATGGGTTACTCAGGCGGGCAAATATGCCCGACTTCAACCAGAAACGGGATCCCGACCAACAGGTTCCATAGTTACTCTTTGATCATTCTTGTTATATAACTCAAATCATATTAACAGTCCTTTAGGTATTAGGTGAAGCATGACATTAGACGAACGTAAAACTGAATATGTGGCTAAAAGCGAGTACGATGAACTGGTCATTAAGCTAAAGGCTTCCGAAAACGAAAAAAACAAACTTGCGCGGGAGCTCAGACTGCTTGTAAAGCGCCATGAGGTAAACAAGCTGAGTACCGATACTATATCGAGCCTCAACACAATGCTTGCCGATGAAAAACAAAAGCAGGAGATTTATATCAACCTGTTGCTGGAGTTATCCCCCAGTATAGTTTTTCTCTTTGATAAAAATGCCAAGTTCATCTTAGGTTCAAAAGCTATTGAAAAAATAGTTGATATCAACGATATTTCATTGCTTCGGGGACTGAGCCTCGACAATATCATAGAATATTACCGCCCTTCCGCTTTTACCGGAAAAGTGGTCACGCAAATAAAAAATATGATAAAAAACTGTGGAAACGACGGTATCATACATGATGTGATCACTGCGGAAACCAATAAGTATGAGGTCACTTTATTACCTCTTTATATGAAGGACAGCGCGTTTACCGGCGTTATTATGTTTATGCATAATATAACTGAAATTACTAAAGCCAAGGAAGCCGCGGAGCAGGCAAGCAACGCCAAGAGCATTTTCCTGTCGAACATGAGCCACGAGATACGCACTCCGCTAAACGCGATATTCGGAATGACCGTTATTGGTAAAAGGGCGGGAAATATAGAGGATAAAAACCATGCCCTCAATAAGATAGGAGACGCGTCAACTCATTTGCTCGGAGTAATAAATGACATACTCGATATGGCAAAGATAGAAATGGACAAAATGGAGTTGTCTTCAAACGAGTTCCATTTCGAAAAAATGCTGCAAATCATACTGACGATGATCAAATTTCGCTCTGAAGAGAAGCATCAGACATTGACCGTGAACATCGATAAGAAAATGCCGTGTTATATCATCGGGGACGACCAGCGTTTGGCACAGGTAATAATGAACCTGTTGTCAAACGCCGTTAAGTTTGCCCCGGAAGGCGGTAAAATAGATCTGAGTGTTTGTGTGATCCGTGAAAGCATCGACAGTTGCGAACTGCTCATAGAGGTGACCGATAACGGTATAGGCATAGCCCGCGAGCACCAGGCTAAGCTGTTTGAAGCCTTTGAGCAGGTAATAAGCGGGGCAAGCCGCAATTATGGCGGAACAGGATTGGGGCTTGCCATATCAAAACGCATTGTCGAGCTCATGGGAGGGCGTATATGGGTAGAATCAGAACCGGGCAATGGCGCGAAATTTCTGGTTATGATGAAGGTGACGCGTGGTACGGGAAGTGAAGCGGCATCAGATGAAGTTGAGGAAGCACACGATGAAGCGGGGGCAAACACGCCGATTTCTACACTCTTCAATGGTAAGCGGTTTTTGATCGTTGACGATATAGAGATCAACCGCGAAATAGTAGTAGCCCTGCTGGAGGACACCGGGCTTATCATAGACTGTGCTGAAAACGGTAAACAGGCGCTGGACATGGTGTCTGCGGAGCAGGAAAAATATGATTTGGTTTTTATGGACCTGCAAATGCCTGTAATGGACGGATTTGAAGCCACGCGACTCATACGCGCCTTACCCCCGCGAAGCCGGGGAAGGTTGCCGATCGTCGCGATGACCGCAAATGTTTTTAAAGATGATATTGAATCCTGCCTCAGAGTGGGAATGGATGATCATATAGGTAAGCCGCTTGATTTTGACAAGGTTCTTGGAGTGATTCGTAAGTATTTGGCGGGATAGCTACATTTTTTTCTTATTGAACACGGCTATGGACATGGCTGTGAGCAACACAACGGATGATGCGCAAATTATCATTGCCGGCAGGAAATCTGCCGGCTCTTTTTGCGCGCTCAGCAGGCTGAGGGTGTCACCGGCGAGGCTTATCGGGTTAAACCGGTGTACGGCCGGAGCAATATTGAGCAGTGCCAGTGTAATGATAACGCCGAAGCATGAGAGCAGGCTGCCGTAAAAGCTGCTAAGCAGCACACCGCCGAAAATCAATATTGCGATCAAGAGCTCCCCGAACAGCCAAAGCGATGAAAACGCGATTAGTGGATTGCTTATACCGGAGGCGGGCCAGTAAAACTCGGTATAGGCGTAACAGACAGCGAGACAGAGCGCATAACTTAGCGTCCACATAAAGCTCGCTGAGATAAATTTGGATATGACGACCGTGTGGCGTTTCATGCCCTTTGTAAGCAGATTGACAAGTGTCCCGCGGCTAAGCTCGCTTGCCATAATGCCGCTGAATGTGACGATCAGCGCCAGCATGCCCATTTGTCCGATGTTACTGAAAAATTGCGTCCATGAGTCTATCGCGGAAGGCTCGGGGAAAGTGATCGACACCCCGTCGCCCAGGTCAAAGGCGCCAAGTATCTCCGGCAGCATTTTCGCAGTCAGGGGACTGAGGATAGCGAAGAAAAGCAAAACCGCCGCCAGGATTATGAGCCGGTAAGTCCGCAGACCTTCGGTACACTCCTTTTTAGTAAAAGCAATGAAGGCTCTCATGTAAATGATCATTCCTTTCGTTTTTCGGGGGGTGCTCGCTGTGTGATCGTAGGCATTTATAAGAGCAGCCCTGAGTAAAACTGTGAGCATTGCCACGGGTCAGTTCGTGCTCATTTTGCCACTTCCAGGTACAGCGACTCAAGTGATATGTCGGCGTCAGACGCTTCACATCTGATTGGCGCAAGATCGTTCTCGGAAAGTATGCGCATCACCTCTTGAGCATCAACGTCGTGCTCAAATTCGAGCTCAACAGATCTCGATTTTCGCTCCAGCTTAAGATCCTTGATAGCGCTTTCAAGAACGATTTTGCCGTTGTGCAGCACCGCCAGCCGGTCGCAGATCCGCTCCACATCCGAGAGGATATGAGTGGAGAAGACCACGGTGGTTTTACCTTTGATCTGTTTTAGGATATCAAGGATCTCCTTGCGGCCTATAGGGTCGAGCGCCGATGTAGGCTCGTCGCAAATCAGCAGCTTCGGCTCATTGATAAGCGCCTGAGCGACGCCGAGCCGCTGCTTCATGCCTCGTGAAAAGCTCTTGATTTTCTTGTTTACTTCCGCCAATCCGACCATTTCGAGCAGCATCGACGTGCGCCTGTCGATTTCACGCGAGTCGAGGCCGGCGATTTCCCCGCACAGGCGCATATATTCCTTTGGGCGCATATACCCGTAAAACTCCGGCACATCGGGCAAATATCCGATATGCCGGTTTGTCTTAGTCGCCCCGAAAGATACCCTTTCACCGCATACGAAGATATCTCCGCCGTCGGAGGGCAGCAGCCCCAATATCATTTTCATGGTCGTGGTTTTGCCCGCCCCGTTTGCACCGATGAATCCGAAGATGCTGCCCTCAGGCACGTCAAATGATATTTCATCGAGGACTTTATTCGTACCGAAGCTCTTTGATAAACGTTTGATCGACAGCACTGCCATCACTCGTCACCCCTGCCGATCGTGAAATACAGGATAGGGCCGATAGTATTGACCAGTACGCTCAGGAGTATCCAGAGCAGGCGATTCCCCGTACGGTATGTTTTGTGCCTGAAAATGTGGATCAGAGCCGCAACCATCAGTCCAAGCTGTATGAGCGCGAGTGGTATTATAAGCGGCAGGTATCCTCTTATTAAGTCCATGCTGACCGATTCCATGCTGTTTACCCCCAGTTACTGCAATATTTTTTACGGTTTGGGAACGGCTGCGTGCTGTGTCGTTTTTTT
>Ga0123353_10016411_pt1 | contig 10826 bp, 10 predicted proteins | sample TergutLab28metaG_3_FD_92763 | JGI IMG/M metagenome (GOLD analysis project Ga0123353, IMG submission 92763) | Labiotermes labralis P3 segment gut microbial communities from Petit-Saut dam, French Guiana - Lab288 P3 | ecosystem: Host-associated > Arthropoda: Insects > Digestive system > Gut ... | reverse complement strand
TTTATGGAGTAAGGGTCGATGAAGACTACATCGTAGATAGGCCGGAGGTGTACGCATGGTAACATGTTCAGCTGACCGGTACTAATAACCCGAGGGCTTGACCTTATAGCGCTTCGCGCGTTCATGACCGCGCAGCGCAGCGAATTTGCAGGCAAACTCCTTGCTTTATATACTCCCTCTTTGTTCAGTTTTGAAGGCGCACAAAGCCTTCGCAAGTTGGTGTTGATTACGGTGAGGATCCACCCGTTCCCATTCCGAACACGGAAGTTAAGCTCATCAGTGCCGACGATACTTGGCCGGCGACGGCCCGGGAAAATAGGTATTCGCCAACATTCATGTCGGAGCCGGGGTTTATCCCCGGCTTTTGACATGCGGCGGGCAGATCTAAAAAACAGTCGAAAAACACATTTGGTATATCGCGTTATAATGTGATATACTCAAAAAGGTGTTGGAAACATGTCAATGAAAGTAAGGTATGTAAGGAAAACGTGAAGATAGTGCTAAAAAAGCGCCCGATCCACAGGCAAATAAGCATACTGATTTTGTTCTCACTCTGTATCACATTACTTTTCGGCTGCACCGGCTCAAAGCTGGAGCGTCTTATCATGGAAGCCATCAGGACAGAAGGGGAGGAACAGTTTGACCAGCTGATGGATGAGCTTTTTGCGGAAGATGTAGTCTCTGACAGTCTTACGCTAAACTATGTCCTTGCCGACCCCGGCAGCTTTGGGATCGAAAGACTGAGTCCGGCTACATTTGGCGAGACAACAACAGCCGATACCATCAGGCGGAGCAGGGAGGAAAATCTGGAGCTTACCGATCGGCTCAAACGCTTCCGCGTCGATGAGCTCAGGCCTGATCAACGTATCGTTTATGACATACTAACCAGAAATCTTGAGCTGCTCGAAGTGCTGGAGGGCAAAGAGGAGTACGCGTATTATCTGGGCGTATTTTACCCGACGTCGGGGCTGCATGTGCAACTGCCAGTGCTGCTGGCTGAGTTTCGCTTCTACTCGATCGATGATATAGAAGCATATCTGGAGCTGCTGGAAGACACATGGCGGTACTTCACCGGGCAGATAGAGTTTGAACGCGAGCGCGCCCGGCGCGGCTTTTTCATGAGCGAGACTAATGTCGACAAAGTGATCGGCCATTGTGAGAGTTTTTTGGAAAACACCGAAGATAACCTTCTGATCCTGGTTTTTGACGATAAGATAGACGGGTTTGAAGGGCTCGGCGATGCGCAAAGCCTGCAGTACAAGGAAAAAAACAGGGAGTTGGTCCTTGGGAATGTATTACCGGCGTATGACGAGCTGCTGAAAGTTATGCGGGAACTTCGGGGGCAAGGCGCAGGGCCCGGGGGATTGTACTCTTTTCCGGACGGGAAGGAGTATTCTCAGGCATACTTGCAGTACAGGACAGGCTCTGACAGAAGGCCGGCTCAGGTCGAGGCCCTGCTTATTGATTGGATGAGAAGGGTATCCATGTCGATAACGGACATGATAACCCGGAATCCGGAGCTTGGCGAGGGCTTTATAGACGGCACGCTTGGTCAGATACACTATGCTGCACCGGAGAGTTATCTGATTGAACTTGAGCAGGCCATAACCCGGGATTTTCCTGCTATGCGGCCTGTGCAATACGCTGTTCGCGAGGTGCATGAGAGTCTTCAGGAGTTCATGAGTCCCGCGTTTTATCTGATCCCGGCGCTGGATGACTACAATGACAATGTGATCTATATAAATCCGGGAACGGAGATGGATGAACTGGGCATGTTCACCACGCTTGCCCACGAGGGCTATCCCGGGCATCTTTATCAAAACGTTTATTATCTGCAGCAGTCGCCACATCCTGTTCGAACCATGATAAACCATCTTGGTTATATAGAAGGGTGGGCGACTTATGCTGAAATGACAAGTTATTCATACGCCGGGCTAAGTGAGGACGAGGCGATACTGATGCAAAGCTCACGTCTGTTTGACCTGCTGTTTCTCAGCCGGATCGATTTGGGCGTGAATGCTCTCGGCTGGGATATAGACAGGGTAGCATCGATGCTTGGGCAGTTCGGTATAGAAGACCCCGAGGTAGCGGAAGAAGTATACCAGACTGTAATAGGGTACCCGCTGCATTATATGCCGTACAGCCTTGGTTATCTGGAGATGATGTCATTGCGTGAAGAAGCAATGGAGGCTTTGGGGTACGACTTTGAGTTGATCGAGTTTCACCGTTTCATACTGGATATCGGCCCTGCGCCATTTTCTCTGATCCGCACGTTTATGCGGGACTGGATACAAGAGCGATCGCCAGGTGCGCTTGCCCCGGCAGCATAGAGAGAAAAGGACAAAAAACAGAAGCGCCGCACGGTTCCCGCCGGGCGACGCCTTCTATTTAACTTCGGGGAGGTGCTTAATCCAACTGAGTTATGCGCAGTCTCGCCATTGCCCGCGCCAGCGCTATCTGAGACTGCTTGTATTCGCTCATGCTCTGTCTTTGCCGCAAATGCTCTTCTGCGCGGCGGAGCGCTTCTTCGGCGCGCCGGATATCGATTTCCTCCGGGCTTTCACAGGTTTGCACGAATATGAGCACTCCCTGGTGGCGGACTTCCATGAATCCTTCGGAATTTGCCGACTCCACCCACTCGCCGTCTTTTTTCAGCTTGATGGTACCCACAGACACAGGCATGATAAACGGCGCGTGATCGGCAAGCACCGTGACGCTGCCATCCGGAGCGTCCAAAGTGACCGCTTCGACGTCGCCGTCGAAAAACTCGCGTTCCGGCGTGAGTATTTTTATGTTGAACAGTTTTGACATAATTGTTTCCTTAGTATCTGTTAGTTACTAATGCTTAGCCAACGAAAAACGGGGGTGTGGATTGCCGCGCTCCGCTCGCAATGACGGGGGAAGGGCGCCGCTGTTACCTAAAGCGTCCTGGCTTTTTCAATAGCCTCGTCGATATCTCCGACCATGAAAAACGCGGCTTCGGGCAGGTCGTCGGTTTCGCCGCCCAGTATCGCCGCAAACGACCTGATCGTGTCTTTCAGAGTTACAAACCGCCCCTCCATGCCGGTAAACGCTTCTGCAACGGTGAAAGGCTGAGACAGGAACTGCTGGATCTTTCGCGCGCGATACACGGTTTTCCGGTCTTCAATGCTGAGTTCGTCCATGCCGAGTATTGCAATTATATCCCGCAGTTCCCGGTACCTGTTGAGACAAGCGCCGACGCCGCGCGCGGTATCATAATGCTCCTGACCGACGATCGTCGGCTCAAGTATGCGCGAATATGATTCCAGCGGCGCTACTGCCGGATAAACGCCGATTTCAGCAATGCTTCGCGACAGGACGGTCGTCGCGTCCAGATGGGAGAAGATCGTCGCCGGGGCGGGGTCCGTCAGATCGTCGGCAGGCACATATATAGCCTGCACCGAAGTGATGGAGCCGTTTTTTGTTGATACTATGCGCTCCTGGAGCGTGCCAAGTTCTCCGGCAAGCGTTGGTTGGTAGCCGACGGCGGACGGCATTCTGCCGAGCAGAGCGGACACCTCGTTTCCGGCCTGGACATAACGATAGATATTGTCAATAAACAGCAGCACATCGCGGTTCATCTCGTCGCGGAAATACTCCGCCATCGTCAGCCCGGTCAGGCCGACTCTCATACGGGAGCCGGGAGGTTCGTTCATCTGTCCGAACACCAGCGCCGTTTTATCGATAGCGCCGGACGCTTTCATGTCGCGGATAAGCTCGGACCCCTCGCGGCTTCTCTCGCCGACGCCCGCGAAAACCGAATAACCGCCGTGAACGGTCGCAATATTGTATATTAGCTCCATTATAAGCGTCGTTTTACCGACCCCGGCGCCTCCGAACAGGCCTATCTTGCCGCCTTTTGAATATGGCGTCAGAAGGTCTATTACCTTGATGCCGGTTTCAAAGAACTCTGTGACAGGGGTCAGATCCGTGAAATCGGGGGGCTGTCGGTGTATATCCCAAATGGGTGCGTCGACGATCGGAGGTCCGTTGTCTATCGGACGGCCGAGCACGTCGATGACGCGGCCGAGCACGTTCTCGCCGACGGGGACACGGATGCCGTGGCCCGTCCTGAAAACCTCGGTCCCGCAGCATAAACCGTCGATCGCGTCAAGCACGATACATCGCACGACGCCGGGTGATGTGTTTGCTGCGACCTCGATGTACCGGTCATCCGAAGTGACCAGCAGATCGTGCAGCTTCGGTTCATTTGCGTCGTGCTCGAAGCGGACGTCGACAACGGGGCCGCTTATTTTTGTGATAATACCGGGATTATTGTCCGTCATATGGGTCTTCTCCCCTTAGGATCTCATTTGCGCCGGCGAGTTCGGCGATCTCGTTGGTGATAGCGCTCTGCCTTGCCAGATTATACCGGGTCCGCAGGTTGTCTATCATCTCCTGCGCGTTTGTCGTGGCGGAATGCATGGCGGTCATGCGCGCGAAGTGCTCGCTTGCGTACGCCTGGACCATGACGCCGAACATCAGACCGATGATATACTGCGGGACCATCATATCGAGCAAGGTCTGAGCCGACGGGTGGTATATAATATCCTCGAGAGCTTCGGCGTCCCTTACATCGGCGTAGTCGTGCAGTTTTATGGGGAGAAGCCGGAACTCAACGGGTTTACATTTTGTCTCTCCGTAAAAAGAGGTGAAAATCACTCGGATTTCGTCTGTGATGGCGCTTTCATAAAGGCTTGTCATGTCGCGCGCGACCGAGCGCGCCCTTGTCAGGGTGGGGTCCTGGACAATACCCAACAGGCATACATCAGGAGTTAATCCCCGGGAGTGAAAGAAAGACTCCGCCACATGCCCCATGGTTATGAGGCCGGAGCCGGGGTTTGCCTGCAGGCGCTCCAGCGCAAAATTCAATACGGCGGAGTTGTGGGAACCGCAAAGGCCTTTGTCCCCCGATATAACTACGAACGTGCAGTGGTTGCGGGGGCGTTCCACTAAGAAAGGGTGAGTGACGCCTTCCGTCGAAGTCAGCAGTTCCTTCATCATTGTGCGGATATAATCAAAATAGCTGCGGTTATGGGCGATGTGGCCCATGACCTGCCTCATTCTGTTTGAGGAGATAAGCTCCATTGCGCCCGTGATTTTCTTCGTTTGCTCAATGGCGGCAATATGGTGGCGAATCTCGTTAGGCCCCTGCATAAGCGCTTATTCCCTTTCCGCTTTCCGCCACCCGATAGCTTCGGGCTGCTCAATGAACTGTGTGAACAAACGGTCAAGGTCGTACCTGTCGCCGTCGGACAACTTGCCGGTCGAGTCGATGCTCCTCATGATAGTGCCTGCGTCCCGATTTAAAAACTTTAGCAGCTCCGCGGCGGCTTCCATGACTTCGCCCCGCTCGAAATGCTCAAATATACCTTCTCCGGCGGCGAGCAGGAGAAAGACTTGCTCGGAGAGTTTGTAGTTGTTTGTTGCGGGCTGTATGAGAAGTTGCATCAGCCTCTCGCCGCGCTTTAGTAAAGAGGCAGTTGCTGCATCGATATCTGCGCCGAACTGGGCGAAGACCGCCATATCCCTGTATTGCGCGACCTCCAGCCGAAGTTTGCCGGAAACGTCCCGCATCGCCTTATGCTGCGCTACGCGTCCTACGCGCGAAACGGACAAACCAACGTTTACGGCGGGGCGCTGCCCTGCGTTGAACATCTCCGTCTCCAGATATATCTGCCCGTCGGTTATTGAAATCACATTTGTGGGGATATACGCCGAAATATCGCCGGCCATCGTTTCGATTATGGGCAGGGCCGTCATCGATCCTCCGCCGAGCTCCGGCGCCAGTTTTGCTGCCCGTTCGAGAAGGCGGCTGTGCAGATAAAAAACGTCGCCGGGAAACGCCTCGCGCCCGGAAGGACGGCGCAGCAGCAGCGACATGGTTCTGTAAGCGACGGCGTGTTTGGACAGATCGTCATAAACGACCAGCACATCGCGCCCGTTGTACATAAACTCCTCCGCTATCGCACACGCGGAGTAGGGCGCTATGTACTGCATCGCTGGAGTATCGCTTGAAAATGCGGCGACGACGACTATGCTTCCCAGCGCACCGGCTTGTTCAAGAGTATGTACAAGGCTCGATACGGTCGATCTTTTCTGCCCGATCGCGCAGTACACGCACAGGACGCCTTTGTCCTTTTGATTTATCATTGTCGACAGAGCGATCGAGGTTTTCCCGGTCTGTCTGTCACCTATTATCAGTTCACGCTGGCCGCGCCCGATCGGTATCATGCTGTCAAGAGCCAGGATGTCCGTTTCGAGCGGTGTGTTGACCGGAGCGCGCTGCATGATGGTGGGCGCAGGTGATTCTATGGGCCGATGCCGGTGAGAAACCAGCTCGCGACCGTCGAGAGGTTTACCAAGCGGGTCGACGACGCGGCCCAGGAGCTGCTCTCCGACACATATCTCCGCTATGCGTCCCGTGGTGTGTACCAGACTGGTCGTCGATACCTCGCCGCCAAGCAACGCAGCGCCTACGCCGCCCAGATACAGATCGAGCGCAAGGCCGGTCGCGCCGCTTTCAAACGAAAGAAGCTCGCCATAGTGGCATTTCGAAAGCCCTGTTATGCGTACTATTTCGTCGCTGTAGCTCTGAACGACCCCGTACTCATAAATGATGGGGCCGGTATCGGAGGATTCAGCCCGCTGTTTAAGCAGAGACCCGACCGTCGAGAATGTCGACTCCGTCTCATGCTCTTTTTTGTCCGCCGTGGTCATAGACCGGCCGAGCTCATTGAGCTGTGAGGAGAAGCTTGCGTCGTATACTTTTCCGTCAATGACCGCGATAAAACCTCCGGTAATCTTTTCGTCTTCGACTATATCAAAGTCGAGCTCCAGACCGAGCCTTTTCTCAAAGCCCCGGCGCACCGAGGATATAAGGCTCTTATCCCGGCCTGAAGCGACTATCAGTATCGGCTTTTCCATAGGCTAATTCTTTCCCTGGCAGTTTAAAAAGTTGAAAGTTGAAAGTTGAGAGTTGAAAGATGTACGGTGGAAGATGAGAGTTGGAGGCTATTAGTCCCGCTCCCTAATCCCTGATCCCTAATCCCTGATCCCTAATCATCCGTATCGTTAAAGAAGTGATCGACTGCGTTGATGCTGTCGTCCGGGGAAACCTCACGCCTCAATACACGCGCGGCCATGTCGGTCGCAAGCTGCGCTATTTCGTGCTGCGCGTTTACTACGGCACGTTCCTTTTCCTCTTCTATGCGTTCCCGGGCGTCAATAACCATCAATCTCGCTTTTTCACGCGCGTCTTCTATGATCTCTTCAGCCTCTTCCGAAGCCTTGATCTTGCTTTCACGTATCAAGTCCCGGCCATGTGCCTCTATGGCTTCGATCTTTTTTTCGTACTCCGCCTTGAGCGCATCGGCTTCACCGCGGCGTTTCTCTATATCTTCATACTCTGCGCGGACCCGGCCCGCGCGCGTTGAAAGAAAGCGGTTGATGTGCTTCCAGAGTATGAGACGCAAAAGAATAAACAACACCGCGATGTTTATCAGACTGATAAGTATGTCCACGGGATGAAAATCCAAAACAGACGCACCTCTTTTCGCTAACGTGAAAACAGCATGATCAGCGCCGTTACAAAGCCATAGATCGCCGCAGACTCGGTCAGCGCCAATCCCAGCAGCAGTATAGCGTTTATTTTTCCGGATGCTTCAGGCTGCCGGGCTACCGCATCGAGCGCTTTGCCGGTGGCGAACCCCATAGCTATCGCAGCGGCTACGCATGACAACAGGCACAAGGCTACTCCAATATTTTCCATTAGTATTCTCCTACTCTATCGCTTCATTGATGAATGTAAGCGTCAGTGTGACAAAAATGAATGTTTGCATCATGGGGTGAAACACGTTGAAATACAGACCTGCAACGCTTGGGATGCCGACCGCCCCGCTGCCGAGCGCCATATATAATAAATCGATGACGATCATGCCGCCGAGCATATTGCCAAACAAACGGCATGCCATCGACACCGGGATGGCGATCTCCGATATCACTCTGAAAATAAAGACGACGGGCGTCGGCGAGGCCAGCGACCTGAGCCGCCCGAACGTGCCCTTTCGCTTGACCCCGTAGACATTGATGAAGATGAACGTCATAAAGGCAAGCGCGAAAGTCATCGTAATATCAGCAGTCGGCGGACGAAGCCTGAAAAGCTCAAGAAGTGCGCACATAAGCATCAGGGAGGCGATCGAAAGTATGTATGAACATAAAAACTCGCCGGTCCCGTGAGCCTGCGCGTTGGTGTACTTTCCGACGACTTCCACGACTGTCTCAAGTACGTTCTGCGCGCCTTTTGGCATATCGGTGAAACGGCTGACGACAGTAAAACGCAATATCAACGCGGCAACCAGAAGCAGTGCCATAGCGACCCAGGTGTATATGACAGTTATGCTCAGGCTAAATCCGAGAAAACTGACGCGCTGCGGCCAGAGAGAAAAATCGATCTCGGTACTCCTGTCCGGATGGAAAACAATACCGATCAGTTGTGTCAGCATTATATAAACGCCGATAACCGACACCATAGTCGCGAGGATCTTAAACCTTCTGCCCCTCTTTTCCGTGACATTCCCTGACACGATAGCCGCGACGACTCTTCGGCGCCACAGGTATCCGGCCACTATTATTGGAACAGAAACTCCGAGCAATATCCAGTTGAGCATTAGAGGGTCACTTTCTTTCGAGTTAGCTGTTAATGTCCCCCGTTCAGGTGCTGTGTTCGCGCTACGAAAGCGCAACCATGGACGGTGGAGCGGCCGCGAGTTTGCGCACGGATGCGCAATCGAGCGGTGAGGAGCGCGAATGCAGCGCCTGAACGGGGGACCCGGGCAGTTACCTTTCGGATCTTATCGTGATGAGGAACCGGATCAGTGCGCTGATCGTCAGCGAAGCCGCTATACCCACACCCGCCCATAACAGGCTGCCGGGCAGCAGGAACGCGCATCCAAGCAGCACAATAAAAGGCAACAGGAACTGAACGATCGCAAAAAGCACAGTTTTATTACCGAACCTGCCGCGAATAACTGCGCCAGTGAATTTCGACAGTATCCAAAACTGAACGGCGCCTGCAGCCGCGCCGATAACGAACCCTGGCATTATATAGTGCCGCCCTTCGATTTCTAATGAAAAGCGCATTGTATCCAGTGCCTACTCTACTCCTGAGCAGAGTAAAAATCAATATGAAAATCACCAATAAATAATAAGGTTTTACTTATTTTTTGTGCAGATTCCAGACAAACGCCGGTTTAAACCGCAGCTTCGCGAAGTCAAAGAGAAAGGGGCCGCAATTTGATGCAGCCCCTACATACAAACTTTAAGAATCTTACTCCTCGACCAGGCTGTTGATGTCAATGATGAGGCTTATCGAACCGTCGCCAAGGACCGCGCAGCCGCCGATGCCATGCATCCCGATGTTGTGCTTCTGGATATACTCGGGCAGGGGTTTGATGACCGCCTGCTGCTCTCCGATAAGTTCGTCGACGAAGAGGCAGAACGTGTTTGTATCCGTGGTTATCATTATCAGTATGCCATCGTCCAGACTCTCGAAATCCGGCTCGATGTCGAAGATCCTGTAGAGCCTCATGACCGGGTAACACTCGCCGCGGATCATGATCATCTCGCTGCCGTCCGGATCAAGGAAAACATCGCCGTCGTTGGGTTTGAACGACTCCCTTATCGACAACATCGGGACTATGAACACCAGCTTGCCGACGCGAAGCTTCATGCCGTCGATGATAGCCAGAGTCAGCGGTATGCGTATCTGGACCGTCATGCCCTGGCCCGGCGTGCTTTCAAGAGAAATCGAACCGCCGACTTTGTCTATGTTGCGCTTCACGACGTCCATACCCACGCCGCGCCCGGAGAACTCTGTCACCTCGGTGTTTGTGGAAAAACCGGGGGCAAAGATCAGGTTATATGCTTCCCTGTCGGTGATCTCGTGCTCGGGCTTGTTGACCAGCCCCTTGTCCATCGCTTTTCTTATCAAAGTGTTTCTGTCAAGCCCCTGACCGTCGTCAGAGATGATGATTACGACGTCTCCACCCGCGTTGCGCGCTTCAAGAGTTAGCCTTCCGGCGGCGGACTTGCCGTTTCTGAGCCGTTCGTCGGGCTTTTCTATACCATGATCCACCGCGTTACGGACGAGGTGCATCAACGGGTCGGCCAGTGTGTCGATGATATTTTTGTCGACTTCTGTCTCTTCGCCGATAAGGACCAGTTCGACTTCTTTTCCGACCTTTCTGCTGACGTCCCTGACTATGCGGTGCATTTTCTGGAAAGAGTTTGAAACGGGCAGCATGCGGATCGACATGACGATATCCTGAAGCTCGTTTATCAGCTTTCTCAGTTCCTGGCTGCTGCGCTCAAAAGAGTCTATGTGCAGGTTTGCCACCTCGGGATTCTTTGTGACCATCGACTCGGTGGTGACGATCTCGCCCATTAAGTTCATGAGTTTGTCCAGCTTGTTTACGTTGACGCTTATAAAGTTCTGCTTCGCCGCGACCTCGACCTGGGGTTTATCACTGCCCGGAGCGGATTTTTCCTCTTCAACATGCTTGGCGCGCATCGGAAGAGGCAGCTCCTCGCTGTCCGGAGAAATAGGTACCAGGCTGGCGCTTTGCAGGAACATCACATCATCTACCAGTTTTTTGAGCATATCCGGGTTTACTCCGGACTGGATATACATGATCAACCCGTTATTGATGATCTCATCGCTGGATTCTGCAGTATCCAGATTCACGGGCGTATGCAGTATTCACTGGCAATGGGAGCCCAGCGTATTCACAACGCCAAAAGCGCGC
>Ga0123353_10016410_pt1 | contig 10827 bp, 4 predicted proteins | sample TergutLab28metaG_3_FD_92763 | JGI IMG/M metagenome (GOLD analysis project Ga0123353, IMG submission 92763) | Labiotermes labralis P3 segment gut microbial communities from Petit-Saut dam, French Guiana - Lab288 P3 | ecosystem: Host-associated > Arthropoda: Insects > Digestive system > Gut ... | reverse complement strand
TCAAGTCGACGAGCGGCTGGGAGCGGCACAGCTATACGTTTACATTCCCCAACAACGCAGCCAATGGGTTCCTCGCCGTCATCACGCAGAATAATGCTTCAGGTACGTTCTATATTGACAACGTGCAGCTGGAAAAGAGCGGCGGCTCGAGCAGCTATAATCTGATGGAAAATAGTAATTTTGCCATGGGGACAACAAACTGGAGCGCCCTGCCGTCGGGGAGCAACCTGGTGACGGAGGTCGTGGACGGCGTCAGCCGCCCGCTTGTCAAGATGACCGGCTCGCCCACGCTCCAAAAGAAGATAACGCAGCGTGTAGCCCTCAACGCGAAGACGGGAGAAACCATCATCTTTGGCGGCAAGGCATCAGCAAAAGGCGTAGGTTATGACAATATTTTCGACACCCGTTACTTTGCCATCGTAGCGGAAATATATAATGCCTCCGGGACGCTTATCGAGTCGAGACGAGTTCCCTTCTACCGCGATGTGCACGGCTATTACCAGATGGCGGCGGGCTCCTATACGCTGTCGCAGAACGCGGCCTATATGGACTACTCCTTCGTATATTATAACCAGCTCAACGAGGCGCGTTTTACCGACGCATTCGTCTACGTGGGCAATTTCTCCTCGGACTATACGTACAACAATAACGGCCTGCTGACAAAAGTCAAAAGTGACGATGGCAAGGAAGTGGCAATCGCCTATAACAATAATAACGACATCACGAAAGTCACGCAAAAACAGGACAACCAGACGCTGAACAGCACTGATATCGTATATGATAATCAACAGAGGGTGGATTATGTCACCGACAGCACAGGGATCAAGACCAGCTATACCTACTTGAACAGCACCAGCCACCTGGTGACGGGCGTCACTACCCAAAAGAGCGGACTCACCACCACGGAGTCCATGACATACACCTCGGACAACAACTATGTGGCAACCCATACCGACGCGCGGGGCGGCGTGAGCACCTACACCTACAATTTGCAAAAGGGCCTCATGACCAGCGCCACAGAGCCCAAGAATAACACGATCACATATAGCTACGACACAAATAACGACGCGTTAACCTCCACCTCGGGCAACGCCAGCCCCTCCATGCCCGTAACGACCGGGTTTTCGTACCAAAACGACAGCCTGAGCGGCATCACGCGGGGCAGCATGAATTATTCCTACGCATATGACAACCAAAACCGCGTGACGACCGCGAAAGTGGGCACGCAAACTCTTGTAACGAACACTTACGACAGCCGCCAGCGGCTGCAGCAGCAGAGCTATGCCAACGGGGCGACCTATGCGCCCATGTACGACAGCCGGGACCGCTTTGCGGGCGAGAAGTGGAACAATGTGCAGACCTCGGCATATTATTACAACGATCTCAACCGACTGACGCGGCAGGAGGATAAGATTACCGACACGGCGTATCAGTACAACTATGACTTGTCGGGACGCACGAGCTCCGTTCTCGGCAACGACGGCAGCAGCCTGCAGATTGCTTATGACGCGAAAAACGCGCCGAGCCGCCTGACTTTCGTGAAAAATGGCGCAACAATCTTCGACGCGGGGTACACCAGCGACAACCAGGGGAAGGTGACAGGTTCGACGCTGTATTCGCTTGGCAACGCGGCGCTGAGTTACACATATGACGGCCTGGACCGCCCGACCACGCGCACGCTGGCGATACCGGGCGGCGCGAGCCTGAAGACCTCCTTGACGTACCTGCCGGGGGCAAGCGGCAACACCACCGGCCTGGTTTCGCAATACAAGAACGAAAAGGTCGGCGCGGGCGCCCTGCAGCAGTATGACTACACCTACGACGCCAACGGGAACATCCTGACTGTCAAAGAGGGCGGCGTGCTAAAAGCGACCTACAAGTATGACGACCTGAACCGCCTGAAGCGCGAAGATAACGCCTGGGCGAACAAATCATACGAATATAACTATGACGCGGGCGGCAACCTGGAAACCGTCACAACCCACGCTTACACCACCGGCACGCTGGGCGCGGTGCTCAATACGCAGAGCTACGGCTATACGAATGCGAACTGGAAAGACCAGCTCACTTCCTTCAATGGCAAGCCCATCACCTACGATGCCTTGGGCAACCCCCTGACCTATGACGGCCAGACCTTCAGCTGGCAGAAAGGCAGGCAGCTGACCGGGATCACCGGTGGCGGCGGACCGAATATCAGCTACGCCTATGACGCCTCGGGCCGCCGCACAAGCAAAACCGTGGGTGGGGTGACGACTACTTACACCTACGCGGGCAACCTGCTTGTGCGCCAGAGCGACGGAACTGACACCTTGGATTTCCAATACGATGCAAGCGGCACGGCAGTCGGCTTCAATCACAATGGAACGCCATATTTCTACTTGCGCAACCTGCAGGGGGATGTCATCGGCATCACAGACGCGCAGGGCGCGGTTGTAGCGGAATATGAATACGACGCCTGGGGAAACCCGATCGAAGGATATACGAATATTATAGCATATCATGCCAACGGCGGCTCCGGCTCCATGGCAAATACCAGTGCAACAAGCACTACGGCTACCCCGTTGCCCGCGAACGCATTTACCCGCACAGCTTATCAATTCGCAGGCTGGACCGCAAAACGCGATTCTGACGATAATTATTTGTACGCAAATGGCTCCGCCGAGAATTGGTACCCGCAAGGCCAGCAGCCGTCCGGCTATGTCTTGAAAGTGTTTGCGAACCAGGCAACGATCTCCGCGTTTTCCCCCGTGGACGGCGACACAATTACAATGTACGCGCAATGGTCGCAAGCCAGCATAGCATATACCATAGCGTATGACGCAAACGGCGGTTCCGGCTCCATGGCAAACACAAGCGCATCCTATTGGGCTTCTGTCGCTCTGCGTGCGAATTCATTTACCCGCGCAGGGTATCAATTCGGAGGCTGGACCGCAAAGCGCTCTTCGGACAGCAAGTATTTATACGTAAAGGGTTCCGCTGAGGATTGGTACCCGCAAGGCTCACAGCCATCTGGCTACGACCTGAAGGTATTCGCGGATGAGGAACCCGTATCCGCGCTTTCCCTTGTGAACAATGACACAATTACAATGTACGCGCAATGGGCGCAAGCCAGTATAACTTATGCCATAGCATATGACGCCAACGGCGGCTCCGGCTCCATGGCAAATACAAGCGCGCCCTATTGGGCTCCTGTCACTTTGCGTGCGAATGCATTTAGCCGCACAGCTTATCAATTCGGGGGCTGGATCGCAAAACGCACATCTGACAGCAAATATTTATACAAAAATGGCTCCACTGAGAATTGGTACCTGGAAGGCTCACAGCCGTCCGGCTACACCCTGAAGGTATTCGCGGACCAGGCGACGGTCTCCGCGCTTTCTCCTGTAAATGGGGATACAATTACAATGTACGCGCAATGGTCGCAGGCCAGCATAAATTATACTATAAAGTATAACGCCAACGGCGGTTCCGGCTCCATGGCAAACACCAGCGCATCCTATTGGACCTCTGTCACTTTGCGCAAAAATACATTTACCCGCACAAACTATCAATATGGGGGCTGGACCGCAAAACGTGATTCCGATAACAAGTGGTTGTACGCCAATGGCTCCACTGAGGATTGGTATCTGCAAAACCAACAGCCGTCCGGCTACGCCCTGAAGGTATTTGCGGATCAGGCAACGGTCTCCGCGCTTTCCCTTGTAAACGGCGACACAATTACAATGTACGCGCAATGGTCGCAAAACAGCATAGTATATACCATCGTGTATGACGCGAACGGCGGCGCCGGTACCATGGCCAACACCAGCGCATCCTATTGGGCTTCTGTCACCTTGAGCGCGAATGCATTTTCATATAGCCCCACAACGTATCAATTCGGAGGCTGGACCGCAAAGCGCGCTTCGGACAATAAGTATTTGTATAAAAAGGGCTCCACTGAGAATTGGTATCTGCTAGGCCAGCAGGCCTCCGGCTACACCCTGAGAATATTCGCGAATCAGGAAACGGTCTCCGCGCTTTCCGCTGTAAACGGCGACACAATTACAATGTACGCGCAATGGACGCAAGCCAGCATACCATATACCATTGCGTATGACGCCAACGGCGGTTCCGGCGCCATGGTAAATACTAGCGCGTCCTATTGGACCTCTGTCGCTTTGCGCGCGAATGCATTTACCAACGCAGGGTATCAATTCGGGGGCTGGACCGCAAAGCGCGCTTCGGATAACAAGTATATGTATAAAAACGGTTCCGCTGAGGCTTGGTACTTGCAAGGCCAGCAACCGTCTGGCTATACCTTGAAAATATTTGCCAACCAGGCAATTGTCACCGCGCTTTCTCCCGTAAGCGGGGACACAATTACGATGTACGCGCAATGGTCGCAAGCCAGCATAACATATACCATAGCATATAACGCCAACGGCGGCACCGGCAGCATGGCAAACACAAGCGCATACTATTGGAATTCCGCCGCTTTGAGCGAAAATTCATTCAGTCTTACAGGGTATTATTTCGAGGGCTGGACAGCAAGGCGCTCTTCAGATAACAAGTATTTGTACGAAAATGGCTCCGCTGAAAATTGGTACTCGCAAGGCCAGCAACCCTCCGGCTATGAACTGAAAGTATTTGAGGATCAGGCAACGGTCACCGCGCTTTCCGCTATCAACGGCGACACAATTACAATGTATGCGCAATGGTCGCCGATTCCCATATATGTTATTGTTTATGACGCGAACGGCGGCTCCGGTACCATGGCGAATACCATCGCGGCGTTATCGGCGCAGGTCCCCCTGAGGCCCAATAAGTTTACCAATGCCGGCTACCTGATGGCCGGGTGGACGGCGCATCGGGCGTCCGACGACATGTATCTGTATGAAGACGGCTCTTCTGAAGACTGGTACCCTGAAGGCCAGCAGCCCTCCGGCTATGACCTGAAAATAATTGCGGACCAGGCGACGGTTTCAGCGTTGTCCGAGGTAAGCGGCGATACGATTACGATGCAGGCGCAATGGGAATACGACGAGTATTATGTACCCATCGACCCCTGCGACCTCGAAGAGCCGCTGCTGTATTATAATCTGAAACGAAGCGGCCTCATACTGGACGAACAAGACCTTGACGATCTGACCAACGCCATCCTCGGGCTGAACATACTGAATCTGGAATTGCTGAGGGATATCTGCGAAGGCGAAGGCTATGACCCGACGGAAACGGAGGAACTGATTGAGTCTCTGCTGACGGATTACTCGACAGACGACCTCTTTATGTTCGTGTATCCGCTGCTGCAGGGAGAGGATTTGAACCAATGGATCGACCCGGAGAGCGATCTGTGGCCCTGGATTTGGTACCTTGAAGCACTGATCGGCGAAATCACTGGCTGCCTGGTTGAGGTTTTGGATCTGGATTTGGGCGATGAAGGCGACGCCGCTATGGCCATGTCTGCCGTTCAGCAGATATTGATGGGCTATGTCTACCTGATCCGCGCGGATCAGAATGAGCTGCGGCGGGTTGCCGAGCTCATTTTCCGGCTCAGCAGCGAGGAAATCGACCTGCTGTACGCGGCGCTGGAAGCGCTGCTGGCGGGCGAAGTGCACAGCGAGCTGGACCTGTTCGGTGAGGAGCCTGCATTCAATGAGCTGGACGAGACCGATGTTTTGACATTGTTCGGCGCGTTGCTTCCGTTTGTGCTTACCCAGGAAGTGCCGAATCTGGAGAATTTGCGTAGCCTTTGCGACGGCTGGGGCTACACGGAGCAGGAGACGGAAGACGCGGTGCTGCTCATCGTTTCCGCTATCGCTGAGGACCCGCTTGGAACGGCAATCCTGGTATCCAGCGATGAAATAGGCGGCGATTATGCCGGCCGGTACGGCGCGGGGCCTGTGCCGTCCAGCGGGGGTTGCTCCGACATCAGCGACCTGGAGAACCTTATCACCCTGGCCGCCGCAAACTTCTACCCCATCGCCACCGCCATCCGCGAAGAGGCGACCGTCGTGCTCAACCTTGACCCGCAAGACGAAAATGACGCCTTGCTCGCCACCATCGTCGCCCTCATGTTCCTGTATTGCTATTTTGCCGGCTATATCGAACAGGTCAATATCTGGCTTGTGGCGCATGACGAAAACCCGATTGATTTCGGCAATGTCAACTCCTCGCAAATCAACAACATGAGGCAACAGATGAATGATTTGCTTGGCGAGAACGTTGGTAGCTTCCAGAAGCAAATAGACTTCGCTAAGTTGCACAATTTTGCTTCGACCCTTGACATGACACGCACAACGAGCTATAATGGTGGTGGTGGGCGCGGTGGTTCGGGCGGTCTCGACATCGGAGAACTTAATCCGATTAGGTATCGGGGGTATTATTGGGACGAGGAGACTGAGTTCTACTTCTGCCAGACAAGGTACTATAATCCCGAATGGCGCAGATGGATTAATGCGGATAGTATGTTTATTGCTGGGGATGCGCTGACAGGGAGCAATATGTATGCGTATTGTAGCAATAATCCTGTGATGAGGATTGATCCTAACGGGATGGCTGATTTTCCTCTTTTTGATTCAGCTGCATTAATTAGCCTGATGTGGGCAATGGTGGTTGCAGCAGTAAAACAGGCATTCGCTCAAGAAAATTTATTCAATACGGAAGAGGATGCGGTGCATCATTTTGCAGTAAATTGGAATCGGAAATCAATTGACCAGAATCGTGAATATGCTACATTTATATATGAGAAATCGGTTAATGGGAGGACAATGTACAGTTATGTAAAGCCTTGGCGCGGAACTAGCACAAAGTCATTTATTCCAGTTAACTGGTTTGGAACAAGGAAAAAGGTAGCAAATGCGCATACACATGGTGCTAGTGCTAGCCTTTATTCCGAGGATGATCCAGATGCAGCAAGAAAAGCAGGCTTGCCTGAGTATATAGTTCTTGCTTCTGGGGCTGTATGGGTATATTATCCTGCTACTAATTCGTATAAGCAATTTAAAGAATGGAAAGATATTCCTTCCAAATATAATTAGACAGAAGAGAGGCTGCGTTACTGATGAAAAAAATCACAAAGATTCTACTCATCTCATTGGCATCTTTCTTATTGGCATCTTTCTTGTTGTTGTCCGGACGCTCCAAGGAGGTTGATCCGCACAACCTTTCGGATTTTGTATTTACATGGGTACTCGAGGAAGCTCCTTCGGATTTAATCGTGGACCCGATCGTTGACGCAAGAGATGCAATACGAAAAGCGCAAAAAATTTGGATTGATACATATGGGATAAAAGTCATTTTTGATCGACCATATAAGGTATCCTTCGATTCAACAAGCAATACATGGTATGTAAGAGGTTCATTGCCACCGATTCCTAACATCAGAGGCGGTACTGCCAGCATTATTTTCCATGAGGATGGTAGAGTGTTGGCAGTTTGGCATGGCGCATAGGAAAACGACGCATCAGGCGGCGATTATGCCGCCCGGTACGGCGCGGGGCCGGCGCCGTCCAGCGGCGGCTGCTCCGACATCAGCGACCTGGAGAACCTTATCACCCTGGCAGCCGCGCACTTCTACCCCATCGCCACCTGTAGGCCGCAAAAACCCATCCGAGGCGAATTGTGACGTTTGGTCGAGAGCAATGCCGCTCGCTTTCGGCGCAAAAGACCTGCTGGAGGCGAGCGGAAAAGGCAAATCAGTGAGGTACAGATCACGCCACATGAGACACAGCCCATCACCTGTTGGAGATAGGCGGTATATGGGATGCCTGTTATGCGGCCTTCTGGTATTCGTGATACAACCCGCCCAAGATTGGCTTGGCCTTGAGTTTGGTATCCTTGACCAACGTCAACGGCGGGCGTGGCGATTCTACAGGCGTCTCTCCACCGAGGGCCTGATGAGTGCGCACGTTGTTGTAATATTTCACGTACTCGGCGAGCAGGCGCTCCAGGTGCCGTTGATTCATCGGGATGACGTGGTCGAGCAGGTCACGTCGAACGATCCCGACCAGCCGTTCGCAAATACCGTTTTGCCAAGGACTGTAAGGCGTGATGCTCTTTGATTTGATGTTGCTGTGCGACAGGAATTGCTGAAAGCCCTGATCTTTGAACGCCGGGTCGTTATCGTGCAGCAGATATTCGGGCTGATCGCCGAACGACGTGGCGTTTCGCACTTGCTGGGTCACCCAAGCGGCAGTCGGGTGGTCGGTGACGGCGAAGTGCTTGATCTCGCGGCGGCCGTGGTGGATCATCAGAAAAACATACAGAGGTTTGAATGAGAGCGTTGGCACGACGGCAAAATCCATGGCCCAGATGCCTGTGGCGTGGTTGCGCAAAAATGTCTGCCACGATTGCTTCTGTTTTTCGGTCGGCATAACGCGATCCTCTCGTATATACTTAGCAATGGTATTTGGCGCAGGCACATCAGAAATATTCAGATCAAGCAGGCGCTCATGAATTTTCTCGGGCGACAGCGTGGGGTTTTCCTTGTGGATGCGCTTGATCAACGCGATGGTGTCTTTGGAGATTGTCGGCCGCCCGCCCACGGACTTGCTGTGCCAGTGACGTTTGAAAGCTTCCTGATGCCAGCGGAGCACGGTATCGGGTTGCACAAGCATCAGCGCGGATTTCCACTGGGGATAGACCTTGGACAGGAAAACCCATAGCCTGCGAAAACGGTCAGTCACATTTGGCCTTGTGATTTTTTTGTTTATGATTTGCTCCTGAAAAATCGCCAGTTGGCTGCGCAGCGCGATGATCTCCAAGTCCTTTTGTGTGCTGGACATCAATCGGACTTTGGCCAAGCTGCAGAAAATCTGTGATATATCCATTTGATATGCTCCATATAAAATTGTTGCTCTAATTTTACAGGAAAGGCAGAGCAAAGTCAAGAATGCTTCCGTTTATCGAAATCGGCCCTTTTCAACTCCAGTCCTACATATTCATGGCGCTGTTAGCTTATATAGCAAGCACGCTGTTGATTGTCCTGCGCCGGAAATCGCAAAGCATAGCCGCCTGGGAAGCGCTTGCCCTGTCGTGCGTGACGCTGGCTGGGGGAGTAGTCGGTGCAAAACTGTTCCACCTTGCCGGTCGCGTCATACAGGGCGGGGCGTTCTGGACAGCGCAGTTCTGGCGAAGCGTTAGCTTTATCAGCGGCTATGTATGGTTTGGCGGCGTGGCGGGGGCGCTTGTGTTTTTGTTGGGTTACGCAAAAATCCGGCACATGCCCCTGCAAAAGATCATGGATATCATGACGCCGTTTGCTCTTTCGTTTGACGGCATCGCCCGCTTCGGCTGTCTGTTCGCCGGTTGCTGCTATGGCGTGAGGGCTTCCTGGGGGATCATGCTGCATGGCGTAACCAGGTTTCCCTCGCCGCTGTTTGAATCCGTGCTGTGCCTGATTATCCTGGCTCTATTCCTGATCTGGAGACCTGAGCGCAAGCGCCCCGGCATCTTGCTTCCGCTATATCTCGCGGCGTACTCTGTCGGGCGCTTTGTCCTTGAGTTTTTCCGGGGCGACAAAAGCCGTGGCGCTTTCCTGGTCTTTTCCACATCCCAATGGATTGCCTTGTTGGTTTTGCTTGCGCTCGGGGTTGCTTGGCTGGTAGTACGAAAGAGGAAGAAAGCAGAGCGTCAAATAAAAAAGCTTATTCCCCAAAAAAACAGTTGAAATCCTCCACATAACGTGGTATACTGCCTTATCTTGAAAACAGGAGAGGGAGTGTTGCCAGGTGAAGCTGTCGGAAAAACTGGACACCTTGCAGGCAATGGCGATAGAGAGCCCGGAGGAGCCGCACAAGCTCTACTTGATCGGGCTGTTGGCGGAGCACGCCGAGGAAGAGGAAATGACAGCGGAATTTCTGAAGTGGGTGGCGAACGTTCTTAGGGCGTATTTATGAGGGCCTAAAAACCGTAACCGTCAAGCGCATTCGCGCCGTCTTGGTAGGCAGCGATAATTGGAGCAACCTCTTTCTTGCTGAGGTGCTTCTGGAAAAAATCCCCCAAAGCATATTGTTGCTAACTTCTGCAAGGCGTGATATAATTGTCAGCAGGAGGGGTGCTAATGAAACGAGTAGAATCACGCAAGAAAACGCCATGGGACGGAGAGAGCGAATTGACATCGACACAGGAGTTTTTGCGGCAGCACTATGAGAGTGATATTGTCAAGATCAGTTGACACATTTTTCTCGAGCCGGATGTGACATGCAGGGGTATCCTGTTTTTCGTAGTAGTAGTCGTGCGGTTGGATTGTGGGAAACGCCGCAGCGCTTTCCATAATTCAACCGTCAGGCGGCCAGAGGTTGTTGTGCGCCGCATAGAACCGGCGACGCTTTTCTGCGGGAGGTAGGCCGCCGATGGCCGAGCAGATGCGGCGGTTGTTCCAGTAGCCGAAGAAGTAGCGCCAGACTAGGGCCTTGACGGCGGCCATGGGCATCTTGGCGGTGTCGATCTTGCCATAAATGAGCTCCTCCTTGAAGCGGGCCCACATACTTTCGCACTTGGCGTTGTCGTGGCAGCGGCCGCCCGCGCTGTTCATGCTCTGCACGACCCCGAAGCCCTTGACGCACTCGCGAAACTCGCCGCTGGTGTACTGGCTGCCCCGGTCGCTGTGCAGGATCACGCCCTTCGCATGGTAGAGCCCCATGGCCTGCCGCAGCGTGCGCACGCACAGCTGGGCGCGCATGTTGTCATCCATGCAAAGCCCCACGGTTTCGTTGTTGAAGCACTTGAATACGTCGCGCCGGTTGAACGGGGCGGGGCCCGCAGGATGAACAGGTGCAGCGCGAAAAGTGAACAAGGCCGGCGCGGAGGTTGTACATTGACAAGGGGAAAAGCACATGGTACACTGTT
>Ga0123353_10016408_pt1 | contig 10827 bp, 6 predicted proteins | sample TergutLab28metaG_3_FD_92763 | JGI IMG/M metagenome (GOLD analysis project Ga0123353, IMG submission 92763) | Labiotermes labralis P3 segment gut microbial communities from Petit-Saut dam, French Guiana - Lab288 P3 | ecosystem: Host-associated > Arthropoda: Insects > Digestive system > Gut ... | reverse complement strand
CCAGCAGTGCGGCTACAGCGCGGCGGGATGGCTGGGGAAATGCCCGTCATGCGGGCGCTGGGGCACGCTTGTTGAAGAGGAGTCGGAAGCGTCCGGGCAGAAGAAGGCGGTGCGATCGGACATGCCCGCCTCCAGGGTGCGGGCGTACAGCCTCAGTGAAATTGGAAACGCCGGGGACAACAGGAGCGGCGGAAACGCCGGTGACAACAAGAGCGGCGGAAACGCCGGAGATATCAAGAACGGCGGAAACGCCGGGGACAATATCGCCGGCGGCTTCCTTGACACCGAAAGCCGGGATTCCACCGGAATATCCGAATTTGACAGGGCCCTGGGCGGAGGCCTTGTAAGGGGCTCGCTTATTCTTGTCGGCGGCGATCCCGGAATAGGGAAGTCCACGCTGCTCCTTCAGATGTGCGCGAAAATAACGCAAAAGACTCTGTATGTATCCGGTGAAGAGTCCGTGGGGCAGCTGCGGATGAGGGCGGCCCGCCTCGGGTTTACGGGCGGTTCGCTGCTGGTGGCGGCGGAGACGAACCTTGCCGTCATTGAACGGCTGATAGAAAAATATTCGCCCGATAATGTAATTGTCGATTCGATCCAGACTATGTACGACGCCAACTTGGGCGGAACGCCCGGCAGCGTAAGCCAGATTCGCGGCGTAACTATGGCCCTTATGCGGATTGCCAAGGCCGGGCGCGTCACGTTCCTGATAGTGGGGCATGTCACCAAGGACGGTTCCATCGCCGGGCCGAAGGTGCTGGAGCATATGGTGGACGCCGTACTCTACTTTGAAGGGGAGAGGAGCGCGGGTCTCAGGCTGCTCCGCGCCGTAAAAAACCGGTTCGGGCCCAGCAATGAAATCGGCGTATTCGACATGTCGGAGAACGGGCTCGTGGAGGTTAAGAACCCGTCAGCCCTCATTTTGGGGGAAAGGCCCAGGGGCGTGCCGGGCTCCGTCGTGGTCCCGTGTATGGAGGGCACGCGTTCAATGCTGGTGGAAATTCAGGCGCTGGCAGCCCATACGAACGCGTCGATCCCGAGGCGGATGGCCGCAGGCGTCGACTATAACCGCATGACGCTGATGATAGCCATCCTTGAAAAACGGATGGGGCTTAAACTGTTCGACTGCGACGTATATGTAAACGTCACGGGCGGCATTAAAATCAGCGAACCCGCGTGCGATCTGGGGATTGTTGCCGCGGTGGCTTCCAGCTTCCGCGACAGGGCTTTTGATCCGGACACGGCGATGGTCGGGGAAGTGGGGCTCACGGGGGAGATACGCGGGGTGGATCAACTGGAGAAACGCCTCAACGAAGCGGCGAGGCTGGGCTTCAAACGCTGTATCGCTCCGGAGAGCACGCTGGCCGCCAGGGGGCGTTCATTTGGCGGCGAAGCCAAGCACCTGGAGATCATCCCGGCCAGGCATATAATAAAAGTTTTTGACTTGTTCGCGTAACATCAATATAATATGGGTGGATGAAGCATTGCCGGAAGGGATTGAACTGTTGGCCGCGTCAAATGCGAACGTACCTCAGGCAAATGTATCGCCCGGCGTTCTGTTTGATACGCACGCGCACTATGACGACGGGGCGTTCGACAACGACAGGGACGAACTCCTGGCAAGGCTCCCGGCATGCGGAATTGGCTGTGTGATCAATATTGGCTATGATATCGCCAGTTCCGAAGCGGGCAGGTGCCTGGCCGGTATGTACGGCCATATATGGTTTACGGCAGGCATTCACCCGCACAACGCCGCGGGTGCGCCGGAAAATTTTGAAACTCGGCTTTCAGCGATCCTAACGGATGAAAAAGCCGTCGCGCTAGGCGAAATAGGCCTGGACTATTACTATGACCATTCGCCGCGGGCGCGCCAGAGGGAAGTGTTCGCAAGGCAGCTTGTACTCGCCGGCGAAAGGGGCGCGCCTGTTGTGATTCACGATCGGGACGCGCACGACGATATTATAGATATACTCCATGCGCACAGGGGTTTGCTGAACGGCGGCGTCATGCATTGCTTTTCGGGCGGGCGCGAACTCGCCGCGAAGGCGCTGGATTTAGGTTTGTACATAGCGTTCGGGGGCGCGCTGACTTTTAAGAACGCGCATGAACTCGCGGGCGCGGCGGCGTTTACGCCGCGGGACAGGCTACTGCTCGAGACTGACTGCCCTTATCTGTCGCCCGTCCCGTACAGAGGGCGCAGGAACGATTCCACCCGGCTCGGGATTATCGCCGATCGGCTGGCGCGGATTAGGGGCGTGAGTGTTGCCGATATAGCGGAAGCAACCGCTGAAAACGCAAAAATGTTATTTTTATCGCCATAATAAATACGACGAGGTTGCGTATAAATGGTAAAAAAGATCGTATTGACCTTGTTCTTTTCGGTATTTTTAGGTATATTCATCGCCTTTAATTATCTCCTTATCCAAAAAGAGAATACAGAAATCGGCACGCGCGAACTCGAACAGGAAATGACCGCCAAATCGGCGACGATTGCGAACCAGGTGGACAGGATAGGCGATCTCGAACGCAGGACGTCGGACCTTATCGATCAGGTGGCTTCGCTCAGGGAGCAAAACGATGAAAAAGAATCCGCAATCAGCTCGCTTGAAAAAATTACCGATGATCAGGGCGAGATGCTGGGCAGGCGCGAGGATTTAATAAATAAACTCAAGCAGGGTTTGGATGTGGAGCAGGTGGGCCAGCAGGCCCGCGAATGGATCGAATTTATTAACAGCAACGAATACGAAAAAGCATACGCCCGCTTTAACAGGCCGATAGACAACGCCTATACGACAATGATTCTCAGCGAGTTCAGGGAGTATTATTCAAGGCAGGTCGGAATGGTGGAGGTTAAATCCATTGACGTAATGACGCGCGGCATCCCGGAGACGATAGACAACGATCTCGTCGTAGCCGTCGTCGTGGATTTAATAACGCCGCGTTCGCTGGAGTTATTCATTGAATCATTGGAAGAACGGGGCGAAATAGCCAGGATCGAAGCCGAAGCTATAGCGGCTGCCGAGGAAGCGGTCAGAAAGCAGGCGGAGGAAGAAGCCGCGATAAGGGAGGCCGAGGAAGCCGCAACCAAAGCGGCGGAGGAAGAGGCTGAAAGCAAAGCGGGCAGCCGCGTCGACGGCGACGGCGCGACCGGCGCTGGCGCGGCGGACGGCGGCGCCCGGGAGGGCGGCGGGGCGGAAGACGGCGACGGGGAAAACGGCGCCGGGGAAAACGACGTCACTGAAAACGACAATGGTTCAGGCAACGGCGCCGGAGCTTCGAATGGCGGCGGTACAGATGGGGCTGAAAACCCAACAGACGTTAAAAATGCGGAAGACGCGATTACCGACGCCGGCGATGACGGCAATGCCGCCGTAGAAGGCAGTACAGACGGCGGCGGAGACGATGGAGGGGCCCCGCGCGCTTCCGGCGCGGCGGGTGAAGCGTCAGGGTTCGATATCAACACAGGCGGCGACGGCGCGGATTTACAGGACGACGACAATGACGGATCCGACGGGGAAGAACCCGATCCATATGATAAGGACAGCTATGTGAGCGCCAGCCAAATCCTGGAGGCAATGGCGGAGTTTGAAGATTATTTATATAGCGATGAATTGGATATAAGTATATTCAATACCGGTGAAAATCAATTCTTTTTCCTCATGAATTATAAAAAAGAGGCCAACGACTGGGAAATAATCAGGGTTGTTCAAAAATTGTGATTATTTTACTCCATTATTTTCATAAATATGTTGTTTTGTGATGTTTTTTATCAAATACCATGTCTTTTTATACCGAAATTATGTAAAACAGCCATGTTTTTTAGTCGAAAAGTTTATAAATCGCCTGATTTGACGATTGATAGTTGACAAAATGATTTATACGGGGTAATATAATCTTTACCTTTTTGAATTGGGGGCTAATTTAGTGTATAGACTGGTTCGAAAAATAAGGGCCAGGGTAAAAGCACAAGAGTTTGCTCTACTGTCAGCCACGGTAGCGTTTGCGCTTCTGTTCGGCTGCGGCGCCGGATATTGGTATAAAGAAGCCGGGCGCGGCATTCCTTTAATTGCTTCGGTTAATATTGCAGGCGGGGTGTATGGCGCCGCCGTTGAGACAGAAAACGAACCCGGTTCCGGAGAGGGGCGCGGTTCGTACGATCTATTCGCCGTGCGCGAAGACGCCGGCACGAGCGGATTTTTTACGTCCCCGCGAGCGAGGCTGCTGCAGCCCGCCAACGGCGTCACCGCCTCGTACATGGGGCTGAACAGCGAAGCCAGGGCGCAGGGCGACGACGACCGTACGGATAATATGTCGGACAATACGTCAATCGAACCGGGCGCGGATGATACGGTACGAGGGCAAAATACCGGCGACGCAACCGGCGCCCGCGCCGACGGGCAGGCTGCGGGGGATACCGAAGGCATGCCGGACGATATGGCGATGGGACATGCGGACGCGGATGAAGATGCCGGCCAACAGGAAGATCCGCTTGCGGATTTAACGCAATATACCGTAAAAGTAATTTATTACGGCGAACGCCATGTGATTCAAACAACCGGAAAAAAGGTGTCTGAATTATTCGACGAATATAATTTTACGCTTTCGGAACATGATAAAATGACCGGCGCATATTTGGACGGTATCATAAATTCTGATTTATACATTGAAATAAACAGCGTTACAAAAAAGAGTATAGTAGAGGAAGTAAAAATACCGGCCAAGACCGTATACCGCGACAACGCTGAATTGAGCGGCGGGCAGACAAAGGTCATCCGGAACGCGGCTGACGGTTTGAAGCGTATGGAATATGCGCTGACATATGAAAACGGCGTGCAGGTGAGTAAAGTCCTGATTAAAGAAACGGTCGTAAAAGAAGCGGTCAGCGGCATTGTGGAACAGGGTTCGGCAGGCGCCAGGAAGGGAAAGGGCGGTATAGATTTTTCATATTCAAAAGTGATTGACGTCAAATGCACGGCATATACCGCTTCGTATGAAGATACCGGCAAACGTCCGGGGGATCCGGGCTTTGGCATTACAAAATCGGGTATGGTCGCAAAGGAAGGTGTCGTGGCGGTCGATCCCACCGTAATACCCCTGGGGACAAAAATGTATATAGAGATTCTTGACGACTCCATTGAGGACTATGGTTTTGCGATTGCCGGAGACACGGGCGGTAAGATAAAAGGTAAAAAAGTAGACCTGTATTTTGACGCGACCAGGGAACAGCTGCTGCAGTTCGGGGTACGCAAAGCTAAAGTATATATTCTTGATTGACGTACGCGATGCGGTAAGGGGCGGCGAGCTAAAACCAAACCGAAAACTGGGGCAATGCTTTCTTACAGATAAAAATATAGCCGCGCGCATCGTAGAAGCCGCGGGGTTGGCGCCGGGCGACCATGTGATCGAGGTCGGGCCCGGCGTTTGCGCGTTGACGGGGCTCATATGCGAAAGGGCCGGAACGGTCACAGCCGTGGAAATTGACCGGCGGCTGACCGGCGTCATAGAAAGATCAATGTCCGGGTACGGTAATTTCAGCCTGATAAACGCGGATATACTAAAAGTCGCGCTATCGTCGCTATTGCCGCCGGATATGCCGCGCCAAACGGGGGCGCTGCCGCCGCTTGGCGCGTTAAGCCCAACCGGGGGCGCGTTGCAACCGGGCGCGTCATCGCCGCCTGAAACGCATATACCCAGTATAAAACTGATATCCAACCTGCCCTACTTTATTTCCACGCCGGTAATGACGCGGCTTTTTGAAGAATTTTCATTTGTCGGCAAAGCCGTATTGATGATGCAAAAGGAAGTATCCGACAGGATGCTGGCTATGCCGTCTGCGCCAAATTATTGTATGCTGACCGTGTTTGCCAATTATTACGGAACATGCAGGAGGCTCTTTACCGTGCCTCCCCATTGTTTTATACCGCAGCCCGGCGTCGAATCCGCCGTTATGCTGTTTGAGGCGCGCATTCCCGGCGCGAATACGGCAATCGGCGTATCCGATGAAATACGAGCGTCATCAAGGAGCATGTTTTTTAAAACGGTGAGGGCGGCGTTTGCCTCGCGTAGGAAGACGCTGGCGAACGGCTTGATCCACGCCGGGCTGGTAACAGGCCGCCGCCAGGCCCAGGAAATTTTGGCGCGCGCAAATATCGGCGCCGACGCCAGGGGCGAATCGCTGGGCGTCCGTGAATACATAAATTTGTCCCGGGAGCTGGCGATGGCGTCATATGAAGCTAAAAAAGTTTTTGTTTATTAGTTTGGGGTTTATTGCAGTATTACCAATTTTTGATTTCAGTTATCGTCGGGTTTATCCTGCCGGGCTTCGTCGATGTACGGCTGTACAACTGGCGGTATCTCTTGAATATCATCCGTTTGCACGTCGTCCAAAGAAACGGGAAGATTGCCCGGCGAACCGGCGGCGTCCCGGGCAGGCGTTGCGGATTTTTTACCCGGCCTCTTCCGTTTTTTATCCGTGACAGGCCGGAGCCCCCTCTTTAACTTCCTTTTACGCCGGATTACAAGGATTATTACAACGATAATGCCGATTGGGACCAGCGCCGGAAGTAAACTCACCAATACAACAAACATACCGACGAAAAACCTGTATACGACATTGCCTGTGTTAATAAAACCGTTGACCATGGCGTTTACAATTTCCGAAGGCGAATTAAAGCTCCACACTTCGTTTCTGGACTGCGCCAGCGGGTCGTCCTCCCTTTCAATCGTCAGATTAATCGTGGCGTAGCGTACCAATAAATTCCACATGTTCATCTGCCCCTGCATACTTTCAATATCGGCCTGCAGGCGTGTGATTTCGCGCTGGATTTCGAGCATGTCTTTGATACTTCCGGCTTTCGCAAGCAATGCGTGGTACTGGACCAACGAAGCCTTCATGCTCTCGAGGCGGGCTGCCGTATCGTAATACGCCGAAGTGATGTCGTCGCTGGACAGGTTATAGTGCCTCAGGGCGTTTACGCCCTCTACGGAGCGCAGCGCGAGTTCAAACTCAGGCAGGTGTTCGGGCGGCAGTTTTAATGTGAGATAAAATTGTTTCCAGTTTTCCCTGTTATACTCAGTCTTGCTGAATTCGTAGCCATCCAGGCGGTTTACCGTTTCGCTGATGTAGTCATAGGCGGCCTGGACGTCCTTGACGACCAGCGTGCAATTTACGTTCTTTATTTCTTTCCGTACCTGCACAGCCGCGCCCTCGCCGGTCAGGCCCAGTATCTGAACGTCAAACTCTTCGTCGTAATCATAAAGTTCATTCGCCGCCATATCGGCCGCATCATACGATTCGGTACGGTAGTGCAATGCGGCCGCCGCAGTCGTAGCGGCAGCCGTAGTCGCCTGCGGCGCGGCAGAATAGTTGCCGCCGGAACCCGGCGCCGCGCCGCACCCGGCAATTAATAATAAAAGGATAATGGACGCCAACAGGCACAGGACAGGCGCGCGTTTTTTTAATGCAGACTTCCGTTTCATTTCTAGTTCCTCCGTTTTTATCTATATTTTTTACATCAGAACGCCCGTCAATGCCCGTCCCGCCATATCTACAGTTCCAGCAATTGCGACGTATATAAATCATGATAGTCGCCCTTCAGCTCCATCAGCTCCTCGTGCGTGCCGTATTCGCTGACGCCGTGATCCTTGATGTACATGATCCTGTCGCAGTTGCGGATTGTGGAAAGGCGGTGGGCGATTATGAAGGAAGTACGCCCCTTCAGCAGGTAATTTATGCCCTCCTGCACGAACGCCTCTGTCTTGGTGTCGATTGAGGACGTCGCTTCGTCCAGTATCAATATTTTCGGGTCTGCGATTATTGTCCTCGCAAAACTCAGTAATTGCTTCTGCCCCTGGGAGAGGCGGCTTCCCCTTTCCTTGATCTCCGTTTCGTATTTGGCCTCCATGCGGCTGATGAATTCGTCGGCGTGCACCACCGAAGCCGCCGCCGATATTTCATCGGCCTCCGCGTCCAGTTTGCCGTAACTTATATTGCTTGAGACAGTCCCGGAAAAAATAAAACTGTCCTGCAGCATGATCCCCATCTGGCCGCGCAGCGAAGCGAGTTTAACCTTGGATATGTCGTTGCCGTCTATCAGTATCCGCCCCTCCGTCACGTCATAGAACCGCGATATGAGGTTAACTATTGTCGTCTTGCCCGCGCCGGTCGGGCCGACCAGCGCGACGCTCATGCCGGCGGGGATGTCAAAACTCAGGTTTTTCAATACTATATTGCTGCTGTCATAGCTGAACGTGACATTATCGAATGTCACATTGCCGCGTATTTCCGGCAGGTCGTACGCGCCCGGCGCGTTGTCGATGAGCACTGTTTCGTCTATCGTCTCAAATATGCGCTCCAGGTACGCGATGGTGTTGATAAAATCATTGTATATAGTAGCCAGGCGGTTGATTGGCATCCAGAAGCGCCAGGAATAATTGCTCATAGCTATCAGCGTGCCGAAGCTTACGGTCGGGTAGGTCAGCAGTACGCCGACGACGTAAAGGGACGCGCTGATTATCTGCGATATATTGTCGACCGAAACCCAGATCAGGCTGGATATCAGGGACGCCTTAATCCAGGCGAACCTGGAGTTCTTCGCCAGCCTTGTCATAATTCCGGCGTTGATCTTCTCCCGCGCGAATATCTGGGTCACGCGCATCCCGTTTATGCTCTCGGCTACATACGCGTTCAGGTTTGAGTTTTTATTGCTGACCTGCTGCCAGGCCCTGCGCTGCGCCGGTTTGATGATCATTAATATGGTAAACAGCACGGGCAGCCCGGCCAGCACGACCAGCGAGAGCCGCATATTGGTGAACATCATAAAAATTATTATAAAAACGAGGTTGAATATTTCCAGAATAAAGTCAATCAGGCCGTTGCTCAGCATATTTGATACGGAATTTACGTACTGGACGACGCGGACCAGAATTTTACCGTGCGGGCGGTCGTCAAAATATGAAAATTGCAATTTTTGCAAATGGGTGAACAAGTCTGAACGGATACTGTATATTATACTCTGGCCGACGCCGCTCATGATATACGACCTGGCTTTGGCAAGCATTATACTGGACAGGATTGCCGCGCACGCCAGCGTCGCCAGCAAGAACAGCTCCGTGTAGTTTTTAGTGGGCACGGTCACGTCCATGACGCGCTCGACTATACGCGGAACAGTCAGTGATAAAATACTCCCGGTGCAGGACAGCGAAAGGGCGAACAGCATTTTGCGGGCATGGGGCTTTATATACACAAAGCTGCGCTTTAAATGCTTAAAGTTAAACGGCGTATCAAGCCGTTCGTCTATGTCGTACCTGTTGCGCTGGGCCATATGTCCACCTGGAATAAATTTTATATATACGCCGCGCGCCGGGGAGTTCGAACTCCCGTGAACCTCTGGCGTCGCGCCCTACAACCCCGTTCTTAATACATATAACCCCTGACGCCGCGGAAATATTACAGTGCGCTTATATTAAATTCAATTCTTCCGCGCCCGTCTGTATTTTCCACAGATCGAAGTACAGACCGCGCAGGGCGAGCAGTTCTGAGTGCGTGCCCCGCTCCACGATGCTGCCGTCTTTTATCAGCAGGATGCAGTCCGCTTTTTTTACCGACGATATGCGCTGCGCGATGATCAGTTTTGTGCATTCGAAATCCAGTTCGGCGAGTTGTTCCTGTATATATTTTTCCGTCTCCATATCGACTGCCGACGTAGTGTCGTCCAGTATCAGTATGCTGGGGCGGACGGCCAGCGCCCGCGCCAGCGCAATCCTCTGCTTCTGCCCCCCGGACAATCCGACGCCGCGCTCCCCGATAATCGTGTCATAGCCTTCGCTCATCGAATCGACAAATTGCGCCGCCGATATATGCGCGAATTTTTTTACGTCGTCTTCCGGCATGTCCGGGTTGCCGTACGCTATATTGCCATCCACAGAATCGGAAAACAGGAACGTATCCTGCGTCGTCATTCCAATAGACGAACGCAGCGCGGTTAAGTTCCATTTTTTAATATTTACGCCGTCGATCAGCACCGCGCCTTCCTTGACGTCGTAAAAACGGGATATCAGGTCCGCGATGACGGTCTTTCCGCTCCCGGTTTCGCCCATCAGGGCGTAAGTTTCCCCGGGCTTTATACGGAAGTTGATGCCTTTTAAGACCTGCGTCTGCCCAAAACTGAAATTCACGTCGCTAAACTCGATTTCACCCCTGACGCATCTGCCGTGTGCGGCGGCGCCCTCTTCAGTAAAATCTTCGCCGGGGGCCTCCGGCTCCGAGGGGCTGACTACGCCCGGCCTCGTCCCCATCAGCGCCATCATTTTCATCGACGAAGCGAAAAAGTGCTGTATATCGTTAAACAGCATGCCGAGCTGGCGCATGGGGTCGGTCACGGCCCATGAAAGCGAGGAAAATGCCATGTATTCGCCCGCCGTCAGATCGCCGCGTATTAAAAATATCCCCCCGAATAAAAGGATTGTAATCATCATGCTCTGGGCCAGCCCCTCCACATAGGGGAAATATTTCAGCCATGTGCGAATGGCCAGCAGGTTTTGTTCCTTATACATGGCGCTGTGTTGGTTGAATTTATCGATCTCATAGGCCTCGTTCGCAAACGCCTTGACGACGCGGTTGGCCTCGATGTTTTCCTGCGCGCTGGTGTTTAACACGCTCAACCGGCGGCGCAGCTCGATGTAGATATGGCGGACGCGTTTGTTGTATATGAACGTAACGACGAATATCGCCGGGGTGATAGCCAATATACACAGCGCGAACCTCCAATTCGTCATTATATAAAAAGTGACTACCCCGATGAAGAGCACCGTGCCTGAGACGAGCTG
>Ga0123353_10016407_pt1 | contig 10827 bp, 4 predicted proteins | sample TergutLab28metaG_3_FD_92763 | JGI IMG/M metagenome (GOLD analysis project Ga0123353, IMG submission 92763) | Labiotermes labralis P3 segment gut microbial communities from Petit-Saut dam, French Guiana - Lab288 P3 | ecosystem: Host-associated > Arthropoda: Insects > Digestive system > Gut ... | reverse complement strand
CGTCCTCCTCGCAATGACGATAAACCGTACTTATCGTCTGTCATTGTCATCTGTCTAAAAAGTCCGCGGGAGTTTCCACCGTCATTTTATGGATGTCTGCGTCTCTCACGCCGACGTCCTTGAGCATGGGTATAATGTTGTCGAGGATATGCCCGTATCCGAACCCGCCGTAGGTTGCGAGCAGCTGCTTGACGCAAATATCGTTGGTGATAAAGATTTGGGCCGCGTATCCCCGGTCGGTCAGCTTCTTGATCGCTTGACAGCGTTCCAAATCGTAGGCGAAGCGGCCGGTCAGCGTCGCGCCGCCGCGCGGACTGATGTAAAACTCCTTGCCGAAGTTATCAAACTCCACAATTATGCCCAACTCCAAAAGCCCCAAAATATAATCCTCTTTGATGTCCACGTCCACGTGGTCGATACAGATTTTGCGGGGCGCGAGTCCGTAGGTCAGCAGCTTCCGCGCGATTTCGGTACCGTTTGTCTCGTACAACGACGCGTGGATATGAACTCCGTACCCGGTTTCCGCCGCCGCGACGCCCGCCGCCCTAACCGCTTTCCATTCGTTCTCCGTAATAACCGCGCTCGTCCCGATCTCGCCGATGACGCCGGGGTGCACGTCTGTATCTCCAACGCCGTTTTTGATTTCGTCGATCCACTGCGCCGCAAGCTGTTTGTCTGTTTTTTGACCGATTTCCTTAGAATGCGCAGCCGCGACGTATTCGCCGCAGCCCATAATAATATTCACGCCGCTTTTTTCACCGATGCGCCGAAGCGCGGCAGGGTCCCGGCCGATTGCGTCCAACGTAACCTCGACGACGGACGCGCCGCCCGCCGCCCGGTACAACAAAAGCTCGCGCACAGCCTCTCCTTCGCTGTCGATGACCGCGTTGTCGCGTATCAAATACGGATCTTTTTTGACAAACCGCAGGTTTTGCAGGCTAAGCTTGTCAAAGAAGGGCGTATTTCCCTCTTTAGGCGGCGCTTGGGTAAAGAAACCCAAATCGATGAGCAGATGCTCGTGCGGAAGCGTAACGCCCAAAGCGCATTTGTCAATCGGTCCGTTGACGGTTATGACAGCCATAGTTCCAACACCTCCATACTTCTGGGCGGCAGCGCGAACTCGACGGTATCGCCGTCCGCCCTTACTCTGCCGCAATGCCCGAGCAGCGAACGCGCCTTGAGGATTTTTTTGCCCGGAATCCGTATCTCGGGGTTGGTATAAAACCGCGCGTCGCCCGAAACGAACAAGGCGTATTTGCCCGCGCCCGTAATATAACCGGATACCTTACATTTCCCGTCCGGGTCGTTGATTGCGTGCGGGAAACCGAACACTCCGTTCAAAAACCCGCTAAGCGCGCGGAAGAACGCCGCGGGCAGGCGGTTGTATTTGAGCGGGCTCGTCCAAAGCGCGCCGTGCGCGTCCTGCGGCGACGGATCGCAGGCAATCACTTTAGAAGCGCGCGCCGCGCGTATCAGTTCGTCTGCGTCCATCTCCATTATACCCGGCGCGTTATACACGTCAAGCGTCAAACAGCCGTCCAAAGTAAAATCGGAAGAACTACCCAAACATCCGCGTTTCCCGCCCAAGGTTACGACGGGCGTTTTGAGCGCGCGTACCGCCTTGACTTCGGCGTCGGTCAAAAATTGCGGGTTGCCGATCAAGAGCGGCGCATTCACAAATTTCAACCCTTCCCGGTTGGCGGCGGCCGCGACGCACACCCCGCCGCACATCGCTTCGGCGTAGAGTTCGGCGGCGGTATAGTTCCGCGTATCAATATAGGTTTTGAGCTCGGAATCAAGTTCGTCGTGCCAATATACGACAAGCCCGCAAACATCTTTGATATTTTTTAATTTAATATTTTCAAGATTTTTCAGCCATGCCCATTCGTTGCGCTTGACGTTGTCGGACAAGCAGTACAGCGGCCCGGCCGAAACCCGCTCCAAGCCGCCGCCCGTATAGACGAAGGCGTTGTTGCGGCGGAATACAGCGCGGGACAGCTCGCCGGGCGCGGTGCTGATGACGTCCCAATTCTCCGTGGTGTCCTTGATCGGAGTTAATGTAATTTGCTCGGTGCGCGGGATACGCGCCTTGATCGCGGTTTGCGTGAGGAAAAATTCGTAATGGTATCGGTCGCGCATCGAGTCGGACACGGCAAAGCCGCCGCGCCCCTCGTCGCTCAGCAGCGCACAGGTGACCGAAACCTCCTCGACCATGACTGCCCCGCTGCCGGCGCCGATCGTATCCTTGTAATCGATCCCGTAACGGTACAGCGCCTCAAACGGCCCCCTGCCCCACTCGCTGTTGAACATCAGTTCTATGCCCGAGCCCTCGAAAGCGCGGTACAGCGCGGCATAAAACCCGCGCCACGCCCGCGCGGAAGCGGTTATCGTCTCATAAGGCGCGGCCGCGTCGTAGGAGCCGCTGTTTTGCAAACTGGGGCGCGAGCCGCTGATGCCGTCGGCGACTTGAATGCCGTCGAAGCCGTAAAACTTTGCGGCTTCCAGCATTTTGTCAAACAGAAACTCGTAAAAATAGCGGCCGTCCGCAAAGCGTCCGAGCACGTTCAGCGCGACGGACGGTTTGCCGTCCGGCCCCAGTCCGCTGCCCCACAGCTCCTTGTGCGCGGCGCAAAATTTTTCGGTAACAAACTCGCCGTTGTCGTCCGTATAGGTAAAGAAATCGAAAAAGGAATAGTACACCTTGACGCCGCGCGTGTGAAAAGCGGAAACAAGCCGGCAAACGTCGCCCGCCGTCCAATCCTGACGCGCGCGCTCGCCGTTGTGCGGCTTGGCCCCGTAGGCGCAGTCGCAGGGCCGCAGGAGCTTGTCCGGACAGCCTTCGTGCGAGACGACGAAGCCGATGTCGGCAAACAGCAGGGACACGCCCGACAGGCCTTTACCAAAGCGGCGCAGGAATTTTCCTGCGCCGCAATCCGGTAAGTCCTTATCGAAGCCGATCAGTTCGATCCAACACCAATATTGTTTCATATTCTTATTCATTCCTATTCCTTTTGAACCACCCCGTCGGCTTCGCCGCCACCCCTCCGCTCGCAGGGAATTAGCGGCGTTTTCGCTGTGCAATATTCATATTCCGTCATTGCGAGAAGCGCGAGCGGCGCGGCAATCCCCTCGAACAGGATTGTGAGGATTGCCGCATCGGACTCCGTCCTCCTCGCAATGATAATGATAGATATACCATTCTTGAATTACACCCTGCGCTTCTTAAGCAGCGCGAACGCCGTCAAAACAAACAACCCCGCGAGCGCCGCATCGCTTCCCGCGCCGCCGCAGCCTTTGTCGTCCGTGCCGCCCGGATCGCCGCCCGTTTCGGCAAACGTCACGTTGAAGACCAGCATTTCGCCGCCGCCGCTCACAAACACCGGCTCGATGCCGTTAACCGTAAAGCCGGCGATGGACGCGGTATCGTCAAAGCCCTCGAAGACAAACCCCGTTTTGGCCTTGAGCGTGATCCGCGCCGTGTACGCGGTATCGTAATCAAACGTCAGCAGCACGCCCTGCCAAACCAACGTCGCCGTATAGCCGTCCCCGCCGTCGATCCGCACTTCGGGCGCTTGCCCGCCGACGGGCGCGGTTACGCCGCCCAGGGCCGCCGCGGCCGTTATTTTCCGGACCAGCGCCGCCGGGTTACTGACGACCGAGGCCGTTTTCTCGTCCAGCGTGTTGGTTACGATAACGTAATAATACGGGTACGCCGACGCGTCCGCGGTAAAGCCGTATGTTGCGCTTGCCGCGCCGGGTATCAATGTCCCTCCGGTTTTGCTGTTGGTATTATTTCCGTACCACTGGTAGCTCAATGTTCCGCCGTCGGGCGAGGACGCCGTCACGGTAAAGTTCGCCGTTTCGCCGAGAACCGCATTTGCCGACTGCGGCTGCGCCGTGATGGTCGGGGCCTTTCCGGGAATGCCCGCGGGATCGAAGACGCCGAACGGCTGGATCACCGTTTCGCAGGTGATGCCGCTCTGCACGTTGATCAGCAGCGGACGGACATATTGGTTGATCTCGTCCAATTTTTCCAAATAGTTAAACGTCGTCAGCCCGACTCCCTGCGCGATGATTTTGGTACCGGTCGCAATATCGCCCGTGATCCACTGGATGTTTGAAAATTGACTCGCGGCGACGGTGATCGTACCCGCGTTCGTGTCCACCGTAATATTGCTGACCTTGGGCGCGTAAGCCCATCTGCTGGTATTCCCGGCCGCCGGATAACCCGCGACAAACGAGGTGGCGAAGAACGCGCCGGCGTCCAGCGCGCCCTTGAGCGCGGATTCCGTCCGTTCCTCCAGCGGCGCGATCACGGCGTTGAAGAAATTAGCACCGTGCAGGTCGTCGGACGCCAACCCCCAAACGGGCCGCGCCGGAAACGTTTCGAGCAGCACCCTGTCCCAGATCGCCCGGTCGTTGGGGTAGCGGTTCTGCTGGTTATACACTTCCATGCCGAAAGCTTCCGGGTTTTCCAAATAAATATCCTTGTACCAAGTCGCGGTAAAAGGCTGATTTTGATTGGAGTGGTTCAGCAGCGGCAATGAAGTCGTCCGGCCCGGATGGTGCAGCACAAACCTGCCCGCTCCGCCCGAATTGACTACGCCGCTCGCGATCTGCGCGCTCGTCGTTTCGCCTGCAAGCTCGGTCGTATTGAACAGGCTGCCGATGTGGTGCTGGCCGCCCGCGGGTTTCTGTGGAGATGTTTGATCTCCGCTGTACTCGTTGCCCGAAATGATGACCAGGCCGCGGTCGTTCGTGCTGTCGAAGCCGCGGCTCGCGTAACTGCTCGCCACGTTGTGATCGGTGATGGCGATAAAATCGTATCCGAGATTGTCGTAATTTTGGGCGACCTCATATTGCGTATAGCCGCCGTCGCTGCCGCCCGACGCCGGCGTCGTATGGACGTGCAGCGAAGCCTTATACTGCTGCGCCGTTGCAAAGTTTACGCCCTCGTACGGATTGGTGATGACGATCGCGCTTGCCGCCTGCGCGCGTAACGCGGGCCGGGCGATGAATGGAACAAAGGCCGCCGCCACCGCGACGGCCAATGCCAGTACGAACGCGGCCAGGGTCGCCCCCGCCGTTCTTTTATTGATTCTGATCATTTTTTACCCTCTGAACAGGCACTGCTTGCAAATTGTCATGTCGACCGCGAGTGGAGACATCTCAACCACACATAACAGTCATGTCGACCGCGAGTGGAGACATCTCAACCGCATAAGCAGTGGGGATTTCTCCACTTCGGTCGAAATGACAGTAATGCGAAATATCTTAGTACCGATTACGCGCGCTTCTTCCTAAGCAGCGCGACGCCGGCAAAAGCGGCCAGGCAGGACAGCGCGAGCAGTCCCGTTAAGCCGATGTCGCTTCCCGTGCCGCCGCCGCAGCCGTCCGTTCCCTTGGGTTCTCCGTCCTCGTCAACTTCGATCACGTCGTATTGCGCCTGGTCGGCGTCAACGACGGTAAACGTCAGCGTATCGAATACGGACGGGTCTGAGTCGCATTCCGCCTTGAGAACAACCTCGCCCGCGCCCAGGATGCGGAGCTGCTTGCCCGCGATTTCGGCACTGCCCGAAACGACGGTAAAGGTAACGGTGAGGTAAGCGGGCAGGAACGTGTTTGCGTCAACCACGGCTTTCAGCGTGATGGGCTGCGTGTCGGTGTTGACGTTCTCAAATTCGGTCTTGACGATGGTAATCTTCTCGATTTCCAGCAGACCGACCGTAAAGGTGTGCTCGGCGAACTTGGAGCTGTCGTAATCCGATTCTACCCGGACGGTAATCGAACCCGCGCCCGTGGTGATCAGCGCCCCGTTCTCGATCTTCGCGGGGCCGGATACGACCGTAGCGGTCCAATCGCGCAACAGCGCAATGTTGGGGGACGCGCCGACGTAAACGTCGAGGATAATAGGCCTGGCGACCGGCGCGTGCATCAGGTTGGAGAGGTTGGTTGTGCCAAGCTTCACTTCTTTGATGCTGACCGAACTCAGATCGAACAGGAAGTTGCCCTTGACCGACAGGTTCTTGATGTAGGACTGATACGACGAGCCCGCGGGCGCGTTGGAGAAGAAAGCGAGGTAGGTGTTGTCGAAGTCGAAGCCGCTGTAGGTCGCGAAGAGCTGATCGATCTTGACGTAGTAGTCGCTGTAAGCCATGCCCATATACAGTCGCAGCGTGCCGTCCGACATGCCGACCAAGCGCACGGTCAGCGGGCATTCGCTCATGTAAGCAAAGCCGTAGTCCTTGCCGTAATACTCGTTGCTGCCCGGCTTTGGCATCGTGACGTAGTTGGGCGTCATTTTGACGCCGCCCATATAGATGTCCGCCCAGGAGCTGTTGAATACGATCGCGCCCACACCCGCCGTGGTAAAGTTGTCGGTCTGATTCTTCATGCCGAACATTAAGCCGTACGGGATGCCCGCGTTCGGGCGGCGTTCGTCGGGCTGCGCCATGAACGTGATGTCGAATACGACGTTATCGCCGGTCGGGTTGATGCTGAACGGGATGTTGAGTACAGCCTTGGGATTGTTGCCGCCCGAGACCGTCGCGCTGCCGATGATCAGCGCGCCGTTCGCGTCAAAGCCCGAACCGATGACGGTCCAGTCGTCCTCGCTCAGCGGCTGACGGAAGTTCTCGTCCAGTGTGTAGTTATAGCGCGTGAGATTGGATATTGTAACGTTGTAATCCTTGGTTACGCCGGTGTCAAAATCGGAAATCACGCGCAGGGTCACCGTGCCCGCGCTCTTGGCGATCAGCGTGACGCCGTCCGAATCAATCTCGGCGGCCGTGCCCGTAACGATCTCAAAGGTCGCGCCCGCCAAAAGGGTCCCGGAAGCCGTGTCGAAGTACGCGCCCGGGCTCAAGTCGATCTCGTCGCCGACCACGATGCCCTTGAGCATCCATTCCTTAAACAGGATTTGCGGCCCGAGTACGGTGATGCTGAAGTCCGAATACCACGAGTCGTCAAAGTCCGAAACCAGCCTGTACGCGACCGCGCCCGTGCCGGTCAGCACCAGCGTGTTGTTGTCGCCCACCTCGGCGTTGCCCGAAAGCACCTCGAGCGTCCAGCCGCTGATGCTTGCAATGTTGGGGTTGGCCGTGACCGCGACATCCAAAACGATGGGCGCCATGCCGGGCACATAACGCGCCTCGGAGAAGTCGTTGAGTACGTCCGCGCTCCATGTAAAGTCCGCGTCGTCAAACACCATGCGGCCGTTGGCGGTCACGTTCTGGAAGCCGACGTCAAGGCGTCCCCATTCGGGATGTCCCGTCGTCGACCAGGTGTCGACAAAGGCGCAGAAGAACGCGGCGCCGCCGCTTACGTTGAAGCCGGCGTACGCGCCGTACAGATCGCCGATTAAATTGATATTTGAATTGTCGTCACGACCGATATAAATCTCCAGCGTGCCGTCGGCTTTTCCGACCAACCGGACCGTCATCGGATTCATCGAGAAGTATGAGTTTTGCGTATTGTAAATAAGCTGGGACTGTGCGCCGTTATAAAGCCATACGCGCTTCCCCTCGTCGAATACAATCGCGCCCACGCCTTCGTCGTATACCGCAAGCGCGGCGTTCTCGTTGCCGGATATGAGTCCGTTGGAGCCGTTCAAACCGAACATAAAGCCCGCCTGCATGGCGTGGTTATCGCTGCAGCGCACGTCGAAGCTGACATCGAACACCGTTCCGGACACGCCGGAGAACGAGATGTTTTTGAGCCCCGCGACCGCGCCGCCGGAATCCTCCGAAAAGACCAGGCCTTTGCCGAAATTCGTTCTGTCGGTGCTGATGTCAAAGACGTTGCCCGTCACGTCCCACAAATGGGACCCGACGCCGGACGAGAAGTCGTCGGCAAATTCTACCATGCCGCTGTTCTCGTACACCCTGCCGGTATAGTCCTTGGAGACCGGCCCGCAGGATACGCGCAGGGTAAAGCTGCCCTTGGCGAGAGCGTTCAGCTTGTTGCCGCCGGTAATCGTCGCGACCGTGCCGCTGCCGCTGGTGATCGAATAGCTCACCGCCTCGGAGGCGGGCGCGGGGAAAGTCTGCGTGAACGCGCCCGAAAGCGTCACTTGGTCGCCGATCGCCAGCTTGCCGATCAAGCCTTCCTGCCCGAAGGTGATGCCGCCTTTGGTCGCGATGTCGCCGTCGTCGTATACAAGCCGGCCCTTGACGGATACGTTCTTAAAGCCAGCTTCGTATGTGCCGCCGCCCGTAAGGTTAGAGAAGAACGCAATACCGCCGCTGAAGTTAAAGCCGGAATAGGACGCCCACAAGTTATTGACGTCTAATTCGCCTGTAAAATAAGGGGTTCCGAAATAAATGTCGAGCGTTCCGTCGCTATTCGCAACAAGCCTAACTGTAAGGTATGATGTCGCGAAGTATCTGTTCGCGCTAAAGCTGCTTATCTGCTGAGATCCGTTGTGCACCGACGCGCCCGCCGTGCCGAATATCAGCGCGCCCACGCCGGGGTCTCCGTAGCCGTTCGAGCCGTCAAGCCCGAACGCAAATCCCGTACTATAACCGGAACCCGCATAGTTTTCGTTAAAATGGACGTCAAAGCCGATGTCAAAAACCGTGCCGGTAACAGCGGGGTCGGCGGCGAACCAGGCGTTTGTGAGCGCGACAACCGCGCCGGCCGAAGTGCTGTCAAAAACCATGCCCGTCCCGAAAGGCACGACATTCGAGCTGCTATTTACAACATTGCCGTCCACAGTCCAAATGTCCGAATCGATGCCGGACGCGAAGTTGTCGGTAAAATTCATTTGCCCGGCGTTTTCGCACACCCTGCCTTCATATTCCTCAACGTTCATTCCGTAGGATACGCATAAAGTGAAATTGCCCTTGGTGTTTCCGGCCGTCAGCTTGTTGCCCGTGACCGAAGCGACCGAGTTGTTTCCGCCCTTGATCGAGAAACTCACATTGGTATCAGCGTCCGGCGTCGGGAACGTCTGCGCGAAAGCGCCGGACAGCGTCACCTGGTCGCCGAAAGCGAGCCGCTTGATGGTATTCTCCTGATTGAAGGTGATTCCGCCGACTGTGGCAACGTCGCCCTCAAAGGAGAAGTTCTTGACGGTAAAGCCCGTTTCAAACCCACATCCAATGTCGAGCTCGTTCACATCTCCCCAAACGGAAAAGCCGATGTAACCCTTAAAATCGATGGGCTTTGTACTCGGCTCGCTCTCAAGCGTATGCTCTTCGGTATAAGAGGTACCGCTATGATGAGTGCTCGGACACAGCCAAGATACGGTAACCTTTCCGCCCTTATAGCCTGTTACTTTCATAGGGATATCATTGTGTATATTTCTGGCGTTGTCATCCGGATATGACTGATCCCCCGCATACAGGTCTCCGCATCCACCATAATTCGAGCGGTATCCGAAACATACCGAATTGTCAAACTTATTTGCTGGTATATATTCATCCGTATCGGATAAGCCGAACACCAGTCCCCATCTCATAACGGTAGAATTTGGGTGTTGATATCCACCCGGATGATCGGTGGTCGCACCCCAATTGTCATATACGGTACGTTTTAAGGTAAATTCTGTTTCAAACACTTTTTCGCCCGCGCTCTTGCCTTCGTCCGAAATAGCGAACTTGCTCTTCAGCATCGGCGTATCCACGATGATGGGCGGGCCGTCCGAAATGTGCTGATAACTCCCCTCACCCGAGCCCGGCAAGCCGTCTACCGTCTTAAAGACGGACCCTGTCGTGCTAAACTTAGAAGCGTCTCCCAATACCGACCAATCGTCGAGATTCGACTTTGAATTTATCCCTTTGGATGCGCATGTTACGCGCAAGCCTCTCAAAACGGTATTAATGGCTCTGGCTTGGCCCACGGACAATATGATATAGCCGTCCGGCGCGGTGCCCAAACTAATCGGAGACGACGTTTTCCAATCGGCACTGCCGACGCCGTCGCCAGTAAAGGGCGAGGTACTTGCCCCGATGGACACGGTCGCGTTGGAATGGACAACGTAACGGTGGTACAGATTGGTATTGCCAATCGCGCCGCCCGATAAGCTGAGGATATTCAAGCCCGAGGGATAAAAGTTATTATCGGCATGACCGTCGATCATATTGAGTATGCCGTTATCAATACTCCCAAAAGCGACGGGCGGCGCGTCTCCCGAATAAACAAGGTCGCCGTGTGAGCTTCCTCTTGTATGCGCGAGATCGGGCAGCGTCAAGAAATCGTTTCCGAAAGTTACAACTAAGGAAGTCATTTCATCCCACCCAAGCGGCGAGGCCGTCAAGAAAAAATCCAGTGTAAACTCTCCGCTAACCGGCGTCTTAAAAGCCAAAGCGGTGGAATAGTCCGTATCCACGCCGTAAAAGCCGTAAGACATTTCCAGCGAAGACTCCGCCACCCTGCCCTTGTTGTTGACGATCTCGAAGTCGTTGCCGTTGAGGCCCGCCACCGAATACGGCGCGGCCGCCGCCGCCCGTACCGCCCCTGTGGGCGCAAACAGCGCGAACGCCGCCGTCAGCGACAGCGCGCAAATCAGCACGAATCCGCAGATCAGCCTTAGTGTCTTTTTGGTTCTCATTGTTTTTTCCTCCAATAATATGTTCGAGAGGGACCCGTCGCCTACGCGCTCCGGTTCCCCCATTCGACGTTCTTTTCGAGGGGGCACCATGCGCGTTCCGCTTTGGTTCCCCCAATCGACGGTCGGCTTACGCCTCCCTGCTCCCCCTCCGAGCGGAAGCCACTCCGGTGGCTTGTTATTTGCTTAGCGGGTAAATACAGCGTTTGTCTTTTCGAGGGGGCACCATGCGCGTTCCGCTTTGGTTCCCCCAATCGACGGTCGGCTTACGCCTCCCT
>Ga0123353_10016405_pt1 | contig 10827 bp, 10 predicted proteins | sample TergutLab28metaG_3_FD_92763 | JGI IMG/M metagenome (GOLD analysis project Ga0123353, IMG submission 92763) | Labiotermes labralis P3 segment gut microbial communities from Petit-Saut dam, French Guiana - Lab288 P3 | ecosystem: Host-associated > Arthropoda: Insects > Digestive system > Gut ... | reverse complement strand
GCGAGCACGATCGACCGGCAGACACCGGGTCTAAGGGCCCGGAGGCGAGAGGCCGGCAAAAAAGGCCAGGACGTTCACTTTTCGAGCTACCCGCACCGATCACGTTCAGCCGATCCGTTCACCTGACGAGCTACGTCCGCCCCTCACGTCCAGCCGTTACGTTCACATCGCGCCCCACCTCCACCCCGCGCCCTACCCCCACCTATCACCCGCACGCTGGGCAGTTCGGTCTTCTGGGGTGGCGTTGGAGGACGGGGTCCTGGAGGGCCATGAGGTTGATGCCGTAGCGGAAGCCGGGGCGCATCGGGGGGACGCCGGTGAGGAGGGCGAGGGCGGCGTGGGCGACGAGGGTGCCGGAGAGGCCGGCGGTGACGGCGTTGGCGGGGTTCCACGGCATCCGGGGGGACGCGGCTTCCTCGTCCTCGCCCGGTTGCAGCCGCAGATCGCGGCGTTCGGCCTCGCCGGCGCGCTGGCACTCCCAGCAGGGGCCGTCGCCGGGGACGTGGACGCCCGCGGTGACCAGGGGGCCGCGGTAGCCGCCCTCGACCCAGGGGGTGCCGAGGGCGAGGCAGACCCGGTTCGCCCAGCGGCGGATGTCGGCGGGGCGGTCCGCGCCGAGGACCAGCAGGTCGTAGGGGGCGGGGCCGCCGGTGAGGAGGTCGGCGAGGTCGTCGGGGCCGCGGACCTCGCGCCGTTCCCCGGTGACCGTGACGTCGGAGTTGAGGGCGCGCAGTGCGGCCAGCGCGGCTTCGGTCTTGGGCCGCCCGATGTCCGTCTCGCGGTAGAGCAACTGCCGGTTGAGGTTGGACAGTTCGACCACGTCGGGGTCGACGGCGTGGAGCTGTCCGACCCCGGAGGCGACCAGGATCTGTGCGGCGGCGCCGCCCGTTCCGCCGACGCCGAGGACCAGGACGCGGGCCCGGGCCAGGCGGAGTTGGGCGTTCCAGGGGCTGGCCCGCGGGCTGAGGTCCATCCAGCGCAGCAGTGCGACCCCGCGGGCGTGCCGCACCAGGTCCCGGGGTAACAGGCCGGCGGGTAAGGGCGCGTCGGCGTCCTCCACGAACCCGGCCTCGCGCAGGTCGGCCATCGCCGACCAGACGTCGCCGAGCGGCACCGCCGGATGGCGAAGCGTCACCCCTTCGGCGACCTGTTCCGCGGTGCGCGTGCCGTCCATCATCTGGGTGAGGGTCCAGACCCAGCCGTCGGGGTCCTGGACCTCCGCGCCGATCCCGTAGATGACGCTGCCGATCCGCACGTTGCCGTCGACCGTGCGGTACGCGCGGTGCTCCGGTTTGATCCGCGGCCGCCGCAGTTCCCCCGCCCTCGTTCGCGCTTCCCCGTATCCGTCCGGAAGTACCGTCACCCGGCTCCCCCTTGCCTCGCGACCACGCCGGCCTTCCTGCCGCGCCCTCGCCTCCGGGTGTTCCGCCCCGCTGTCGCGCGCCGAGCGTGCCCGGCCCCGTGGTGCCCCGGGGCCGCGCGTTCTCCTCGCCGACAGCGGCGCCTCCTTCGGTTCGGTCGCCACCTGCAGCACAACCCCGGTGGCAGTAGCGCCCCTTGACACTGTCGCCGGGCCGCCGCAGCCTTGGCAAGGCGTGGGGGACAACCCGGGGTGATACAACGACTACCCTGCGCGCCAACCGACTTGTACAGAGAGGAGATCTCGTGGCAGCCACGATCGTCATCCGCCCACTGGACAAGAAGGAGACCACCGGCGACAGCAACTCCAACGGCACGTGACGTCGGCGATGGCCGACGCCTATCCCAGCGTCGCGGGGGTCGCTGCGGCGGCCTCCGCGTTCGCGCGCTTCCACCCGGGGCTCTGCACGCTGCGGCAGGTGGGGAAGTCGCGCGAAGGACGTCCGCTGCACCTGCTGTCCGCGGGGCGCGGGCGGCGCAACGTCCTGGTGGTGGCGGCGCCCCACTCCGACGAGCGGATCGGCCCGGCGACCGCGCTGCGGCTGGCCGAACGGGTCGCGGTGGACCCGGACCTGCACGCGCGGGCCGACGCGTCCTGGCACTTCCTGCTGTGCCTGGACCCGGACGGCACGGTGCGCAGCGAGGAGGGCCCGGCGGTGCGCCGCACGCCCGCCTCCCACTTCCGGCACTCGTACCGGCCGCCGCCGGACGAACAGCCCGAGTGGGCGCCGTCGGTGCGGCCCGCGGGTGACCAACTGCCCGAGTCACAGGCGCTGTTCGACGTGATCGACGAGCTGCGGCCGTTCCTGCAGTGCTCGTTGCACGGCAACGACCTCGGCGGCTCGTGGATCCAGCTGACCCGCGACATCCCGGGCCTGGCCGAGCCGCTCGGGAAGCTGTCCGCCGAGCGGGACGTTCCGGTGCAGACCGGCACCTACGACGCGCTGTACTGGACGGTGTCGGGGCCCGGCGTCTACGTGATGCCGGAGCCGGGCCGCCCGATGCAGTTCCCGAGCCTGCCCGAGGACGTCACCCGCTCCACGTGGGTGCGGCCGCACCGGTACGGCGGGATGACCGCGCTGTTCGAGGTGCCGATGTGGGCCAGCCGCCGGGTCGCCGACACCGCGCCGCACCCGGACCCGGGGCGTGCGCTGGCCGCCCTGGCCGGGCTGCTGCGCCGCCAGTCGGAGCGTACCCGCGCGCTGCTGGACGACGTCGGGGCGCTGCTGCCTGCGGGCGCGGGGTCCTGCGGGCCGTACGAGCCCGGGCTCGGGCCGTGGCCTGAGACGCTGCTGCGCCTGGCCACCGGGCTGGTGGACATCTGCCCGCAGGTCGCCGACGACTGGGAGGCGCTGCACCCGGCGCCGGTCCCGTTGACCCTGGCGCACGTCACCGCGCTGGACATCGCGGCCCGCCGGATCTCGCTGCGCGCGACCGGCACCCTGCTGCGGCTGCTCGACGGGCTGCCCGGCGAGGGCCCGGCCAGGACGCGCGCGGAGTGCGAGCGGCTGCTGCTGCGCTGGGCGGACGAGCTGGCGGTCGGCCACGACCTGGCGTGGGTGCCGGTGCCGGAGCAGGTGGAGCTCCAGTCGGAGTGCGTGCTGGCCGCCTTCCGGCTGCTGGCCGCCGGCTGAGCGCCGCCCCGCCCGTGCGGGCGGGGCGGCGCCCGGCCGGTCCGCGTGCGCGGCGCCGGTGCGAGGCGCTCACCGGGAAGGGTCCCGGTGCGAGGCGCCGGCCCGATGCCGGGAGGTTCAGGCCCGCGCGGCCGTCAGCTCGGCGGCCACCAGCTCCGCGATCTGCACCGCGTTGAGCGCCGCGCCCTTGCGGAGGTTGTCGTTGGACAGGAAGAGCGCCAGGCCGTTGTCCACCGTCTCGTCGACGCGGATCCGGCCGACGTAGGAGGGGTCCTTGCCCGCGGCCTGCAGCGGGGTGGGGATCTCCGAGATCTCCACGCCGGGCGCCTCGGCGAGCAGCTCGTAGGCCCGCTCGACGCTGATCGGCCGCGCGAACCGCGCGTTGACCTGCAGCGAGTGCCCGGAGAAGACCGGGACGCGGACGCAGGTGCCGGACACCTTGAGGTCCGGGATCTCCAGGATCTTGCGGGACTCGTTGCGGAGCTTCTGCTCCTCGTCGGTCTCGAAGCTGCCGTCGTCGACCAGGTTCCCGGCCAGCGGGACCACGTTGTAGGCGATGGGCCGCTTGTAGACGGACGGCTCGGGGAACGCGACGGCGGCGCCGTCGAAGGTGAGGCGGTCGGCGTTCCCGGTGACCTCGGACGCCTGGCCGTGCAGCTCGGCGACGCCGGCCAGCCCGGACCCGGACACCGCCTGGTACGTGGTGGCGACCAGGGCGACCAGCCCGGCCTCCTCGTGCAGCGGGCGCAGCACCGGCATCGCGGCCATGGTGGTGCAGTTCGGGTTGGCGATGATGCCCTTGGGGCGGTCCGCGAGGGCGTGCGGGTTCACCTCGGAGACGATCAGCGGCACGTCGGGGTCGCGGCGCCACGCGGAGGAGTTGTCGATCACGACCGCGCCCTGGCCGGCCACCTTCTCGGCGAGGTCGCGGGAGGTGCCGCCGCCGGCGGAGAAGATCACGATGTCCAGGCCGGTGTAGTCCGCGGTGGCGGCGTCCTCGACGACGACCTCGCCGTCCGCCCACGGCAGCGTCTTCCCCGCCGACCTGGCGGACGCGAACAGCCGCAGCTGCGTCACCGGGAACTTCCGCTCGGCCAGCACGCTGCGCACGACCCCGCCGACCTGTCCGGTCGCTCCGACGATTCCGATCCTCATGCGGTCTCTCTCCGATCTGGTGGTGCGCTCCCGGCGGCGCTGGTCCCGGCCCGGGCCGACGCCGCCGCTTCGAGTATCCCCCGGCCCGGGAGGAGGGCGATGCGGGATTTCACGTGCCGAGACGTGGCCCGGCCGCGAGCGGCTCCAGGGCGGCGAGCAGATCCAGCGCGGCGTCGCGGCTGCCGGGCCCCGCGGGCAGCAGCGGCAGCCGCACGTCCGGGGTCGGGATCCGGCCGCGGGCGTGCAGCGCGGCCTTGATCACGGTCGGGTTCGGCTCGCGGAAGAGCGCGGCGCTCAGGGCGGCCAGCCGGTGGCCGAGTGCCCGGTCGCCGGTCGCGGCCAGCTCCGCCCAGCGGGCGGTGGCCAGGTGCGCGGAGGCGGCGATGGCGCCGTCGGCGCCCAGCGCCAGCAGGGCGGGGGCGAACTGGTCGTCCCCGGCGAGCAGCGCGAAGCCCGCGGCCGGCCGGTCGCCGAGCAGCGCGACGATCTCCGCGTCGACCGCACCCGTGGCGTACTTCATGCCGGTGACGCCCGGGATCGCGGCCAGCTCGCGCAGTGCGGCCAGGCTCAGCGGCTGCCCCGTGCGCAGCACCACGTGGTAGGCGATCAGCGGCACCGGCGCGGAGGCGGCCAGCGCGCGGAAGTGGGCGATCACGCCCTGTTCGCCCGGACGGGTGAACGAGGGGACGGTCACCAGGGCGGCGTCCGGCCGTACCGGCAGGTCGGCGAGGGCGGCCAGTTCGCGGGCCGTGGTGCGGGTGCCGCCGCCGGCGACGCCGACGGTAAAGCGGGCGCCGCGCTCCCGGCAGACCCGGCCGACGGTCTCGGTGACCGCGCGGCGCTCGTCGCCGTCCAGGGCCGCCGCCTCGGCGGTCGTCCCCAGGGCCACGAGCCCGGTCGCGCCGTCGTCGAGCACCTGGTGCGCGAGCGCCTCCAGGGCCGCGGTGTCCACCTGCCCGGCGGACCCGAACGGGGTGATCAGCGGTACGTGGATCATGTCTGCGAGTGTCACCCGGCCCCTCGCGGAAGGTCCAGTGAAATGTCGTGCATGGCACTCTTAAGCAGCTCTACTCTTCGGTCCATGTACGAGATATCCGCGGACCCGGCCCGCCTCGACGTCCCCCGCATCCACCACTGGCTGTCCACCGACGCCTACTGGGCGCTCGGCCGCACCCTGGCCAAGCAGGAGGCGGCGATCGCCGGCTCCCTCAACTTCGGTGCGTACCACGGGGAGTCGGGCGAGCAGCACGGCTACGCCCGGGTGGTCACCGACCAGGCGACCTTCGCCTGGCTCTGCGACGTCTACGTCGCCCCCGAGGCCCGCGGCCACGGCCTCGGCACCGCGCTGGTGGCCGCCGCCCGCGACCACCTCTCCCCCTTCGGCCTGCGCCGCATCCTCCTGGCCACCGACGACGCCCACGGCGTCTACGCCAAGATCGGCTTCGAGCCCCTCGGCAACCCGGAGAAGTGGATGTCCCTGGGCCTTCAGTGACCGCCGCCGCAGGGTCGCTCAGGATCCCGGGCCCGGCGGCGGCCCGGGAAGGGCGGTGACGTTCCGCGCCGCCTGGATCAGCGGGCCCATCCCGATCACGCCGTGCGGTGCCGGCGCCCCGTCGCGCAGCCGCCGGGACCGCTCCTCGTTACGCGCGTAGCCGAGAAACGGTATGCCGGCCTCGTCGGCCGCCTGGGCGTCCATCACCGAGTCGCCGATCATCAGGCACCGGTCCCGCGTGACACCGAGTTCCTTCACGGCCCGGTCCAGGCAGTCGGGATGGGGCTTCATCCACCGCGGGTCGTCGGTGCGCCGGCCGAATATCCGGGGCCCGAAGAGGTCCTTCAAGCCGTGCGCCTTCAGGTAGCTGTCCACTGCCTCCGGCGCGTTGTTCGTGGTGATGGCGAGCAGGCGCCCGCTCCGGTGCATCAGCTCCGCGAACTTCGCGGCCCCAAAGGTCGGTTCGGCCTTGGAAGCGGCTTCGATCTCCTCCTCGGCCATCCGCCGCTCAAGGAGCGGGAACACGCCGAGGAGGTCCGCGGATCTCAGTATCCGGTGCGGATCCCTGGTCTCCGACCACCGGACCGCCTGAGCGGGCAGCCCCAGATCGACCAGGAGGTCGCACAGCGTGACGGCGATGTCCCGTGCCGGATGCCTGGCGAACAGCCGGCACAACGGTCCGTCGAAGTCCCAGAGCAGGCAGGTCGCCCTGTTCAGGAGAACCTCCGGCAGGTGGTCGCCCCAGGTCGCGTCGCCCGACTGGTTGTACTGAGAAGTCACTTGACGAGTGTCACGGGCCGGACCGTCGAAGGCCAGAGCGCGGCTTCGGCTACCGGCGGCCGGTCCGCTGGAGGAACGCCTGGAGCGCGAGTTCGACGGCCGGCAGCGGAAGCGTCTTGTCCAGCTCCAGATGGGGCCGTGCCGCCTCCAGCGCCCTGCCCACCACGACGGCGGCGGCACGGAGCCGCTCGGGGGCGCCCCGGCGGCGCGCGGGGGTGGCAGCGGGCCCGGCCGTCGAAGAACCGGCGGCCACTCCCCCGTCGGCGGAAGTCTCCACCTCCGCTGCGTCGGCGGCCGTCAGACGGGCGGTGGCCCGCAGCACGTCGGTGCACAGCGACTGGACGCGCTTGTAGGCGCGGTAGTGCGGCAGGTCGGCCCGGGCGCCCGCCGCGGCGTCCGGACCCACCGCGCGCTCCCAGCACGCGATGACCTCCGCCTCCTGGTCCGCGGGGTAGCCCATGAGGTGCAGGTGGGTGGCGAGGTCGTACAACGGGTCGCCGACCAGGGCCAGTTCCCAGTCGATGGTCCACAGCCCGCCCGCACGGTCGACCACGAAGTTCTTCCGGTGCAGGTCGCCGTGGAGCAACTTGCGCGGACGATCGGTCAACTCGGGCCGGCGCTCGGCGAATTCCGCCAGCTTCTCCGGGGGTACGCCCAGGTCCGTCAGCAGGCCGTCCATGTCCTGGCGCTGCTGGTCGTAGGCGTGGCTGAAGGTGAAGTGCAGGAGCCGGCTCAGGAACTGGCTGGACCCGCCGTGCTCGGGATACGCCGCGAGGTTGCAGTCCGCGCACCCGTCGACCGCGGGACTGCCGTACTCCACGAAGCGGTCGGCGTCGATCGAGGCGAGCGCCGCGAACAACTCCTCGATCTGCCGGAGGAACCGCTCCGCGACGCGACCGGCACGCCCGCCGCGCACCCGGTCCAGGGTCGCGCCCTCGATGAACTGGATGAGGGCGATGAGCACCGGTGGCGGTCCGGCCTGCACCTGCTGCTCGCACACCCGCGGGACACGGCGGACCGCGTCCCCGAAACGGTCGCGCAGCAACCGCAGCACCACGTCCTCGGACGGGAACCACCGCATGTCGTACCAGAGCACTCCGTCCCGCGGCTCCCGCAGCTTGAGCCACCGGAACTCCTTGGCGAGCGCCGAGGAGGCGTCGACCCGGACGGCGAAGGTCCGGTGGTGGTTGCCCTTGAGCGGGCCCTCCACCCGATCCGCTCCCACGACGCCCACCTGCGCCTGTTGGGAGGTCCCCCGCACGGTCGCCCTCGCGGTCAAGTTCGCTCTCTTACCCTTCTTGGGCCGATGTCACACCCGAAAGGGCCCACGATAAGGCGCGCCACCGCCGTTGCCAGCCCTTTGTCAGCTTCCGGCACGGGGTTGTAACCCGGACAGGTGAGGCGCTGGAGGATGGCTGGAGGACGGCTGGAGGATCAGCCGAACACCTTGAGCGGCTCGGCGATGGTGTTCCACAAGGAGTCGAACCACCGCTGGCTCTCCTCCACGAAGCGCGAGCCATGGCCGGCGGTGTCCTCCGGATCGGCGCGGTACGGGAAGAGCACCGCCCCGACGCCCAGGACGTCGTAGATCTCCCCCTGGTGCTCCCCGTAGGTGATGTCCCGCCTGACCACGTGGTAGAAGCCCGACAGCGCGGATCGGCCGTTGAGGATGTACAGCTTGTGCAGCGGGGTGACCGGCATCGCCCTCAACTGCACGGTCTGGACGATGTCCGCCCGTACGTCGGTCACCATGCGGAAGGCGCTGGCGAGCGAGACGACCTGCGCCCCCACCAGTTCGCGCAGCCGCACCAGCGGCCACTCCTCCTCCCCGTCGACCAGCCGGGGAATCCCCAGAATGGCGTCCGGCGTGGGGAGCAGGAGCCGCAGCCGGATCGACTTCGGGTTCAGCTCACCGGCTATGACCCGGTTCAGGGGCGCGCCGAGGGCGCTGCTGAGGGTCTCGGCGGAGAGCGAGTACGCGTCGATCGTGACGTCCTCGGCCTCGAAGGCCTCGGCGATGAAGCGGTCCAGGATCTTGAAGGTGGGCCCGGGCGTCTCCTGCGCGGCCGGCGGCGGCGCGCTCGCGTCCTTCCAGTCCAGCACCTCGGCGGCGCGTCCGCGCTGGTTGTCGAGGTAGCCGGCCCTGCGCAGTTCGGTCAGCGCGCGCTGGACGGTGGGGCGGGAGACGTTGAAGCGGTGCTCCAACTCCGCCTGCGGAGGGAGGCGTTCGCCCACGCGGTAGACGCCGTCGTGGATCTCACCGCGCAGCACGTCCGCGATGTGCAGGTACGGCGGCTGAGTGGCGCCCGTGACTTCCTGCTCTTCCTCGTTCACGTCCCTACGCTACCAACTCCCCCTCATTCAGGACTGCTTGCTTGACCTGAGTTTACCGATCTCAGGCAACCGGGCACACCCTTGAATGAGAGAACTCATTCAACTAGCCCACAGGACGGGCAAGTTGAATGATCCAACCTCAACTCGGGGGTCGCAACTTCCCGTCCAAGGACGTACGGGACACACCGCACCACCCGCCTTCAGCACGAAGCCACGAAGCAGGGCGTCACGAAGGAGGGACCGGTCATGCTCGTTCTCAGCTTGTGTGCCTATGCGTGCGAACAACTTGTCCAGTGGCGGTACGGCGCGGCCGGGATGCTCGCGGTCGGGCTCGTCACCTGGGGGCACAAGTCCCGCAACACCACCTGCACGGCCATCGGACTCACCGCACTGGCGCTGCTGCTGGCGCAGTGAGTCCGCGGACGGCACGGCGGCAGGTCAGAAGACCTCCGGGCACCAGGGCCTGCGCGCCGTGCGGAACAAGGTGTCGGCCGAACCGACCGCGCCCGGGCGGTGTTCGGTCACCCGGCCCAGTGCGGCCAGCCGGGACGCCGACTCGTCGCCGAGGTAGAGGCATCCCAGGTCCGCGACATCGAGGGTGAGTTCGGCCGCGTCCGCGGGGGAGGCGGCCGTGCACCGGCCGGCACCGGTCGCGTCGGTCTCCAGGACGAAGCGGCCGCCGGCCAGCCCGGCGTCGTCCCGCACCTCCAGCACCAGGCGGGCGGCTGCTCCGCCGTAGGTCCGGGCCGACAGCGCGACGGGGACGTCGAGCATCCGCAGCCACATGAAGTCCGCGTGCGTCTCGGTCCGCGCGGCGCGCGGGTCGCCCAGCAGCAGCGGCAGCACGTCGTCCGGGGCGCGGTGACCGGAGTTGATCATCGTCACCCAGTCCAGCGACAGCAGGAACCGCCACAGCGCCTGCTCGGCGGCCGGCGTGGCGGCGATCAGCTGGAGCACCTGGGCGTCGACCCGCGGCAGCTTGCCCGGCCAGGGATGGTCGATGGTCCGGTACGCGACGAGGCCCTGGACCTCGTCGTGCTCGTCACGGTGCAGCGCGACGAACGGCTCGGTCCACGGCTGGGAGGGGAACTGGACCTCGCCGGTGACGACGTCCCACCAGCGGCCGTCGCGGCTGATGGCGCCCGGCGTCAGGGCGCGCACCCGTTCGTGCAGCGCGGGCCCGGACTTGCGGACCTCCGCGATGTCGGCGAGGTCGACCCGGCCGCCGTCCGTCGGCCCGGCGTAACGGCCGTCCATCGCGGCCCGCGGGACGTTCACCTCCCAGTCCACCACCCAGGTGGCCGGGCCGAAGCCGAACCGCCCGTAGATCGGGTATTCGGCGGCGACCAGGATGGCCACGGCCTCGCCGCGCTCCTTGGCGTCGGCCAGGTCGGCCGCCATCATCCGGCTGGCCAGGCCGCGGCGGCGGTGGGTGGCCGTGACGGCGACGTTGGTGATCGCCGAGGCGGCGACGAACGCCCCGCCCGGCACGGTCAGTTCACGCGGCATGCTGCGGAAGGTCGCGACGCAGCGGCCCCGGTCGAAGGCGCCGCGGGTGCGCGCGAGATCGAACCCGGGACGCCGTGCCGCCACTTCCTCGTCCGTCACGGACGGCGCCCGGTGGAACCCCGTCCCCAGGGCGCGCACCCAGTCGGCGACGTCGGATTCGTCCAGCGTGCGGGTCTCAAGGGTCATGCCCGCACGCTAGGCGAGCGCCTCACCGCGCTGCATCCGATTAACCGCCCGGCCTCAGCCCGGCCCGCGGCCGGACCCGCCGGGCCTCAGCTCAGCCCACCACAGCGCACGCCGGGCAATGGGCGTCCGGCCACCTCCCGCTCACGGCCGGGCCGCCCGGCCGCAGCACGGTCCAGCTCGGCTCGGGGCCAGCCGGCCACTGCGCCCGCCGGGCACGGGGCATTCGGCCGCCGCCCGCCCAGAGCCGGGCCCGACCGGCCAGCACGGTCCGCAACTCGGCCCGCAGGCCGGCCCACCACAGCGCCCGCCAGGCAGGGG
>Ga0123353_10016404_pt1 | contig 10827 bp, 5 predicted proteins | sample TergutLab28metaG_3_FD_92763 | JGI IMG/M metagenome (GOLD analysis project Ga0123353, IMG submission 92763) | Labiotermes labralis P3 segment gut microbial communities from Petit-Saut dam, French Guiana - Lab288 P3 | ecosystem: Host-associated > Arthropoda: Insects > Digestive system > Gut ... | reverse complement strand
CAAGTAGCTCCTCAATTGACCTCAAGAGGCTGAGTGGACCCCGTTCCAGACCCACTACTACTCAGAAAATCTGGTAGCGCCGGGGATCGAACCCGGGACCTCTGTATCTGTAGCCAGAAACTCCGACCACTATACCACAGAGGCGGTACACCTGAATCAAAATATAGACGAAGTCAATTTTCGTCTTGAAATGGTTAACAAACATTTTCTCCAGTCTCTCGCACTGGTGGTTTAAGAACTGGTGTAATTAAAACCAATCTAAAAGATTCTAGCTAATCAGTCCAACTTAATTAGAATAGATTGTACTTCATTCCATCACTCTGTCTTAATAGTAGTTCTGGAGCACACTGGTCACACTTGACCGCTGCTCATAGACACAGACAGTTGTTAATGTATATAACTGTCAACCGTATTCAGACAGAGTCGTGTCCCGAAGGTAAAACCCCCGGTTGAAGAAAATATTTTCCGTAGATTTATTTTTGTGAGCTGTAAGCTTCACGAAAGACACGACATTGGTTGCAGGTCGTAAAGACTAATTACGTATTTTGTTCAACACACTCCAGAATTCGTTGAATAATTTATACATCAATTCTTGCATTAAATTCACACACAATTACAGGACTTTCTTGAGAGCAGATAAGACACTAAGTATTTAAATTCCAGGCATATGAATCTTAGCACACTGACAGAGCACAACGTCTGGTAAGTCAGAAACTAGACATGAATATGACAGTATTACGGTGTCAAGTACAAGCACTTGGAAGTTTTTGTATAATGATACATAAGCAGTTCTAACATACAACTCAATTACTAAAATCAGGGCCGGTGAAAGAAATTTTCGGGACACCAGCAAGGGCCGAGAGTTTATACTTTTTAAACTAAATTGGAAATACTGATTCCAAGTTGCAGACTGATTTGTTCTTGGTCTGAGAGTGTTAATTTGTACGATGGACAAAGAATGATACTGCCGAGAAAGACAAAAACATGTCTAACGTAGCCGGGCCCCGATGCCCCTTCCAGATGGTCGGGTCCCTGAAATTTTACATCGGCTTTCCCGCCGTCTATTCGGCACTGAATAAAACACTGAGCATAAAGTTGAGGAAGGATTTCGCTTTGTGATTTGTTTAACCACTCTTTATCAAAGGAATCTCTGCTTCATGTAGTCCGATGTTGTGATTTTTAATTCAGAATGAAGACATAAATAAACCGGGTGTGACCGACCGTACGGTCCTCCCTGAACAACCGTCTTTTGGGAAAAGCAGAAATCTAAGTCAGCGCACCTGGTGTCGAAGAGTGATGGCATTTTTCAGTCTTCTGATCACACAGAGCAAGCGGGCCAGTCAAAGGGAAAAGTTAGTTATTTCTATGCAGTTTTCACGAAAACGCAAAGCAGGATTTCACTGTATAAAGGACCGTTCTGCGAAGTTGCCATGCTGAAGATTCCACATCGGCACAATAAGGAAACAATTTCAGAGGCTTCGCACAGTACTTCGGGCATGTCGTATTCATTCCCCTACGTTCATGAAGTATCACATTTTCCCATGTGGTAGTTTAAGATGAGAAAAATGTGAATTTCGAAAATAATCCAAGACTGATATATCCCATTAACTTATAAACGTCTACTGGAAGAACCGCGTAATTTTCATAAAAAGTTTGGGGACAAACCATGCACAGACACTTTGCACACTTTCATTCCATGAACAATACTTACAACGCAGAACAGGTACTAAGACCTACAATGACAGCAACGCAGTGAAAATATATCTTTGTAAATTGAGCAAAGAAGTGTAAATTTTGAAACTGTCGAAAAACGTAAAATGTATTTATATTACATACAAATTCACGTGTTGTTTTGAAGATCTACGGTATTTTTAAACCACGCTACGTACATAATGTCTAGAAGCATCTGTGTATCACCATTCATTAACATGAGGCCATTAAAGTCGTTGCTATACCAAAAGTGTATCATGAAATATTATGGAAAGAATGTTTTGAAAGACTTGGGCGATAGAAGGACACAAAGTCAGACTCATGAGGTTTTGTTTCTGATTTCTGCCCAATTAATGTCAAGCTGACTGGGAAGGTTTATAAGTAAAGAAAGCTCATTTACTGCGCTTGCACGAGAGTTTACCAATTCTGCTGGAAATTTGTGACAATCTGTCTTTAATTTCCTTACTGCACAAAGATATATGACTACAATTCGCAAAGTGGCAAACTTTTAGAGAAAGATTACTATCTGTATTTTAAAATAACTGTAGGGAAGTGTGAGGCTTGGTGTAAACAGGGTTTTATAATGCAATTCATAGCTTTAAAATCGGACGTTTTCGCCAGTAGTCTTATTAAGTAGAACAGACCCACTTTAATTTCATTATATGTTCTTTGCAACGATACGTAGCCAAGATTATGTGGAACAAGGAGAATAATGAGATATAAACGACGTATTAAAATGGAGTTTAAATGTTTTCCTCTTTATTATATCACATTTCTGAAATGCAAAGAAATATACATTAAACTTTTAAAGACGAAACGTAATCTGTGTTATATAAGGAATCAGTCCGTACCGCGCTGTGAACACTTTCCACCACAGTTATAAAAACCAATCAGTTAATGACGTATAAAACTAAAGTCGCTGTCTGTTCTGAGATCCGTCCAAACACTCAAAGCACAGCGAGCATCATGTAGAATTTTTGAATCTTAAACCTGGTGGTACGTAAAGAAACCGCTAGACTTTGAAATGTTAATCCAGTTCGTCCAGGGAGCGTGTAACTATAGGATTACAAACGACCCACAAAAAAAAAACACACAGTTTTTCTCACTACACAAAGTAGTAGAAGCTGGCTGGGTGCAAATAGCACATTGGTAACAGTACATTTCAAGTTTAGCCAACTTGCCCGTGTTCTTCCACACCAAATACAAGAAACATAGTCGTAGTCCTTATTACCAGCTCATTTCATAATAGGCGACTTTCATCTAAAGACTGCGTTGTCAGTCATAAAGTAAATTGCGAAGGCTTTCAGCTCAAGGTCATATGGTTGCAACTGCGCAGTGCAAAACACATTCCCTAAGACTAAAGCAGTCGCTATGTCAGATGTTACGAAGTGAACACAAATAAACAAAAACGTAATTAACGCGAGATTTTTTTTTGTCTGAAAATATCTTTTAGCTTGGTTGTTGGTTTGGGTGAATTGTCAATCCTGTTATCTATGAGGTCCGGGGCGAAACAAAGCTGAATCTGTACCAAATCACGAAGGCATTAGTGGGTATAGAGCACGTGAAAGCAATAATCTAAGAATTCTAGCCATCGACACTCGTTGCGGGCGAATAGTCAGCTACTTTTATGTGCACACTTCATTCAGCAATGTGTTTCTCAGGATGACTGTGACAAATGCCCAATTATTGTAACATATTGTAGCATATCACTTAAGAAATGGAATACAGCCATATTCCGAAACGTCGAAAAAAACACAGCGTACTGATATGCGCGTAGTGCAACACAATAAAATGTTGTTACATGCCTGCAAAACTTACAATATTAAAAAAGTCATTAAATAAGTATCGACATTTTCTGTGAATTCGGTAAATAATATCCACCTACACTCCGATTAATACTGGCACATCTAAAATATACAGATATGCGTCACTTAGCGACGGGGATATGTTCTGAGAAATGCGTCGTAAGGCGATTTCGTTGTTGTGCGAACGTCATAGAGTTAACTTACACAAACCTCGATAGTATAGCCTACTACACACCTAGGCTATATGGTATAGCCTATTGCTCCTAGGCTACAAACAGGTACAGCGCGTCACCGTACTGAATAGTGTAGGCAATTGTAACACAGTGGTAAGTACTACAATATTATATTATAATATATTATAACATCATAATCTTAAGGGACCACCGCCGTATATGCGGTCCGTCGTTGGCCGAAATGTCGTTATGCGGCGCTTACCTGTATTTATCTCTTCAAGTGACCTGTTTCATATGACGTTTTATTTTCAACCTTCTACACTCATCTAATCTTAAAAATTCGTGCTACACATATCAAGGTCTGCCCTCTCGTATCCGTCATATTAACCACCCTAAATAAACAAGACACTGTTTTCCCACCAACGTACATCTAAATGCTTCATAGTCAACATAGGTTTCCTCTTCATTACAAGATCTTTAAGCACTCAGTTTCTCTTCGCACTGATACGAAGAACTGATAGACTTAGAGTTTTAATCACCTGAATCCACAAAACGATAATTATACATTCTCAAAGGTTTAGCTACGTAGAGCCGTCTGTCTGAAAGAGGCTGAGAAAGGTCTATGTTATTGCTATTGACAATTCAACAGTCTGGAAAAATTATGGGAGAGTTGCAGAATGTTCAGTAAGTGCCGAGTCATGCCTCCATGAAACTCAGCGTCTGAGAGTGCACCTGTGAGTATCACGCCTGCGCAGCAAGGTCGATTTGTGATTCAGTCTATTATTGGATACAGTTCGCAAATGAAATTACAGCTGAAATTAGACGGGGCCGTTAGTGAGCAAACAGTCGGCTTGACATCTGACGAAAAATTTCGAAACTGAAATTGTGTATGTATGAAGTGTGAACTTCAAAATAAAGAACAGAAATACATAATATTTAAGAATAATTGGATCTACATCTCATTTTCTACAGAAATATAAAATAGGCCACTATAATACTGCTACATTCCTTGAGTTATTGTTCATATCACCTTATCACAATTCAAGCAACCGAGCGAGACATGACCTTGAACTAAACAACAAAGGAACAGACAGATGTGGTAGTTGGTACAGAGTTGTGAAATCCACGATTACTCACCTTAAATGGAACCGTTCACGGCAATCCCTGGAGCAGAATCGCTCGTGTCTTCCCTCCAGGAGGTACGTAGCAGGATCGCCTGTCTGCCAGATTAAAGGAAGTGGTTTAAATTTTAAAAGCTTAAAACTTAAAATGAAAGTAAAGTTTTGCCTACAAACGCCATGAAATATTATAGGGAGTGGAGGTGTAGCTCCATTCATTCGTAACTTCGTCACTAGATACAGGTGCGTGGTCAGCCTCACAGTCTGGAGCGTTAAACTCCTGGGAAGCAGCCCATTTTTATCCATTCAGTAGGAAGTTCTTCGACTGAAAGTTGAGTTAAATAAGAAAACACTCTTAAGATACAAGAGTTCTTACAACGGCGACTGTCTTATTGGAGGTGGCGTTGTAGTGTGGTAGCTAAATACTGATGCTTCGGAGGAAACCGTTGGCTCCTTCTCCAGGGAAGTTACGAGCAGCAGGTATGTCCGAAGCGTCAGGAATTAATTGCATCAGTACAAAACGTCACGTACAAGAAGATGGCTCTAGGTCTAATCTTCGTGTTAAGAACCCATCAGAATTCAGAGAATGCTCGCAAACCGCAATGTCGGGCAGTGGTTTTAAACTTATATTGAACTTAGCATATGCCTCCGATGACATGTTGGAGACATCAGAATTTAGATGTACTGACGCCCTCATTGCAAGAAATTCCCATTTCTCACGCGTGAGTTGGTAAAACTTTTTCGTTTTAATCAAGTATATATTCACTGCGAAGTACAGCACAAAGCAAACGAAGCGGCACGTTTTCTTCTTATTATTTATATCTGTGTATGTCATTACATATTCCCAGACACAATTAATTATGCAACGTGCAACACATGTCCAGTCATGTTAATGTTTTTCATTACAAGAAGGAAAAAGAGGAAGAAGAAGAAACAGCTCTACTAGTGGAAAACAGGATTTAAGCACTGCTACCATTCTGCCCAGAGACTCGTCAAAAGATTTATTTCCTAGTCTCTATTCTTAGTGTATTTCGCACGACCCAGCCTGCAAACAGGTGCACATAGGGTGTAGCAAAATAACTCAAGCTTTGCGTGCAAAATGGGTGTATATAAAACAGATATAAATATGACTCTATGAATTCCTTACACGGAATATATAAAACGAAATCACGACTGGAATATATTCCTTGTTACTCCTCCGTCCATGCCTTTGGATTTCATGAATACCAGGACAATTTCTATTGAAATTTAAATTCTAACTCTAAGTTAAAAATTATCACGCGAAATTTATTATCATCTAAGTCCATCCATCATTGTTACCAAATATTAGACGGTGATCTAATCAAAATCAGTACCTTAAATAGATAAAATGTACTAAACTTTGTGACCACAAACATAGATCGAATTGAGCTTAGTGTCTTTTATATAAAATATATTTCGAAATGGTGTCTTCTATAGTTTGGCCCAGTGTTCTACTTGTCACATCATGTGGGTGTTTTGGTGGAGAAACCGTTCTTTAGTCACCTATAGGAATCGTAAGAACAAAGTAATTAGACGGTGCGTAGTCTTTCCTCGTACATTTTAAATCGTGTCCAGCAAAGCCATAATCTTGAACTTCATCGTTCGCTCTAAACCTTCAGCTGTCATCTGACTCACAATCTCATTGAATGAAAATGAAACATGGGTCCTACGACGTAAATTCCTAGCGGTCATGTTGGACTGAAAATGCATCTGGTTCTAGTTTACTTTTATGCTGCCACTGACATGATTTAACGAAGACTGAAATCACATAAATAATTTAATCACGACTACTTACATCGTCAAATGCGGAAACATGAGGAAATTAAGTTTTAACATAAAAAAAACAAGTTTTCTGAGCCAATCAAGGCAGATGTGTCTAACCATTCACCCTAAAAAACTGTATCCTAGCTCAGAAGGCTAGTAGCCGAGAAGGCTCAGGCTCACTCTCAAGTCAGACAATATGGAATTTGAGGAGGAAAAAGCACTGAAATAGGGTCTTTTTTTTCAGTACTTAGTTTCTGCCAGAAAATTATCACGACATTAATTCCCTACATGCAGGTCTGTATAGTGGTCCATTAGCGGTGGAAGCTGCACAAAAACCAGCCTTGCCTCATTTTCTCTAAGAGTTTGTGCCAAAATTAATATGAAAATATTCACATGTAACCGTGTCATTGACCCTAAAACCACACTTATCAACGCCTTAAAGGGAATACATAAAAATGAAGCATGAACTAAGGAAATTTCACGCTACGGTGCAAAAATTGAGGTCTGCAATGCTGTGAATACGAAGGCTACAGTCTTCTTGTTTGTGGTGCCGTTGGTTCTGGTACAAAGCTACCGACCTGTCGGAGACAGGTACTGCCTGAACATAAACGCAATACTTCCTTCCGAATGATCTGTCAGTTTCTACCAGACTACAATCCGCACATACCAAAAGACGGCGATCATTAATATCTTCAAGGCTAAACACATTTTAATTATGGTCGACAGCGCACACTGCTGAATTTATGAATCACTGTCAACAAACACGATCTTTCAGGTCTTTCAGGTAATTTTAAATACACCAATTTTTGTCTCTATTTTATTTGGGTTTTAAATATCTTTCAGCATAACGATTATCAATAACCTTAACATGGGATTAGCTGTTGTTATAAGCCTTAGGCAGTGACCTCGCATAATTCCTATGCACTCGTTTCAGTACGTCTCCAATTTTCTCTCGGCCATTTTTTGACAACAATTCATTAGCGCGACATTGTTACTTTGACATCTAAGTTTCGACAATTACACGACATTTGCCATCTTCTGGTGAATGGTTAACCTATTGTAGACTGTAAACGTGCACGTTAGGACACTGTGAAATGCAGTAAAATATTAATAAGGGGTTGTAGAAACATGTCTTCTCCATCTTCAGGTTAGAAAATAGACTGTCACATTAACCAGCAATATATGAAAAGAAAGATTCTATGAATGAAGAGTGAATCTTCAATGAAGTCTTCTTCAGAACGCATTTGAAGGCAGATTGTGTTATGAATGTAACAACAATGAATGAACCAAATAAAATCCACATCCGAGCTACAAACAAAGATCCCCCTTGTCCTGTAAACGCAGGAGGGGAAATACTGGAGTAATGATACTGTCTGTTCTTTAGAATGAATTGGCCTTCGTGTTGACCACAGAGGAACACAAGGATAAGCTGCTATTGTAAAACTTGACTTCATAATTCCCTGCTTCCTTCCGGCCGAGGTTGAATTAACTTCTCAGGCGTTGAACGCGTGGAGTGATGTTCCACCCCCGCGTCTCTCTCCCTCAACAAGTGACAGTCAACTTCCGTACAAGCTTCATCATCAAGTCATCAATCTGAATACAGTCGGTTACAATAATGTTTCTGGTCAAGGTAAAATGTGCCATCTGCGTGAATCTATCCTTACATATGTAAACAATCGTCATGATGTGTGGAAACCGATAATTAAGCTCCGGATGTTTGTAGGGACACGTATCAAGTGAATCTCTGACCTGGCAATGGACAGTTTCTCCTGAAATAAACCCACCACGTCGGCATGGATGAATAAGCCGGGACATTGGCTAGTTTTTTTTTATTAGCAGCTGGTGTAGGGACCTCTCTATTTGGCACTTGCCGATCACCGATCTGGGGTGCACTTAGTGTTTCATCTTACAGCTGCTTGCGATTTCTGTGTATAGTTAAAACGGTAAAAATACGTAGCTCACCTCTTTCTGAGTCCGGGGTTCCAAACTGTTATATTTCACAAATATATGTAAATTGTGCATAATTGCCACAGCGTTACACAGTGCATACTTACAAATGTTTGCTACTCGCATACTGGCGAAGTTTAGAAGGTCAACAACTGGAAAGATCCAGATTAGCGCAAAATTCATTTAAACAGACTCACCATGCGCTTTGAAAGGAATCTAATATTTTGGGGATAGAATAGAATTCAGTGTATAGAAAACACAAGGAAGCAGCCCGTGTGTTATGTTTACAAAATCCCGTCATCCAAAACAGTATTGAAATTACGACAGTCTCTTATCCTCTGATTAGGAGAGAATTTTCTAAATAATACGTTTGACTCTATGAAGATTTGCAGTTTTCTCTACAGATGATTTTATTTGTGTTAGGAATTTTCAATGTGCGTGATCTAATTCTTTATGTTGCGTCTGTGGTCAGATCAATATGAGTTCGTGGCTCTTTTTATGGTTTTAATTTGTGGATTTGTCCAGGTTTTATTTTAAGTCTTGTGATTGGTTATTAATTTTTATATAGCTCTTTTCCGAGCATTACCTGGGTACTTGATCTGTTCTCAGGCGCATACCATAACAAGTTGACTGTTTCTATGGTACCCAGTGACAGAAAATAGCTCGAACTAAGTCGTCCACCAGATGGAAGCAAAGCCCTTTTCAGAAACGACTTTTTAAATTGTGTGATGTACAAATTAAAAAAATATATATTGAGTCAATAGTCGTATTGTTTCTGTTTCCCACCGCCTGTCGGTAAATGTGACGCAAGACAAAGGCATCACAAACGTTCACTTAGTAGTTACAGAATTGTTACTGCTGTCTGACAACTCGTTTATAATTGACAAATGAATAAATGATTTGTATAATGACAACTAGTATCATTCGGTAAACAGAGTGCTGAGTGCCCAGTACTTGAATCTTGAGATAGCCATCCTAGTGACCAGGTACGTATTCGGCAAGTACATCCGAAAGCGAATTTTATTTCCAGAAAACTAGTAGGGGAAAGAGTAATGTCAGTGTTCACTTGGCTCCTTGTTCAGTGCACAACTACCGGTGCACTTGTCAAATACGTCACATTTGGGAACGTGGCTGAATGTAAAGAACACAGGGTACAGATTCATGGGACTCTTTTACAGGACGCACGCAGCGAAAATTTGTACCTGTGCATTTCGTATGTGTGTGTGTGTGTGCGCATATGTGTACTCGAATGTATATGCATATATATATATAGAACAAATCATACAAAAAGAAATTGAAACGCTACCTTCGTGCTGAAATACCAAGAATAATGGGATTCATATTAAAGTATTTGACAAATTTGCAACAATTAATATCATCTTTGTTGGTATTTCCAAAAACCTTATTTTTTTTTTGTAAAAAATAAAAAAGAACACCTCTTTTTACTTCTGTGCGTCTTTCCACTTTTCACTTCGATGGAAATTGCAATATAAAATAATTAACTCGGAGAGACGTGGCCTGTACTGTCCAATATTTACCTTAAGAATATACAGTAAAAACCAACTGTAGCCTTTATCAGAAGAGCCAGCCTGTGTTACAGATTCCATTGTAAGACCTAACGGATAAAAAGCAGGTATGATAATTACCACAGTGCATTTAAAGTTTAATTATTTATGTACGTCCTTACTTGAGGAATATTTGACACTAATCTCCTCAGCTCTTACATACACACTACGCTTGTTATAAGAAACAGAGCACGTAACGGTAAATCGTGATGTACTTCCCACAGCAAAAGGTGTCATTCCAGCTCCGTGTTGTTTACAGGTACCGATTTCAAGTTTCACAATTTAATCGCAGTGGTAACACGTGGTACTATCACTTGCCTAATATAAACAGACTTTTTTGTCTCATGGTGCATTTATGTGTCTCGTATGATTGTGATAACAAATATTTGTTACATCCCTAACAGCATTAACCGATTGGTCTTCCCATTGGAGATTGGGTATTCTGTAACTCGTTGTCAATAACAATAAGGCACCTTCAGGCAAAGTAGCTAAATTTATGGTACGTAAGCTAGAAACTGTACTACATCACACGTAATTCGACATCTGCCAGAAATGAATTACCCAAAATGAAAATAAACTCTCTCTCTGTGGCCTTAGTCCGCACGCGAACTATACCGACAGAGCGGCCGCTGCCGGTCGGCGAAGTTAGTGCCAACTTTTGCGGATAGAGGGGTGTCACGTGGTCAGCGCAACGGTTCCCCACAGCCGTTAATCTCTGTTTTCT
>Ga0123353_10016403_pt1 | contig 10828 bp, 6 predicted proteins | sample TergutLab28metaG_3_FD_92763 | JGI IMG/M metagenome (GOLD analysis project Ga0123353, IMG submission 92763) | Labiotermes labralis P3 segment gut microbial communities from Petit-Saut dam, French Guiana - Lab288 P3 | ecosystem: Host-associated > Arthropoda: Insects > Digestive system > Gut ... | reverse complement strand
TTAGTCCGCACGCGAACTATACCGACAGAGCGGCCGCCGCCGGTCGGCGAAGTTAGTGCCAACTTTTGCGGATAGAGGGGTGTCACGTGGTCAGCGCAACGGGTCCCCACTGCCGTTAATCTCCATTTTCTAGACCTGGAGCCGCTACTTTTTTCATTCAAGTAGCACCTCAATTGACCTACTACTACTACTACTACTACTACTACTACTACTACTACTACTACTACTACTACTAATAATAATAATAGTTGTTGTTGTTGGAACGCACTTAAAGCTTAAAGAGCAAGGAGGATGGTACAGCCTGCCGTTCCATATTTTCTTCACTCCTTCCGTTGTAAAGATTCGAACATACGTTCCCGTGCAACATGCACGAAGCCCGCCACAACTTAAATAATTGTTACAAACGTAAAAAAAAAAAATGTTGAAAAGACCAACAAATGCACTTGCTTGTATTAATGTAATTTTATTACATATGGAACATATAAAATTGTTACCAAATTTAACGGTGTTTGTGAACTTCGCCAAATCACTAAAAATATTGTTCTTCATTCTGACTGGAAAGCAAAGTTAAATGTGTTCGAGACCGTTGGCGTGCCGTAGACAGCTTTGGAGACGACGAATTTTGTCTACGGCCAGTCGTAGGCGTCAAAATCTTATTCTTTTTCGTCCACGAGATAAATGGGTAGCTCTCAAACCAGCCGAAGGTTATATCCTCTTTCGTCCACGGCTGTTATTCATGTTTCATCACCGTCAACAAAAACAGTACCAAGTTGTCCAGGTATGCGGCTGCAAAATCATACCTGATCAGCTAGAATTATGTAACCTTTGTGTTCACCCCTGTCCAAAACGTTTAGCCAGTCCGGTTCGGTTAACATGTTATTCAATTTTTCTTTAGCCAGTTAAGTTCGAGTACCTTTTTCTAACTGATCTCTACTCTTACCATCTCCGCTCAGAGTTTCTAGCTGTCGTTCTGCTGAGAACGAGTGCAGATAGGTAAGAGGATCAGCTGGCCCTGCACCTGTTCATGCATTGTGTCGTCGGTGTTCTGACGTCACTATTTCATGTCCCGGTCTGGGCGCCAACGAGATCACTGCTCTAGGAAGTGTTCCATCCCCGTTGTGTGTGTGAAACTAGGAAAAGGTATGTAGTCGAACACAACTTAATCACTGAGGTGTATTTAATGACTGTGATGGAAACAGCTACATGCCTTTTCCTAGTTTTCCTAGAGGTCACTGCTGTCTCGTGAGGGTAATATTGAACTAACTGGATACTGTGTCGGGATGATGGGAAGGGTGGACCTTCACTTAGGTAATACAATGTGATATTTTATGACGCTCGGCACGATCATTCGGGTGAAGGACGTACATTTATTATTATTATTATTGTTTTTCATTAAGTTGTGTTGCGTAACACACTTAGACAACAGTGAACTGCATCAAAACAGCAGTAGTCTGCTGTTGACAGCGAACTTTTGTGTGAGTCTTTTCACTCGCACTTAACTGAAATACTACGTGTATTACCATCCACACCAGTTTATTCATAGTGAAGTTACAAGAATATCAATATATTGTTTACGTAAAGTTACAAAGTGTTAAATTTAAATTTTTTTTTAAATTTTTCACCGTGCATGTTGAATCAATATACATTCATTTAAAATACCAACACTTGCACCTTGTCTTTAAAATATTGTAAAACCTTATTTGGTTAAAACACTTTAAAAAGACTATTGAATGTTTTTAAAGTGTTTTAACCAAATAAGGTTTTACAATATTTTAAAGACAAGGTGCAAGTGTTGGTATTTTAAATGAATGTATGTTAAATTTAATGTTTTGTGGACCGTGCATCGTGATATACGAGTATTTGCGCAATAAGATCCAACAGGATGCACTATTTTACTCTCAATTTATTTCGACAAACACGACTAAAAACTAGTTCCAACCCGATCCTGCCAGCAGCCAGCCAACATAAAAGCATGACACGTACCAATTGCTGTACGGGGGACCGCAGTAGCACAGTGGTTAATGTGCTGTGCTACAAATCGGAAGGTCGCTGGTTCGATACCGGCAAATCCTTCCGATTGCACCATGGCCCTGGGGTCGACTCAGCCTCTAACAGAAATGAATACCAGGAGCATTTCCTGGGGGTAAAGGCAGCCGGTGTGTAAGGTTGACAACTTTACCACCATCCTGTGCCGTTGTCATGAAATCTGGGAACCTTAACTTTCTGGAACCCTCTGGGCCACTCCAGGCCTGTAACGGGACTGCTTTTACCAATTGTTGTATATACAGAAAAGTACCTCGTGATGAAGAGCAGTAAACGTGCTCGAAACATGTAGAGGTTAATTGTAGAATTAAATTGAGAGTAAAATAGTGCATACCCCTGGTTCTTATTGCACAAATTACGAAGTGTTAATTTGACTGCTACAGTGACAAGTAAACGAAGTCACGCTGCTTAGGGATTGCCAGATGATTTAATGAAACGATGTGAAAGAGGAGAAATTTCTTGGTTGTAATTTGTTTCCGAAGTTAGTTACAGATGTGGTATGTCCGCAATGTCCCCTCTAAGTCGCGCGGCTGGTTTTTTCTTTTGAAAACGCTACTGCAATCTGAAATTTTCCTTGTTTTATTGAATTTTATTTTACTGTTCAATTAATAAATAAAATCCAGCGTATGCTGATTTTAATTTTTTATTGTGCATATGCTACACGATCACCCTATTTAACATGTATGTCCAGACGCGCTCAGTCTGGTAGGTGATCCTCTTTCGGGAAATGGGTGTGGTTCACCGAATCACACATAGTTTTAATTATTTTTTATTTGTTTTATTTACTCAATTTTATTCTTGATATAAAATAGTCGTGCTGAATGAAGTTAAACAACTGAATCATATTTTATTAAAATAACACAATCATTTGTACTCCCTCACTCACATCGCTCTCGTACGCGACTGACTTCCTTACTGGACTCCTAGCGTGCGTTGTCCGCTGCTAACGTTTTCTCATTTAAATATCTCCTCACCAACCTATCACCAACGGTTCCCTAACATACGTTGACAGGCCGCCCGTAACTGGCGCCAGCAAACCTAATAAACAACTATATAAAAAATGTTCGGCTACATTATTCTTATTATGCGTATTGCAAAAAACTTTTAAAGTGCCGCGCGGTCGACAGGTAGAGTAAACATTTTCTGCTCAGAGCAGCAGCAGGTCCGCGCAGCTGTAAAAAATTGGAGGTAACGTTGGGTATGTGATATAGGTATGGGCAGATTGTGGTAAAACAAGTGTTGAAACGCCTGATTGTTGTAATTGTACTTGAGAATTTCGATAAACGAGGCTACATTGCTGAATAGACAGACGAGGCACTGTACGTATATCGGAACACTGAGGCGTGTTCTTGAAACCATTGTTGCAGTGGAAAAGCAATATTCTGAGAATGTGTGTAGCCTTAGTTATCCAGCATGCAATGCGCATGTGCCGTGCTATATTGTCATATGTGGCCTGTCCGGCTGTACCATATTTTACCACACTACCACACTAAACGGCAAGACCTTTTTTTGGGGGGGGATTGAATATAAAATTGTGTTTTGATTTTCTCTACAAGTTTTGTCTGAAACATTTCCCATTCTAAGAGTGAGATGTAATCAAAAATGTATGTTGGTCTGCGTAAGTATCCGTTTTTCTCATATTTTAATGAAACTTGAACTTTCTGAACACATTTTCGAAAAATCTCATATCAAATTTCATGAAAATCCGTTGAGTGGGAGCCGAGTCTTTCCATGTGGACGGACGGAGAGATACGACGAAGCTAATAGTGGCTTTTCGCAATTTTTGGAAGGCGCCTAATAAGTGTTAGGCCTATAGTATTTTAGTGCCTGTTGTAATTGCACTTATCCTAAAAACATAATTAAACTAAGGTTACACTGCTTGATAAAAAAATTGTTTTAGTTTAGCACATTGCTTTAATAAAGGATTTCCCATTGCGTTTGGTCAACTTCGTTTAAAACAATCTTCTGCTAGCCGAAGCAAATGTCTTCCGCAACTGCATTATGTTCATTCACGAGTTACGAGCCGTTGACCAAAAATGATACTGTACCTGTTGGTCGTGGACGAAACGGATATGACTTTTTCCTCACAAAAGGTAAGCAGTTAACCGTGGTCGAATCCTTGTATGCCCGACAGCTTCGACGATCCTCGATCCGCGGTCTGGCCAATGAAGCCACGTGTTGGAAGCCAGTAATTCTGCATTGTTGGTATCTTGAGCACCCCGTAACCTATATATTCCGAAATTTTATCAACGTTAACTCATCGATAAACTGCATTCTGCTAATAACAAAAATAAACGTCCAGGTGTGACGTCAGTGATGGTGTAACGCAATGTAGAAGTATATGTGTGATTCATCTGAGCGTTGAGTACAGTGGCGTGTTCTTTTGAACACGATAATGAACTGTCGGGTGCAATAAAAGGAGAGGATTTTTTTGGGTAGCTGAATGATTATGCCAGCAAGGACTCTGCATTGTGGAGATGGATTAAAAAATTGCGGGCTTTTAAACATAACAGTACGAACTTAGGCGTACTTACTACAGACGTGATACATCAGTGGTATTGTACTTTGTCACGCCACATCTTAGCACCTACGTTTGTTAACCGTGGTTATTTCCAGTGCTGTGTTAGAACGGAAGGTGGGTGTGAACGATAATCCGAGTAACATTAGCGGTGTTGCCACTTCTAATCCAAGCTGCGACTCTGTTATCACAACACTGCTTTCGTTGACACATCGTAGTTGCTGTGCGTTGTTACATTGGAACATTCCTACATCTTACAACCATGTTGATCCGTAATTGTAAACATGTCTCATCCGAAGGTGCATGCCTCGTGGTGTGTTAAATGTAGAAGTAACAGACCTTGTAATTAAAAAAAAAAAAAAACCTCTCGGTATTGCTATACAGAGCTCATTGGTAGTTATTTTAGTATCTGAATTCGGTTCCAGTAGATGTGTAAAACTAAGAGACTGATTGTTTCTTGTTTAATTTTGTACCTTGATAAAAACCTGACGGAAATAGGCTGTGTGGATGTGGAGGCGTTCTTCAGCTGTAACTAAAATTTAGCTTAACCTTTTGACGCCTAATGCCATCCATAGTGGTCGTACCGCATCGCTAACCTCTAAAGTTGCATTTTATATATTTATTCAACAGATATAGGTACTGAATATTTTACACATGGTATAGACTCTCCGTTTTTTTCTCTTCAAAATGCAGTTTGTTTCATAATTCTAACGATTTTGGTTCCTGTATTATTCACATTTTATATACAGGTGTGCTAAAATTAAAAAAATAATTCCGGCGCCAAAAGGTTAAGCATGCTTTGTGAGGGATTTAAAGTCCCCCTAGCGGCGACTGTGAAGATTGTTGTCTGGCGGGATGTGACGCCGCGTGGTGCGGTAAATGTACAGACGTTACGTAGGAACCTGCTGCCTCTGTGAAAGCTCTATGGAGTTAATCGACGTATCAAGTTCACCAGCAGCATTGGTACGGTACATATTTACGAAACTGCGAGCTGTCAAGTCCCAGAAGACTGCAGTCATTGCCTCTCATTCTTGAAAGCTCTTAATTTTATGTTATCTTTATAATGAAGAGAGGAAATTGTCGATATTTCAGATCATCCATGAAGTAACTTTAATGCAGCATCTGATGTAGTGTTGTCATTTAATCATACTGTCCTGCTAAAGACATGCTGTGCAAATACACCTCATGTGTGTAATACGAATTGTGGATTATGCCATGAAGATGGAGCAGTATGTTTTTTGGAAACGTTTCAAAGTACTTGCCAGGCAGATCCGTGGCTCAAATGGTTAATCACCACAGAGGTATGGGTTTGATTCCAGGCCAATCGATGTTGAATTTATGATGGACAAAGTGGCATTGCGACTGTTTTTTCTTCCAGTATTTCGGCTCTGGCCAGTTACTGTCATTCCTAACCTGATCCATATTCACTGAAGCTATATTACCATAGCAGATGATAGCGTGTACAGTAGCCCTGTAGCACCTCAGCCATGTATCACACCACACGTTCGTCTTTGACAGAAGGCCGCGATACGGATAGTCAACCACCCAGAGAAACTGAGGGTTGTAAGATTTCATTGTGCTGTTAGTTTGTCTCTGTGTCACCGCGCACTTAGGAAAATTCAAGTTCATTTTCTTTGGTAATCGGCGTTACATTCGTGCTTCGCATTCAGGAGGTGCTGGCTTAGAATCGCGAACCGGAGGTCAGATATGCTGACGGAGGTGGTGCAGTTTATGACTAAATTGAAGGTGAAGGCCAGAAACAGTTGGAACTGTTCAGGATTATGGCGATGGTAGCCCTTGTCACACTTGGAGCCATGTGCTTCGTGGACTGCGCCATTCGTCGTGCGTTAAAACATGATAACTAATATCCAAACAATAAAGCATTACGTTTCGGAGACAGAGTTAGTGACAGACCTCGGACAAAAAAATAAGGTGGAGCCCGATAGACAAAGCTAATCTCGGCTTTTTCTGAGGTGTGTCATCCCCATTGTGTGTAGAAAAGACTAATGGTGAGGTAAATATCAGTAATGAAACCACAACTAGTTGTGGTTTCATGACTGATATTTACCTCACCATTAGTCGGCTTTTTTTTGTTAACACGAGACGATGGATCAAGTTCATAAATTAAATGATTCCAGATTGCGTCTGTATTGGAGGTTGCAACCTAGACTGACATACACCGAAGCCTCCTCACGACCACTAATTCATCTGTTGTGGTGTACCAATTTGTTGTATGGCATAACGATTTTGCCGTAGGCGCCATCGGGATAAGGAAGAATTATACAATCAGCACTACAGGCACTATATGTAACGTAACATTGTGGTCCGTACGTACAATGTTTATACCTCCTTGGCGTTCCTAACAGCCTGATACCATTTCATTAAAAAGGGAGCGCTTTTAGGGCTATTTAATGTCTGTGGCAACGGTACAACGTACTACATATGCCTTCATATAAACTGCCCGATGTTTTTTCCCGATTTTACCAAAATCTGGAATGTTTCAACACAATTGCGTAAAGAAAAAAAAGTTCTCGATATCAGATTTCACGTAAATCCGTACAGAGGGAGCCGCGCTGATACATGTGGACAGACGGACACGGACGGGCAAACAATACAACCGATACACAGAGACTGATTGTGTAATTTACCATAGAAATTTTGAATTAGAACTTTGTATCGAGAGGAGTTAATTAGATGAGGCAACTGGACAAGTGTATGATTGGCAGACAGTTAGGATATATGGGCAGTGACACAGCAGTGTTAGGGCAGTAGCAGATGAAGGGCAATAGGACACGTTGAAAGGAGATAGACGCTAGACGTCTTTTTGGCTGTTGGCAAAGGGGCTTGGTATTAGTTCCAGTTTGTCACCGTCTGAGTTAATGGGACTTTTGGGAACTTTGGAACTACTGTTAACTGATATTCTGACAGATTTTGCACTTTTATATTTAAGTAAAGAGTTCACCTTAACCCCCCGACCGTGACTCTTCGTTACTGGGAACACAGGAGGTAACACGGGTAAAATAAGGGACTTCGGTGTTAGCTAATTGATAGCCAGTGGGGACGTAGTGCATAATATTTTAATCTTATTACCTACTAGAGCAGAAATTTTGCAAGGGCCAATGGGAAACGATAGGAGACTTCAAAGTGTGATGGATTTTGACCGGGATACCAGCTACCGCGTACACACCGAGAGAGAAGTCGCTTGGACTTGGCCTAATTGAACATCCAATCTAGCGAGACTCCGATTTGGTCAGTTACAGTCAAAGTTTTGTAACTATGAATTTATAAGTGTTATTTTAAAGGGCTTTTAGTGATTATGATAGTGAAGCTGGTTTTAAAACAGGTATAGTATTCGGACTACGTAAGTACGCTGTGATTGGTAGTAATAATTCACCATTTAAGAGACTGGTAAACAGACGTGAGGAAATACAAAAATATTCAGTGCCACATCCATCTTTAATAGGAAATAACTGCGTAGTCGTTTTGGACTGTAACTATAATAAACAAAGAAAAAGAACAGTTGTAAAGATATTTGATGAAGTCGCTAGACTGTGTTAACCTTTTAAAGCCTACTGGTTACGTGATGCACCAAGTTTAACATTCAAGAATTGTACGCTCTGCCCACAATGTTTTTATGTGTTTCGTACTTACCTGAAAACAAACAGCGACTTGTGCCACTTGCATCATAAATTGATTGGTTTTTATAACCGCGATGAAACGTTTACAGCGCGGTACGAACTGGGTCTTTAAATAAAGCAGTCTGCGCTTCGTCTTTAAAGGGTTAATTATTTACGTAAGTGTTCCTGATATCAAGAGCCTAACAACTGCTGGAGCGAGAAGGGTATTTATTATAACATGACGAAGCTAACAGGCACTTTTCGCGACTTTGCGGAACGCGCCTAAAATGCAAGAAACGGGTTGCTCGTAAGAGACTGAAGCAGCATATTGTGTAAAATATTGAATTGTGGCTCTGTTAGCATCCGAAACATAACCTTACCCTACGTTTTGATCAAGTTAAAAGTAAAAAAAAAAAACGCCTTGTAGGGAGGAAATGTCCGTCTGTGTGTCCGCGACGCAGATCAACCCTTCAACCTTCGTGACTTCGATATGTGCAGCAGAAGTTGCTGGACAGTTTCTGGTTTTAGCAGTACTGACCTTTAATGATGTCCACTGTATTTAATGCCATGAAATGACTTTTTCGTGTGTATAAAAAATCGTTGATGAGGTTTTACAAACAGGCCACAAGAAAGCTAATGTCCTGCCGTTGTGAAATGTGTGCATGCTGCATTTTTGAGCGCGCCCTTTTCAAATGTCGTTTACTGTACTTTGTCGTACAGTTGCAATATTAATAACGTCATACTCAAGCCGGACAAAGAAAACCTTTATAAGACTAAACGTAATCTGCTTCGTATGATGAATCAGTCCGTACCGCGCAGTAAACACTTCCCACCACGGTTTAAAAAACCAATCAGTTAATGATGTATAAAGCAAAAGTCGCTGTCTGTTGTGTGAGCCGTACGGAACGCGCAACGCGAAGCGAGCGCCATGTAGAATTTTTTAATGTTGAGCCTGTTAGTACGTAAAGAAACCGCTAGGCTTTAAAGGGTTGAAATGTCATTACAAAGAGAATGACGTTTAAAAGGACCGTTCCAGTGTGCGGTAGCAGCACTCCTTTCTCATTACGCAATCGCACACGTAAATTATACTCGTTCACCTTCACCATGAAAGAAGGTCGTTGTGACTGGAACGCGATTGCTATTGTGATATTAACGTGCGGCATGTAAGTCCTGTTCTCTGCGTTTTCATTCATACCTCCGTTTTGTGTATGGCATTTGCCACCTGTTTAGGTCTGTATGGCGAGAGAGAGCGACACGTTCGTTGAATTGAAGTTGTGAATTTGCTGCCTTACGGGAAGCGTCGTTGAGTAGTTGGGAAAATATGTACCGACGTTTCGGAGGTACCCTCTGATGCACTCGTTCCACCAAAACGTCGGTACTTATGTACCAGACCACACGGTATCGTATCCAAGGAGACGGCAAACATCGTAGCGTTTTGATAACGTCATATCTGACCTAGAACCTATTATCTGTCTAAAGCTTAGTGGTGACTGTATGTTCCGCCTGCTCTTACATCCTATACTGTGGATTCTGCCCACAGAACGTATTTGTGTTCTGTGTGGTTCTCAACAAAGAGTGATTCTTTTTCAAGCATCGCTAACCGCGTGGTTTGTAATGGAGACGCAGTACATATAAGATAGTAACGTATTCTACATTCCAGGAACGGTGGACGAAACTGGTGTGAAATGTTCTAAGGCCTTAGGCCAGAGGCACCAAAATGCGTGGTGATTTGATATGTGGCAGATGAATTGAAGTATTGCGCTATATTACATAGAATAAATTCCGAAATAACAAGATCGCAGTATGCGTAAAACGTACCATTGTGGCGCGTTCGCGTAACCGTCGTTGTAATATAAACGCAACAATAATCTCAGTTACAACGGCCGGTAGTTGGAGCGAGATGTGCTTCCGAGACCGTCGTGGCGCGAAGCATGAATGCCCTCTGGACGGAGACATTCAGTGTCTACATGACGGTCAGACGATCTGACCTAGCAAGTTTATATTATGTGTGTGTATCCGGTGATTTCGTGTACAGGCCACCCGAAAACGAGCATATCAGGAATGTACTTAACGTGCGCACACATCCCACTATTTTGCGGATGTTTAAAAAATGCACATTATTTTTGTGCTTCACGACGCCATCCGTGGAATGGTTACGTAATATAAGCGTGCTTTTATGTGACAGTGTCCTCTACATGTGAGCGTCCAACACATTCTTAAACTAATTCAGCTGCGTAGAAGTTACGGAAGTGAAAACGGGGAATCCTGTAACCCGGTTTTTCCCCACATCGAGTTTATATTCCTTCCGTGGTACGTGTATGGCAGCCTTTCGCAAACTACTTTGCGCGGAGCGCTGGTGTTCCGTAAAAAAAATCGAAAAAACCACTTAGATTTTAATTAAATTTCAATTTATGTTCTTTGATCACAGTTTAAGGTACTGTTCATATGAGGATTTTTATGAGAGTCTGTAATTTGGCTACTAAAGATGTCGTTGCGCTGGCTGTTAGTTGATAAATGTGGGACCATAAAACGTGTGCGTTCCGTACATATTTTCAGAGCCGGTCCCAATGGCCGCACGGCCTATGGCGTAGGTCTCCGGCCTCTCGCCTTCTGAGATTGTGGGTTCGAATCCCACCGGGGGCATGGATGT
>Ga0123353_10016402_pt1 | contig 10828 bp, 4 predicted proteins | sample TergutLab28metaG_3_FD_92763 | JGI IMG/M metagenome (GOLD analysis project Ga0123353, IMG submission 92763) | Labiotermes labralis P3 segment gut microbial communities from Petit-Saut dam, French Guiana - Lab288 P3 | ecosystem: Host-associated > Arthropoda: Insects > Digestive system > Gut ... | reverse complement strand
CTTCTAAGTCCAACATAGCTGTCATCCAGCGATACCAATCCAAACTACTCAGATCTATAACCAATGCCCCATGGTATGTCTCCAATCAAACCCTCCATTCCGACCTACACATCCCGCATGTCCACACGGTTTTCCGGGAACGGACAGCTAGCTACCCATCGCACGGCCCTGGACTCGCACCCATGGAACCACTACTGCACCCGCCAAACAACAGGCGTTCAAAACGAAGATGGACGTTTGACGAGATACACTATGGAAGCGTCGCTGGACGCCCCCTAGACCACCGCCAAATGGGATAGCGCCATTAGCTCATAGGAAACGGTGTAGTAACGTTTTCTGATTGCTAATAAAGGAAAGGGGGGAAAACATTCTACTAGTAAAACAAAGCAGGCCAAGTACTGCGCCGTAACATGCGCAGTACCCGCTATTCTAGACAGATTTTAATTAAACTTGAATTTTCTCACCAGTTTCGAAAAATGCTCAGATATAAAATTTCATGAAATACTGTCCAGTGGGAGCCGAGCTGTTCCATGCGGACAGACGAAGGGCAGACAGACATGATGAAGCTGATATTCGCCGTCGGCCATTTTGCGGACGCGCCTAAAATCTGATAGAAACAAGCTTTATGTGCACCCTGAGCGAACAACTCATAAAACTGCGTTAAGGACTACAGAAACGCCGCACGAGAGATGTGGATTCACAGCCGTTGAGCAAGTCAGTAGGGACAGCATCAATGAAACAAATGCCGTGCACTCTTCGCTCGAGCAGGGACAAGATCGTTTGGCATTCTCCTTCACTGCCAAGTGGCAGGCGGAATGGAAGGGTTGCAGGTAGCGTGGGGAGATGGCTCTCTGTCACGTCCTACACAAGCTCTCATCTTCCTACCCACTGACATTTCACTCCCAAGAAGAAGAAAATACGTGAAGCTTCGTGGTTACGTCGATTACAACATCAGCGATGTACCTGTCTGGCGCACTGGGGACTTCGACCGACCGATCCCCACTTTCAAGCAACACGAAGCCTCTCACTTTGGTGCAAGCATAATGTACAAGAGCGTGCAGCAATTCGAAAATCACATGGTTACGGCACTAGTAAATAATACAGAATTCCCTCGCAAGTAAATGAGATACCTAAAAATTTCAGTTCAGAAAGTTCTATCGCTAAGCTTACTTACCACATCAAAGCGTAACTGGCAATACTTTCAATACTGATCAAAACTATTTCCATACCCAGCGTATAGTAAACTAGTATCTGCGGTTATTCTCTTTCACTGATAACGCGTAAATTTCCATTCATGAAAAGCAAACACCTAACAGCTGGAAGACAACGAGGAAGGTTTCTGGACTCTTTAAGCTCTTAATAAACTGAGTAGGTAATGTGTGGTGCAAAATGTAGACGAAGCGTATATATACTTAGGGCAATTTGCTTAACGCATCGCAAAAAAAAAAACTCTCAGCGACAAAACGCCTTTATTTCTACGGCCATCTGAAAGAGTGCGCGATGGGCATGGTTTTAGTCCAATCATGACACTGCATTTTGATTTTGTTTTCTCTAGACTGGGTTAAGTTACTTTTTATGTCACAAACGGACCGGAGTGAGGATTACGGGTACAAAAGGTAAAGTAATCCCTATAGAGCCTGGATAGGCCCTGAGGGCTGTAGGAGGTTGAGGCTCCCAAACTTTCTAGGCAATCGGCACATGGAGGTGGTAAGGTTGTCAACAGTACGCACCAGCCGGCTTTACCCCCAACAAGATACCCATGGCTGAGCCGACCCCAGGGTAATTGTGCGACCGGAAGGATAAAGTCAATGAAAAATCCCAATTACCCCATCGGTAGTGGGTCGGGTAGCTCAGTCGGTATAGTGACTGACTACGTGTTGGACTGTCCGGGATCGAATCCCGGTGGGGACGAGAATTTCCGCCCGTCCAGACCAGCCTTGGGGTCCACCCAGCCTACTGTGAAATGGGTATCGGGTCTTTCCCGGGGGTAAAGTGCGGACGGGGCGTGCTGCTGACTACTCACCCTCCTTCTAGTGCCGCGGTCATGGAAGATTAGAGCTATACCTCTACCCACCCTCTGGGCCACACCGGACCTGTAACGGGATCACTTTACCTTTATCTTTTTTACCCGTATCTTCCGGCTTGTAGCGCAGTGCTTCAACCAACATCATCCCCGCGTGCCCCTTAGAATAAAAGACAATTGGCTAGTACCTGAACACGGTAGAATGTTAGAATAACCTGAACTATTTCATGGTTTATAGCTTCAATCTGACCACCATGAAACGCTGCAGATCATGTCTTAACAGCCAGGTCAGGATCCACATGTATTTTCCGTGGATATGCTGATTTAAAATGATACATGCGGGTGCGCGAGTTGCATTCGCCAGGGACCTAGCAAGATCGTTGAATGGTGAACCAATACAAGCTCTTTTGTGACGGTCACTTCAACTTCAGTCACCGAGGTCACTTGAACACCTCCAGTCTGCCCAACCAAACAATAAATCAGAAAGCTGACCAACAGTGAAAAACTGGCGCGAAGCGCAAGTCAACATCCCTTGGTCCCTTTAGACAATACATGTGTAATGATGTTTTCGTGGTATGGCAACATCCCATCTTGAACCATTCTTAAGTAACAGTTTGTCAATTTCCCATTCATTTGGCAACGGACGGAGTGAAGTATCGCCCCTCGTGCAGTATTTCCACTTATATCCTCGACATTACATCCAAGAGTGGTACGACAAATTCACAACAGGAATAGTGGACGAAAATTGTGTAGCTGCTGTGGAAAAGCCGAGAATTGGTTTTGGTGTCGCGAGAGAAGCGTGTGAAACTTGCTACAATATACCGTGCCTTGTGTGGTTGAGCTACCCTTCTGTTTCTTCAGGAAGGACAGAAAGAACTGAAGGCTGATGTGTTTGTATATTCGATGAGGTATTTTCGTTTGATGAGCGGTGTTCGCGTGAAGTTGCAGTCCGGCGTTTTGCCGACTGTCTGGCTTCCATCACGGGTTGACTCATCACAGCTACTGATGACAGACACAGAGGCTGTCTTTCAGTTGTAATTATGGATGGAAACAGATGGTAGCAATATACGAATTCACTGCATATTGTTACAATCAAACCTTCAAAAATCATAGGCCTCTGTGTATATTATTCCGAATGGCCATGACTACGTGACATTTCAGTGTGGGCGAACGAAACGTTGCAATGTAATGACGGCCACTCAAGACTTCTTATCAGATTTGTAGCCTACGTACGTACAGTCGGTTAACAGGCGACAAAACGTTCAACTTCTACGCGTTTATATCCGTTCACAAAACAAATCACTGTATATATCCAGAACCGGCTGTCTTGATTGATTTTTTCGACACCCTTGTAGCTTTTTTTGGTCATCATCATCACATCGTCTGCCTTACGACAGGTCCTAGCCTCTTCCGTGGGCCGGGGTAGGCAGTCGGTATAGCGACTCGCTAGGGGCCGGACGGTCCGGGGATCGAATCCCAGTGGGGGGCGAGATTTCCTCACCTGTCCAGACCGACCCTGGGGCCCACCCAGCCTCCTGTACAATGGGTACTGGGTCTTTCCCGAGGGTAAAGCGGCCGGGGCGTGGCGTTGACCACCCACCCCATCTAGTGCCTAGGTTTAAGAAAGAGTACATCCACACCTCTACTCCCCTCTGGGCCTTCGTGGCCTGTTGTAGGGAGAACTTTACCTTTATCTTTACCTAGCCTCTTGCACGGCGAGTTCTCAACGCACTGCGATGTAGTGCTGCCTCTTTCAGTTTGCACCATCTTGTTTCCTAAACGTCACCCGCTAACTGCTTATGTATTCTTCGTCTTCCTGACACTTCTACCCTTCCTTTTATCCCTCCTTCAAAAACGCGTTTTAGAAGGCAGTGCCTACGCAAGATGTAACCAATCCAGTTAGCAATCCTTTGTTTTACTGCATGCAGGAATTTCCTTTCCTCCTTGACTCTTTTCAATACTTCTTTATTTTTCACACGATCATCTCCATCCTGCTCGAGCACCAGATTTCAAAACTTTCGAGGTATTTCTCATCCCCTTTCCGAAGTGTCCAAGTTTCGGCAACCATTCCCCAAATGTAGCTCCTCACTAGTTTCTTCCATAAACTTATATCCAATTTTCTGGTGAAACGATTCTTCTTCTTGTTGTTGAATGCTGCTTTTAACATGACAATCCTGGACTTAATTTCACTGTATAGTTTGCTTCTTTGGTAAGAAAAGAGAATTCAAAACACCAGGTGAAGCAGTCCATCACGTATCGAATTTTTTGACTCTCAAGACCCCAGAAACATCGGTTTGCTGGCAGCTTGCTCGCAAGCTGTCAGCAAACCTGCATGACATATACCATTGCTGTGTGCACAGTGAAAAACTCCTGGTGATGGACAGAGGAATTGTCCGAAACATGTAGAGTTGTATTCCAAAAATAAATTTGAGAAATTAGTGCATCTGGTTGGTTTTATTAGAAGAATTTATCACGATGCACGGTCACCTGAACGTCAAATACGTATGACACTTTTGATAATAACACCTAGGATGGGAGAACCTGATTGAGACTTAGACGACACCAACGTAAAACAGCTGTTGCTAAGACATGAAGAAGAAGCACATCCGTCAGCTCAGTGTTATGTCATTAGAAAAAAGAATTGCATTATTTAAGGCGCACTTCAGAAGGCTGGCCGTGGCTCGATCGCGGCCGAACAAGACTTTGTTTCGCGGACAGCACAATATTGACAACTCTGTTCCAAGTAATAAGACTTCTTACCGGGAAACCTTGAAAATAACGACGGATTAAAACAAATCCACTGTTCTTGGAGTCGCTCCAATCCTGAACACTAATAATGGAACGGCGAGGCTTGGGACGTGTAAACGTCATGGCAAATTTGGCGATCTTTATTGTTTCGTGACTTTTGTGTGAGGCCCGTGAGCGATATTTTTAACTAACGCTACGTGACAGGAACACGTGCAATTAAATTTAGGTTCTCTTACGATGATGAAAACACAGACGGGTTTAAACTCGGAATTATACAGGACTCGACAATAAACAGCCCCACTGTTACAGTAACAGGATGGTATTTCCTCTAAAAGATAGACTGGGAGACCAAATCTGTTTTTTGCCTGCTTAGTTCGCCAGACCTCATACAGCCTCTGCGTCAAGAACAAGGCGCAACTACTAACACACGTGCATCGGCGACTTTCTGTGTTACTTCGCACAATAATGTCCATAAAATTCGCCATATGCACTTAAAGAATTGTTAAGTACTGGTCCTCATAATGTCAAGCGGTTCAACACATAATCACTGAAACCAAACAGGACCGAAACCCGTAGAAATGGACGGGCACAATTAAGAATGTCTGCAGAATGTTAATGTACTCTCCCTCTCCTCCTCGAAAATTAGTAAGGGTAGCTGGTGTCAAGGGTACACAAACGTCTGCTGCCAGTCAAGACCCTAAATCCTAATCAGGGAATGAATCTTCGATCTTGTGCTTTTAAAATAGCAGCATGGTCAAACCACAGTGCGACACACGCCTGGTATATACAACGCACAGGTTATGAGCTAATATAGAGTTTTGATCGGACTAGCTTTTTAAAAACAATACTGCAGTTCTAAATGGCTTTTTAGCCGATCCCAGTGGAGGCGCGGTGTAAGGATTGGGTCTGCGGCCGTTCATTTGCAGGGATTGCGGGTCGAATCCCGCTGGGGACATGGATGTCTGTCTCTTGTAAGTGTTCTCTGTTATCAGGCAGAAGCCTCTGTGGCGGGCTGATCACTCGTCCAGAAGAGTACTACCGTGCGCGCGCGTGTGTGTGTATGTGTGAGTGCGATCGTGCACCCACGATAACGAGAGACCCCGGTCCACTAGAGGCTGTCGAGCCATTAAAAAAAGAATGGTTTTTTTCAGCTTGATCAATTCAATAGCGAAGTGAAGCGAAGTACGGTATAGGCTTAGCTGTCCAGACAGTGGTCACGGCGGGTTTCACCTTGACTGGGTTGAACACGTCTAAATTAAGGTTACAGTACGGTTGAAAATTAATCCGCTGCAGTAGCAAGGACTTCAATGCAAATAACATGACACTTTGAACCTGTTTCCATCGCCACGTTCAACAGGAGCAGGAATGGTGAGGTCGGATAGTGGCTAGGCTAAGGGCTCGGCAACCGACAAACCGCGGATCGAATCCCAGCACAGAAAAAGCATTTTTTCCTTCTCCAAATCATCCAGAAACGCGATGGGCTCCAAACATTTTCCTACTGAAAATGTATGGCAGCAATGTCCCCGAGTGTAAAGGGACAATGGTGTTTAATTGATCACTCACCTCCACATGGCGCCACGGTTAAAATGAGTGCAGTTGTACATCTACTCCTCCATATGCCTGTATGGAGTGAACACGGACAAATTTACCTTTACCTTACATTTAATTAACGGGTCTGGGTACATCAGAACTACCCACCGGTTACCGGGGAATCACTGCCATCAAGGACGCGAAGCCAGGAGCGCGCGCGCGAATGCCTATAAATATCTACACAAACACGTACGTTTACAAACGCGTATAACAGCCTGTCGCAAGTCCCATACCCGGATCACAAGCAGCCAATCTCCACCGTCCCTTAATGTGTATTTCACACCCACTTTTATTTACACCTTGGTCTTCCGTTCGGTATTTCGGATAAACATTCTGTATTCATTACTCACCTCTTCAATGCGTACTATACGCTCCACCAATCCCACCCTAACCAACTCCATGCAGCAGAGTCCCCCTTGAGAAGCTAACAGTTCCCTCTACTAGACAAGAAATTCCCCGCATTTTACAGAGCCCGAAGGCTCATTACCGCATTCACAAGATCTCGCCACTTGTCCCTACCCTGACACAGAAAAATCACGACCAAGCCCCCTCCCCCACCTTATTTCTTGTATAATATTTTTAATATAATCTTCCCATCTACAACTTGGTCTTCCTTACGGGATCCTTCATAATGTAGTTTTCTCCGTCTCCTTTATATTTACTCTCTCCTAGCCCATTAGATCTCTAAGTTTTTGTGTTCATATTCTTGAAATTGCTTGTACAGACACAAACCGGCAAGCGCAATGATTTCTGCGGCCAATTAAAACGCTCGAGATGAGCTGGCAACTGAACTGTCTCAGCAGACTGATTCACAGAAGTCGCTTCAAACAACAGAACGAACTGGAACGAGTTACTACCATTAACACGGCAAATACCAGCCAGCAATTCATGACGAACCGAACCTAATTACAGAAACATGTTACATAACAGAAAACCACGTAATTAACTCATCAATAACGTTACAACTTCATAAAAGCGCAGCGCAAGGTTGTTATATGTTAATCAATGCCAAGAGCTGGCGCTGCATTTGAGGGTTACGAGAGGGGGTGGGGGGGGGGGTCACTCGATCTTTGTGAGCCTTTACGACATTGATGACACTTTACTGTGCAGAAAGGAGCAATGTAATTCAAGCGATGTTGGCAGTAGCGAGTTTCTAAACAAAGCGAATGTGCAAATACACAAATGTTCTCCCAGAAACAGGCTTAACATGCTTCCCGTGCTTATCTGACAACGTACCAATCATGTCTGAATCACATTTCAAAGTTTTCCTCACTCCGAGGACTAATGTCACGCGAAAGTATACACAACTTCTCTCTACTCATGTTACACTGGTAATTACGTATCGCTTCCAACAGAGAAGGTAAGAGCAATTAAAAGCCAGACTGAAATAAGCTAACTGGAAACGCATTTTACATAATGTTCAGGTTGCTGAAATTCTTGTAAAGAATTCCGTCATACCTACACAAGGTGTTCCGCGACGAACCTGCCGTACTTCGGAATAACGTCCTTTTAGGTTAATTTACATCGATATAGCCGATACAAGAAGTTACGGAGATAATGACAAGATAGTTTCAAACAATGAGAACGGTTACACATCTATTGATCAACACATACATATTAAAACAAGAAGGAATTTGTCACTCATGTAATGTTAAAGCTTATCCTTAACTTCTTCTTGATACGTGACATACAGACATTTATTTAGTAAGAAAAACCCCCAACAGATTCATGAAACTCGTCCTTAAGATTCCGAGTGCTTTATTTAACACGCTTATCTCCGCATGGCTTGATTTAGCTATCGGCTCGCTGGATGGACCTGTGCAGTGTTAGGATAACACATCGCGTTACATTGGGTACGGTACGCAGAACCGCAAGTAGACATTTATCTCTGTGACCGTTCCATTTCGGATGAGGTATGTTTGGTTAAACCGACGTAAATTAACCTAAGGAACATCCTCCCGAAGTATGGCAGATTCCTCTTGCAACACCCTGTATATGCGTTTAAACATAAAAGCGGCGTTGAAAGGGAACTGGTAGTGTGATGATTATTAGCTAATGGCACGGCGAAATGCAACAGTTAGCAAGTATAAAAACAAGTGGCGCAATTACATGAATTCAACGTTTTCACTGTGTCGGTACCGCTGTACGTTTCGCTGCCCGCACTTCTGGGACCGTAATTTGACAACCCACAGAATGTGACTACTCTCTTCTGTCTACTCCGCAGAATTAGCCTGAATCTGGAAGGCTGAATAAACACACTAACCGAATTAACTACGTGGAACGAGGTGACCCCTGAGATGCTGAATGTCTTTCAAATCGTTAGCAAACTCCAAGGCTCATGACCATGTTGACAAAAGCATACCGATGGACCCCCCCCCCCCAACCCATTTTAATTTAATACCCATCCTCCCGCAATATTTCTCTCACAACAGTTTTAATATTTACTGATTTATCTCAAACTAGGTCTCCGTTCAAATTTTCCGGCTGCAATATGGAACGGGGGTCATTTATCTTCATATCCATTCCATATGTCCCACCAATCCGGTTTTTCTTAATCTAGATAAAATCTCCAGTCAGCGGTATGAACCCACCCGTCCGCAAGTTCGCGAAAGAAATTGTCGAAACCCGGCTTGTGCAATTCGGCATATAGTAGCTTCTGTAATGCCATATAACACGTGAAAGACTGCGCAAGGTTCTCGAACAGAGCCAGGGAATAATGAAGCAAAGGGAAACACATTTCCTACCGGACACCTGACAAGCCAATCCAATGCACTGGACGTGACTCGGTACAGAGACACATCCCCTACCGGACACCTGACAAACCAATCCAACGCACCGGATGTGATTCGGTTCACACAACGCGTCGGTCATGTTGCTCTATATCAAAGGGCGTTACGTTGAAACCCCCTCCTTTCAAGTGTGTCGATCTGACCGATTTAAAGCCGATTCTGTACTGTGTTATGCAATACAGCATGCGTGGGAAGATGAGAACTGAATATATAAACGTGTTTAACCTAATTTTCTTTGCCCTTCTGACAGCTCCAGGCTAACAAGATGCCACTGTCGCCGTAATATAAGGATCCAGAAGGCCCCCGGTAACGTGACGTCGTTTAGAATTCATGTGCGAAGGTCTACACTGCGTATCACAGCAAAAAACAAACGGCAGACCTTACTTCACTGCACCACATCGACTGTGCCATTATTCAGAATCTTAAAATTTTAACAATTAAGCTAAAGTCAATGGTCTTCCAAGGAGAATTACATACAGTCATAGGAGAACAAAACCAGCGACAGGTCAAACAACAGATCGCAGGAGAATTGATTCAATAAATGTTCTGGATAACAGTAACCTGCACACTGACAGAAGTCCATGAGTTAGCGACTTCTACAGGGCTCGGATCTCACGCCGATATCTTGGTTTCTGGATCTTCCTCATCGTATAGTGTTCCAAAATCAACAAAGAATTCCAAAAACTGAATGTTCCTTCAACAGGCGAAAAATTGTGAGTTCGCCTATTCGTATCGATCTGACACAAAGAATTAATCTGTTTCTGATTCAAAATACTGACCTCCAAGCGCACAACAGCTCAGGATTAGGTAACTATCTTAGTACGTTCCAGTACGCAGGTTCCACTTGCAATTTCCGAACGAGAATGTAAATCTCTGTGTGATAAAGCACTGTCCCCTCTGCTATACACTCTCCATTCACTGAAGCCTACATTTCTGTCACTAATAAGAACTTATTTTCTCCAGCAAAAGCTAACATTTCTATCCGCAGCTGATGGAACACGAATACTTCCGTAATTTTTTCCTTTCTCCTTTTCTTATTTATGAAGATGTACGATCTCAGACAAAAGTTAAACAGTTCATGATATATTTTCTAACTTCGGAACTTCACATTTTCTCAGGTTCTCCTTTTAGTCATTGCAGCGCCTTGACGTTTCCACCAGCCTCATGCACAATTCCCCTTTATTTACTTATCTGTCTTGATCGCAGTTATATTTCCTCCAGGAGGGAGGGGGGCCACAAATGTTATCAGGACTGATGACACAAATTACAACTTTGACTGCGGTTCTCAATAACTCAGATCCTAGAGTGACTCTCGTTACTGATCAAGAATGTTAAGATAGAAATAAGACAGGCAATATACGTATATAGCAACATGGAGGAGCGTTTGATAGCCATTGTTGCAGTGTAAAAGCAATAAATATTACACATTGTGAGTGTGTGTAACCTTAGGCATTCAGCATGCAATGCGCATGCGCTATATTGTCATCTGTGGCCTGCTCGGCTCTACAATAGTTTTCCACATCATCTCATAAACTACAGGACTGGGGGGGGGGGGGGGGAAAAAAAAAAAAGTTGTAAAAAAGGGGGAAAAAGTGGGTGAAAAAATTTTTTTTTTTAAAAAAAAAAAAGCAAAAAAAAAAAAAAAAAATAAATTTATTTATAAAAAAAAAAAACCGAT
>Ga0123353_10016401_pt1 | contig 10828 bp, 10 predicted proteins | sample TergutLab28metaG_3_FD_92763 | JGI IMG/M metagenome (GOLD analysis project Ga0123353, IMG submission 92763) | Labiotermes labralis P3 segment gut microbial communities from Petit-Saut dam, French Guiana - Lab288 P3 | ecosystem: Host-associated > Arthropoda: Insects > Digestive system > Gut ... | reverse complement strand
TATGACGAGAATTTGCTCAACAGTCTCAAACAAGCCGCTCCTGACGCAGTTTTTCCTGTCGTGCAAGGAAAGCATCACGGCGATGGGGCTATTCAAGCCCTGCTCGAGATGACGGGCATTCCCTATGTCGGTTCACGCCCTCAAGCCGCTGCCATTATCAATCACAAAATCATCTGCAAGCAAATTTGGCGTGCAGCCGGAATCTCTACGCCCGCCTTCTTTACCTACCGCAATGAGGAGTACGAAAAAGACAGCTTTGACGATTTTAAGGAAAAAGTCAAATCCAACGGGTTGACACTTCCTGTTGTGGTGAAGGCGCCCACGCAGGGAGGCCGGTTTGGGATGGTTTTTGCGCATGACCGCCTTACGTTTCGCGAGCTGGAAGGAACATTTCAATATGACAGCACACTGTTGGTCGAACGGTATGTCAAAGGGTGTTTTATCACACAAGGTATCATTGAGGTAGAAGGAAAGATGACAACCCTGCCGCCGGTCGAGATTATTGATCCATCGGACGCTAAGTTTAAGCGGTTTTCAGGCGGTACAACATACCGCGCCCATCATTTTACGCCGGAACTCCAGTCGGAAATCAGCCGAACTACCTTGGAGGCTGCCGACTTGACAGGCGCCGCCGGCTTTGCGAGACTGGATTACCATATCAGCAACGAGGAACTATTTTTGTTGGAGATTAACGCGGTTCCAGGGTTGGTTCCGGGTTACAGCGATATGTGCAAGTGTGCCGAAGCCGCAGGTCACGAATATACGGCATTGATCGGCGCGCTGCTGGCTACTGCCCGAAAGCGATAATGTGCCTCGCGGCAATCTATACATGCGCTGATGTAAAGCCTTAGACGTTACGACGTACTAAGGAAAAATATCCATGTAGTTTTACAAACATTTTGCATAGTGCCAATCTATAATTTACAATTGGCATTTATACTGTTGCTATCAAAATATCAAGGAGGAAGAGTATGTACAAGAAGTTCCGGTTTGCCCTGTCCCTGTTCCTGGTGGCCGCATTGGTATTCTCCATGACCACAAGCGCCTTTGCCATCAACAAGGACGACGCCAAGCAATTAAACCCCAACATCAAAAACATCATCTTGATGATCCCGGATGGGATGAGCGTGGACGGCCTGGCGCTGGCCAGGTGGTACAAAGCATACGATGCCGAAACGGGAACCTTCGATACCTCGGTATCCTTGGCCCTGGATGAGCTGGCAAGCGGCCTTATTCGCAACTGGTGGCAGGCTGGCGACAAGATCGGCGGCATCGTTGACTCCGCTCCGGCTGGGACAGCAATGGCCAGTGGCATCAAGACGAACGACAAGTTCGTGGGCGTGACCGACCAGAGCGTCCCGGTAGCTACAATCCTGGAGGCGGCGAACCTTATCGGCAAATCCACCGGCTTGGTCGCCACATCCAACATACAGCATGCCACGCCGGCGACCTTTTCTTCCCATTACAACGCGCGTAGCCGGTTTGGGATCATCGGCGAGCAGCAGGCGCACAACAACATGGATGTAGTGATGGGCGGTGGTTCTCAGCACTTGATTTACAATGACCGCGACGTGATCGAAGCCATCAAGAACATGGATTACCAGTACATCACCACGAAAGGTGAGATGGACGCCATCACAACGGGCAAAGTTTGGGCCATGTTCGCACCCGACGCTATGGCCTATGACTTTGACCGGGCTGAGAACGCCCCGGACGAGCCTTCTCTGGCCGAGATGACGGCCAAAGCCATTGAACTGCTGTCCCAGAACGACGAAGGCTTCTTCCTGATGGTTGAAGGTTCTAAGATCGACTGGACAGCCCATGCCAATGACCCCATTGGCCTGATCTCCGATATCCTGGCCTATGACGCAGCCGTGGCGGTGGCTCTTGACTTTGCTAAAGAGCGCCAGGATACCATGATTCTGAGCATGACCGACCATGGCACCGGCGGCTTTACGATCGGCAACCGCGATACCCAGGATTCCAGTGCCGCCCTCCCTTACGACAGCTCCGCTCTTGTCAACTACATCGCTCCCTTGGCCGGAGCTAAACTCACCGGCGAGGGCATCGCGGCGAAGTTCGACGAAAAACGCTCAAACATCAGGGAAGTCATGTCCGAGTGGTATGGCATCAATAATCTCACTCCGAGGGAAGTAGCGCTCATCAAAAACCAAGAACTCGAAAGTATGAATTACACCGTCGGGCTTATGCTTTCAGAGCGCGCTTACCTGGGTTGGACCACTCACGGACACACCGGCCAAGAGGTTAACCTGTTTACCTACCTACCTGGCGACGAGCGTATCACCGGTACTCTCGACAACACCGACATCGCACTGATCTGCGCCGGCGTGTGGGGCATTGATCTGCAAGCCGTAACAGGGCAGTTCTTCAACGAAGCCGGGACGGCATTCACGGCTAAGGGCGCGGTTGTGGAAACCGACTTGGAAGCCGGCGAGATGACCGTGACAAAAGATGGCGTCACCCTCGTGATTCCAGACTACAAGAATTATGTTTTCCTGAACGGCGACAAGGTGACGATTGACAGCGTTATCGTGAACCAAGACGGCATGTTCTACGTTCCCGTAGGCGTCCTCGACATGATCCTGTAATCAAAAGAGTCAACAATGAAAACCTGAGGGAAGGCGCCTCAGGTTTTATTGCATTTTTACGGGGAAGCATTCCTTTGTCTTTGATTTGATGTTTTGGTACTGACAACAAAGGCGGTAGATGGCCGGTAACAAATTCTGGATGATTAGACAAATTGGTGATGAGATGAAATTGCCCCTTGACAGGTTAATGACCATTAACCTATAATGACTAGAGAAGTTAATAGCCATTAACCTCTCGGAAGGAGAACATATCTTGAGCGAAGGGAGCCAATCGACAAAGCAGCGCATCTTAACCGAAGCCTTGACCTTGTTTGCGGAAAGAGGGTACGCCCCCGTAACCGTTGCGCAAATCGCAAAAGCGGTTGGGGTTAAAGCGCCAGCTCTTTACAAGCATTACAAAAGCAAGCAGGATATTTTTGATGCAATCCTCGACGAGATGAAACGGAGTTACGAACGCCAGGCGACGTACATGCAGATGAGCGGATTTGACGGAAATAAAGACGAAGCGCTGTATCTGAACAGCAGCGAGGATGACATTGTAAAACGGAGCATTGATTTGTTCCTCTACTTCCTGCATGACGAAAATGTCCGTAAGTTTCGAAAGATGCTGGCGATTGAGCAGTACAACAACAAGGCGTTAGCTGCCACATATGCCGAACGATATGTGGATTTCCCAATGGCTTACCAAAGCGCGGTGTTTGGCTTGATGACCGGAGCTGGGGCGGCTATCCCTGAGAACGCGCACATCATGGCACTCCAGTATTACGCGCCCGTGTATATGTATATGACGCTATGCGACTGCCAGCCCGAACGGGAAGCCGAAGCACTAACGGTCTTGGAGCAGCATTTCAGGCAATTTATCCGATTATATCACAAAGGATAATCCACACTATGAAAACAAGAACCTACGGCAACAAAAGCACGGCAAGGATTGTCGGCATCCTGTATATCATCGGCACTGTCGCGGGAATCCTCAGTGTCCCGTTTCTTAACGCGAGAAACGAGCCGGATTACTTCACGAAAATCGCGGAGAATCCCAACTCGCTTGTGATTGGAGCTGTTCTGACATTGGTTATGGGCCTCGCCCTTGCCATGATCCCGGCGTTCATGTTCCCAGTATTAAAGAAACACAGCCAGACAGCCGGCGTGGGGTATATCATTTTCAGGGGTGCGCTGGAAACCTGGTCGCATATTATCGGCGCGGTTTGCTGTTTGGCTTTAGCATCCCTCGGCACGGCATATGCGGCAGGAACAGACACGGCACATCTTCTCGGAGCGGGTACGGCAATCAAAGCAATATCGGATTCTTCCGTGACTGCGTTTGTTTTCGGTATAGGTGCATTGATATTCTACACCGCGCTGTATAAATACAAGCTCATTCCAAAATGGATTTCGGGCTTTGGCATTATCGCCATCTTACTGCATATCGTTTCCGGCGTACTGGTGTTGTTCGGATTGCAGGAAAACTTTGATACCGGAAGTCTTATTATGAATCTGCCGATAGCCGTACAGGAGATGGTTATGGCGGTATGGCTGATAATCAAAGGGTTTAATAAAACAGAGGAGGCTGTACAGAAATGACGACAAATAATAAAAAGGGTTTATTCCTATTATTGGGGATCACGTTAGTAACCCAAGCGACGACCAGTCTTATCGGTGGGCTTATCGGTATAGGTCCGTTCACCAATACCGGGGACATGGCCGCCGCTATGAACAATATCGCGGGCAATATCAATGGCGTTTACATCGGGATATTTTTGCAGATCGTGACCTCGCTTGTGATTGTTGCGCTTGCAGCGGCGCTTTATCAGGCCGGCAAAAGCGCCGGAAAAACCGTCGCTATCATCGCTTTTGGGCTGTATCTGACAGAAACAATCGTGCATTTCGTCGGTCAGTTTGTGATATTCGGGATTGCCGAAGTCAGCACTCATTTCGTCAGCACCGGCGACGCCTCTCTGCTGGCCGCCGCGAAGCTGCTGTTCGCGTCCAGAGATTTTATCGGCGCTATCACCATGGTGCCCTTCGGGATTGGAGCGATTCTTTTTTACTTCCTAATAACCAAAACCAAAACCATTCCCAAGTGGCTCGGTATATGGGGAATTGCAACCGTATCGCTTATTCTTGTCGGGTGGTCGTTGGAAGCGTTCAATGTAGTGTCTGTTCCATTTGCGCTGTATGTCCCGTATGTGCCCTGGGAGTGGGTTGCCGGGATATACATCTTAATTAAAGGCATAAAAATGACAAAAGCAAAGGTAAGCGTATGACTCAAACAAAGAAAAGTATTTATCGCTGATTATTTACTGCCTGTGCTTCTATTCCGTTTGGTCGGTGTTAAAACTGTACATCACGGATCATATCGGCTCGCAGCTGAGAAAATCGGGTGTAATCAAAACCGCAGTATGGGTGCTGCCCGCTAGTTCCGCACGGCAATCCGTGCGAAAATGCACAGTTCGCAAAACTTATATGCACAGCTTGAAGTCCCGAAAGCATTGATATTGCTGAGCAAATTAAATGCATTTACGGCTTGCCGTGTAGTATAAAAAAGTGTGCATTGTGTTGTTTCAGAAAAAAATAGCTGTGAGCCACCCCTATTTAGCGCTTTGTATCGATCAAAGTGCGCCGACAACCTTGTGTGGTACATACAGCTCTTCTAGATAGACAACTTCCTCCGTTGTCAGTTTCACATTCAGCGCCGCGACCGCATCTTCAATATGGAGCAGTTTTGTAGCGCCAATGATGGGAGCAGCCACGGTGTCTTTTTGTAATAGCCATGCCGTTGATATTTGTGACATCGGAACGCCATGTTTTGCGGCCAAATCCGTTACGCGGTCTATAATGGGCTTGTCCATTTCCTCCGTCGCTCCGTATTTCATCTTAAAGACTTTGTCTGTCCGCGAACGTTCGGTTGATTCCGTCCAGGCTCTGGCCAACTTCCCGGAGGCAAGGGGACTATAGGGCGTGCAAGCGATTTTTTCACTCCTGCACATCGGCGCCATTTCGCGTTCTTCTTCACGATAGATCAAATTCCAATGATTCTGCATAGATACAAAACGTGTCAAGCCGTTCATTTCAGCAGTAAAAAGAGCCTTTTGGAATTGCCAAGCGTACATGGCGGATGCGCCAAGATACCGCACCTTGCCCGCTTTTACCACATCGTGGAGCGCAGACATAGTTTCTTCAATAGGCGTGGTGTAGTCCCAGCGGTGGATGATATAGAGGTCAACATAATCCATGCCGAGGCGTTTTAGGCTGTTGTCGATTTCGGCCATTATGTGCTTGCGCGACAGACCCGCGCCGTTTGCACCCTCTCGCATACGGATAAATACCTTTGTAGCCACCACAAGCTCGTCGCGGGTATAGTCTTTCAACGCACGCCCGAGAAATTCCTCGCTTGTGCCGCCCGCATAGCAATTGGCCGTGTCGAAGAAGTTGACGCCCAGCTCGATAGCACGCCTAATGACCTTGCGGCTATCGTCCTCGCTGATGACCCATGTGTGAGAGCCGGGAGGCAGTTCATTACCGGATTCGGGGGGCAGTTTACCGAATCCCATGCAGCCAAGGCATATCCGAGACACGTCAAGCCCTGTGTTCCCCAATTTTGTATACTCCATGCATACTCCTCCTCATTGATCTGGCACGGTTATCGAACCATGACCATCATAACACTTGGAGCTAATTCTAAGTCAATAGGATGGAGAGATTTTTCGTGGCATTTACCATTTTTTATAAGAATTTGGGAAAAAATAAAACTTTTATGAAATTTCTGTGAACCCCATTGACTAACACGCTGAATGGTGATATAAATAATTAGCACTCATCGACCGAGAGTGCTAACAATTAGAAAAGGAGTTGTTGACCATGGCAGGGTTGGTTCCACTCAATCGGAGAAGCAACAATCTGGCGCGCACGGGCTTAGGGTTTGATGATTTCTATAACATGCTTGACGACTTTTTTGGCGACGGGCTGATGCCGAGCCGCAACTTGCTGAGGGACACATTCAAAATCGACATTGCGGACTCAGACGCCGAGTACCGCGTCGAGGCGGAGATGCCCGGCATTCAGAGAAACGAGATTGGTTTGAACGTTGAGGACGATAACCTCTGCATCTCCATAAATCGCATGGAAGAAGCGAACAGGGACGAAAAGAACTACATTCATAGGGAGCGCCGCGTCAGTTCCATGAGCCGCCGGATTCGCCTGGCGGGCGCGAAGCTAGAGGATATCAAAGCTAAGCTTGAAGACGGCGTTTTGATTGTCACGATCCCGAAAGACATAAAGGCCAACACATCGCGTAAGATCGACATCGAATAGGATCGACGACATAGATCGTTCAGAAACCGGCATTGAGCTCCGCAAGTGCAACATATCTCTCAACAAAAGCCTCTACCGTTGACCAGTATCCATCGGGGTCGGCAGTGGAGGCTGTTCCATGATCGGCGCCGGGCACGCTGAGCTTCTCCTTCTCGCAGCTGACCGCTTCGAATAGTACATCCATCATCCAGAACGGTACGAACGTGTCATCCTCGCCATGGATAAACAGCATCGGCGTCGTTGATTTCGCGACCTGCGTCACCGCATTCGCCTCCCCCAACCAGAACCCCGCGCGCAGCTTTTCTTCTGTTCAAAAACACAGCAACCTAAATGCCTGAGTTTACGAAGAAGTTAAGAAAGGAAAAACCTGAGGGAAAGGCGCCTCAGGTTTTTTGCTGTAAAAGATGAGAACGGCGAATTATTCTGGATTACTGTATCTTGGTGGACTAAAAAGTTTGTATTCCGGTATGGAAAAAAGGGCGATGATGTCCTTAACACAAGCATCGCGACAAACGGAAACTATGTCGATATCCGCTTGCAGCAGCCTTGCAAAGGAATGGTACAAGCCCTTTTTTTGCATTTCCAGCGGTCCAAGCTCATCAACAAAAACCCGTAGAGCATGCTTTTGTATGGCCTCTTCGAGAATCCCACGGGTAAATGACAGCCCTTCTTGAGAGAAACTGTATTTTCCGTAGCGCGATTCCTCGTCCCAGCCTTCCGGAATCGCGCCATCGATGCGCGAAAACGAGACGGCCTTTCCCGTTGATAGCTGAACGATGTCCTGGCCGATCATCTCGCCCTCCGTGAACCGCTTGATATTATAGAACCCATCACCGGAGCGCGTGGATTCGTATAGGCTCACAAGCTTTGCCGATTTGCCCGATCCAATCGGCCCGGTGATAAAGTAGACCATCAATCGCCTCCATGATCAGGGGGAACACCCGAGGACTCGGACGCAATGAAGTATCGACAAGTCTAACCCTCCAAATCTAGTCTGACCGTCAGATGGCATGATAGCATAGCTGTCTGGTGCTTTCAACTTTTGTTTCTTGTCCAATCCTGCCGGTATGAAGTTACCTCGGCGGTAACAACCTGGACGAAGGCTTTTTTAGATTTGAGTTCATTTTGCAGTGTTTAATTTCTTGCTCCAGATCAACATATGCAATTATGTTGATACTGGAAGCTGAATTTTGCATTTGAAGGTATCGTGAGTCCGTCATAATGGCTATGCTTTCTTAATTTGGAGTTCGACATAATGACTCAGAGATGAAAATATCAAAAAAACGGCAATAAACAGCTTGCGTAGAAAAAAGTGTTCGCAGGCTTTTTCTCTTGGATCGTTTTGAAAGGAGGACATTATGGCCACAACCCGCATCATCCCTATGCATCACAATAAAGGAAAACCCATCGCCGCATGCATACCGGCTCGCACCGATTATGCAAAAAATCCCGACAAAACAGAAGGCGGCTCTTTGGTGACGACATTTGAATGTGATCCTCAGATCGTGCATTCACAATTTCTGCTGGCCAAGCGCGAATACAAAGCGCTCACCGGCAGGGAGCAAGAACGCGATGTGATCGCCTACCAAGTGCGGCAATCCTTTCGTCCGGGTGAGATTTCGCCGGAGGACGCGAACCGGATCGGCTATGCGTTCGCGGAGCGTTTTCTAAAAAGCGATCATGCGTTTCTCGTCGCAACGCATGTGGACAAAAAGCATATTCACAACCACATTGTTTGGAACTCCACTTCGCTGAACTGCACGCGCAAATTTCGTAATTTCTGGGGCAGCACAAAAGCGGTGCGTCGCCTCAGCGACATGCTGTGTGTCGAAAACGGATTGTCCATCGTTGAGAATCCCAAACGCAAAGGCATGCACTATGGAAAATGGCTGGGCAACAATGCGAAGCCTTCACACCGAGGGCAAATTCGTGCGACGATTGATACTGCGATGCGGGAAAAACCGAAGGATATTCTTGCGCTGCTTGAATCGCTAAAGGCTTCCGGTTACGAAATCAAGCAAGGCAAAATCCCCGCGCTGCGCGGGAAAGATCAAAAGCGTTTCGTCCGGTTGGATACGCTTGGCGAAGGTTATGCGCCGGATGATCTGCAAGCTGTGTTCGATGGCAAAAATGCACATACGCCGCGAAAACAATCCGTTCGTGCCGAAACCGAAAAGCCTGTCCAATTGCTCGTGGACATTCAGGCCGCGCTGTCCGCTGGAAAAGGCGCGGGCTACGAACGCTGGGCAAAGGTCTTCAATTTGAAGCAGATGGCGCAGACGATGAACTATCTCACGGAACACGCATTGACGGATTATGATGCGCTCACGCAAAAGACCAAGGGTATTGTCGCACAGCGTGATGCGCTTTTGCAACAGATCAAAGAAAAAGAAAAGCGGATTTCAGAAGTCGCATCGCTACGAACGCACATTATCCAATACATAAAAACCCGCGACGTGTATGTGGATTACCGCAAAAATGGCTACTCGAAAGAGTTTTTCGCCGCACATGAAGCAGACATCCTGCTGCACAAAGCGGCGAAAGCAGCGTTTGACAAAATGGGATTGAAAAAACTTCCAACCGTTACGAATCTCAATAATGAATACAAAAAATTGCTGGCCGAGAAAAAGAAACTGTACGCGGATTACCGGATCATGAGCGCAGAAATGAAATCGCTGCTTGTCACGAAGCATAATGTCGATCAACTTCTTGGCATGGATTCTCCTCGGCAGGCTGAGCCAAATCGAAACCCGGCGCGATAGAAGGGTGCGCCACATGGGATTCCTGCCTCGCAAAAGCGTCGCAGACGCGCAGCCACACAATGAAATTGTGTGATCGGGGGATTGGGGGCGGGAGCCTCCAACAAGCAACCGCCGGAGGCGGATGTGCCCTCTGGGCATTGCTTGCCAAACCCAAGTTCCTTTGAGCAGCGTGCCTTGCTAACACATGATAGGCTTCGGTAGTCTCTTCCGGATCGGTGATCCGTATCGCTCCAGCAAGAGGATCATCATTGGAGTGGCGAATACATCGAGGCTTCCGCTCTCAACTGCTTTCGTCGTGTTTGTGTCCGTAACGATTGTGCTGACGAAAGTTGTTTTTCCGAGCGCTATTTCCCATTTTCAGATACGCGAAATCGCGTTATCTCCGCTATCAGATCATAGGGTATCGGCTTACTATAGGGGAACTGCACCGCTCCTTTGGATGTTTTGTAGTCGGACAGGCGAGCTTTGAACGCCGTCATGCCGTTGGCCGTTGGATATACACCGAGGTGGCTTTTCATAGCCGCGAAATAGATCAACGGCCCGCCCTGCCAAAAGCACGGCATCCGATAACTGATTCTTTCTTCCGCGTTCGGTACGGCGTCACGGATAATCCTACGCACTTTTTGCAAAATCGGACGGAGTTCTTCCGGTTGCCAATCTATATATTCATCAACGGTACTGTAAGCTTGTCCGCCCATATGTCTCAATCTCCATTATCTCAAAGATATTTTCACCGGGATGATTTTTCGGCATTGTGATCAGGCAGCGGTATCAACGATGATAAAACTTTTCAAGCGCCGGTTTGCCGAGCGTGAGCTTTTTCTACCCGTGTTTACATGGCAGAAGCAGTATAACATAAGTTTTTGGACATTGTGAAGGCACCATATGCGAACAACCAGGGAAAAATCATTTACATAATAATGCAGAAATCCTGCTGCGTGAGGAACCTGTAAACCCCATTTTGTATAATGTCAAGCCACGACTTTTGAGCTATTTCACTAAATCAAGCTTGGTCATTATGAAACATAACGAGCAAATGATTTTGCCCACTCCGCACTCCGGGCGCGTATTGATGCGGCATGGATTTTGTGGTATCATACACACCACAAAAACATCCAACCAATGCGCGCGGGGGCGCCCGCGTCC
>Ga0123353_10016400_pt1 | contig 10828 bp, 3 predicted proteins | sample TergutLab28metaG_3_FD_92763 | JGI IMG/M metagenome (GOLD analysis project Ga0123353, IMG submission 92763) | Labiotermes labralis P3 segment gut microbial communities from Petit-Saut dam, French Guiana - Lab288 P3 | ecosystem: Host-associated > Arthropoda: Insects > Digestive system > Gut ... | reverse complement strand
TGTAAACCGCTTCGCTAACCGTGCCATCTCTATAACCAACTCCTCATTTTTCTTGGTTATATTATATCATTTTTTGATATCTTTTGCAACAATATTCTTGATTCTATTGCGAATTAGTATAAACACTCGAAAAATAAAAGAGCTTCTTTTAGCTCTGGAAGATATAAGGTTAGAATTGGAGTATCAAACGCCAGAAGGGAGTAGCCCAGAATGTTAAGCATAATAAAAGACATAAGCGATTACGAATTAAAGAGTGAGCTATGGAGCGGAGCACTAGATACGCTCCAGACGGTCATCGAAAACGATAAACTGTATGATTTAATGGACTTATTAGAAGAACTGTACCCGGAGCCGGTAGACATTACTACGATAAATGATTTGCTCTGGTTCGATGAAGATTTTGTCTTTGAACAGTTGGGCATAGAAACCAATGACGAATACTGTTACACAAGGAAATTATAAAACGAATTGGGGGTTTGGGGCTACTCGTTCAGTAACAAAAAATTGTAGCCTTGCTAATATGCCAGTAAAATAGTGTTGTCAACATCTACTTCGAAAATCCAAACGGGATTATTTCGGTCGAATCCCAATTTGCCGGTAAATTAGGTCTTGTGTGGAATGTTCTAAACCCCTTTCTTCCGGGTGAAAACATCATCTTATTTCTTCTTCCTGCCGCATTACGGCAACGCGGAAAGGATTTCATCAATGGTTTTCAGCGGTTCCACGGTTTGCGGTACATTGTTGCCCCACCAACCGACACGGTAATTTTTCCGCGAGGTTTCCACCGCCTCCATTTTTACCTCAATTACCAGCTGTGCGTTCTTGTACTTGTCGTCCAGTGTAGGCGACAGCATAACGGTGTTGAACAGGTTTTTTCCCAACGTATCGGTGTTCTCACCCGGCCCCAGTTTGTGCAGGTAATACCAGTACCCGTCCCCACCGTAGCGCCAGTCGCCGGTGGTTCCGTCGAATTCGTTCAGGTCAAGGGCAATGATATGCGCGTCCGGGTCGGAAGTCGGGCCCAGTTTGGCGGGCAGCAGGGTGCCGTCGCTCGCCACCAATACGGGCAGCACCAGGAGCCGCACAAAGGCGTCTATTTCTCCGCGGTTTTCCGCGCCCACACTTTTGGGAACCTGCTCGCCGGGCATGGGCGGCACGGTGACTTCGGGGAACTCATCCACCAGTTCTACAAAAAACGCCTGATCGTGCCGGAACCCGTTGAAGAAGTTCAGGATGGTCGTCTGTATCGAATACCAGGACCGCGCCGCAAGCGTGACGCCCAGCGTGAGCAACACGGCGAGAAGAAGGAGACTTCCCAACGTGTACAGCCTGGACTGTACTCCTTTTTCCGTAACCAGTTGCTTCAAAAATGGTCTTATTTTATGAGAGCGTCCGCGCATGAGACCAGTCCCTCCCTAAGAGGATTTTAAAATTCGTGTGTACGCTGTCCAAATTGCCGGTATACTTCGTCACGTCACCGTGGCCCGGGAGGGGCCCTGCCCCGTGTTTTGGTCTGTTGCTTTATCAATACGCGGGCATGGTCAGCTTGACGGGAAGGGTTGGGCTTGGGTTGTTGCCCAGCATGCCGTGAAAGTTCAGGCCCCAGCCAAAGACGTCGCCTTTTTGCGTCACGGCGCAGTTTGCGGAGCCGTCGAAGTTGAATCCGACAGAAATGGCGATAATCTTGTCTCCAGGCCGCTGCAGGTGGCTGAAATCAATTTTCCGCGGGGGGAGTACATCGGGGTCGGGCACGTCATAGCCCAGAATCAGGTGGTAATTGTCTCCCCAGGAGAACACGTCGCCCTTTTGCGTCAGGGCAAAGCTTACCAGATCTGCTGCCTTGACAGAGATAACCTTGTCGCCCGGCTGCAGCAACGGTTCCACGCAGGACGTCTTCGCCGGTAGTTTGCGGTTTGCGCCTCCTGGGTCTCTTGGATATCCCAATTGGCCGCTCAGGTTGAGCCCCCAGGAAATGATGTCTCCCTTTTCTGTCAGCAGCAGGACATGGGTCAGGCCGGGTGAAACATATGCGATGCTGTCCCCGGGGTCAATCAGCCCGCTCAGGTTGACTTTACCCGGAAGATTGCTGTCGATGCCGATAATCGTTCTGCCCAACGTGGCGAAATCATCATTGCCCCAAGTGTAAACGTCACCGTTTGACGCCAGCGCGACACTGACCTCATAGCCTGCGTAAACGTCGGTGATGACTACGCCGGCCGGGAACCGATTCGTAATTTTGATGGGGACGGCGGATTCAGTAATGGCGTAGGAAACGCCCAGTTCGCCGAAATCATTCTGTCCCCAGGCAAATACATCGTTTTGCTCCGTGACCGCGAGGACATGGCTCCAGCCTGCGGAAATATACGCGATTTTGTCGCCGGGCTTGAGCTGGCTGCTGAGATCCGCTACCTTGGTGGGGACATAGGTGTAGTAGTCGATGACAGCGGGGTTGCCCAAGCGTCCGCCTATATCCTGGCCCCAGGCCCAGACCTCGCCGTTCTGCGTCCAAGCATAGGACGCGCAGTCCGATGCGTCAATGCCGATGACCTTGTCATCGGGCTGCAGGTTCTCCATGAGGCCGACCACCTTCAGCGGCACCGGATTCTTGGGATGCGGCCAGGGGGAGGTCCAATCATGACAGCCGCCGATGCCCTCGTGAATGGGATTGCCCAGTTCGCCGTTGCCGTTGAAACCCCAGGCGTAGACATCGCCGTTGCCCGCCAAGGCCAGCATACTGTAGCCGCCTGCCTCCACCTGCCAGGTTTGATCGCCCCCCGGCGGTTCGTCCGGCTCCGTCGGATACACGGTGCCGAAATCGTTGGTTGCGTAGCCCCAGCTGTACTGTGTGGGGTTGCGCTCGGGCGTAATGTAGACCGTCAGCCACCACTCGCCGTTTTCGTCAATGACGCGGTTGTCGTAATCCAGCGCGATGCTGCCGTTGGGTACTGTCGTTGGCGGGACAATACTGGCCTTCGTCACGTCATCGTGGCCCGAGAGGGGGCCTGCCCCGTTGTTTTGGAAGGAACCGGCGAATGCATAATATTGGGGAATGATGTCATAGACGTTGAAAATATCGTTCCCGCTTGGGTCGACAAAACACATGGTGAAACCGGTCGTGCCGCCCAACACGCCGGACCGGGAGGTCACCGGAAGACTGTCTCCATCGTTGGAGAGCAGGTAATAGCCCATCTCCGGCTGCTGTACGCTGGCCCGGGGGTTCACAACGAGCTGCCGTATGTGCAGGATGAGTTTTTCCACGACATGGTAGGTTGTGTTGGTGTCCTCCTCCGTGCCGAGGGGGCGTTGGATGTGAGCCGTGTTTTCAAAGCACCCCGCAGCCCTTGGGTAGGCGTCAAAGGAAAGCTGTATCCGCCCTCTGGGCTCCTCGGAAAGGTCCCAGGTGATGGTGCGGGTGCCGGCGTCGTAGGTGCCACCGTGGCTGATGCTGCTTTCATCCACTTCCAATCCCTCGGCGACAACGTCTGTGACGATGAGCGGGCCGATGGGGGGCGCTTTTTCGTCAAACAGTTCCGTGAGCTCCTGCAGGGTCTGCGAATAGAGCTGATTGTCCGGGACAGCGACAAAAGCCCAGCTGTCGTGCCCGGCGGGGGCGACGTTATTCTCCATGAGCGCGTCGTAGTCGTCGTAGACGGAGGCAGAGGAGAAATCTGCGTTTTGATTGTGGTCCATGCGGACTGTCATCAGGATACCCTTGGGGAAGGTGGCGGCAAACCGATCCGCCTGGGTCTTCATGGCGCTGCTCCAGTAGGGTACGCCGCTGTTGTTGTGGAATGCGCTCGCAGCTTCCGTCATCTGGAAGTCGGAGAGCAGGATAATGACGGGAATCCGGTCCATTTCCGTCGCGAGCCGCGCGTTGACCGCTTTGGGCCCTCCAGGTGTACTCAGGCCGTTTCCGTAAGTGGTGGTAACGCCCGCCAGCTTGTCGACGGCCGCCCGCAGGAACTGCGCGTTGTCGTCCTGCCAGAAAACCGGTGGATTGGTGTAGGCATTCTTGATGGTGAAATCATACCCGCCAATATCCACAAAGGGCGTGTCCACCTGGAGGAACACATAGTCTTCATCGTTACAATTGTTGTGCGCCATGTCGCAGTTCATGCCCATGACCGAAACACGGCTCTCCGGGTAGCGGGTTAAGACGTCTTCACTGAGTTCCAGAATGATGTCCCTGCAGTAATCCCTGGCGGTGGTCGGACCGCCGGTTTTACTGTCGTCCATGCTGTTCGGCAAGTTCATGGAGGCCGACCAGTCCAGGGCGAAGACGATGTCGTAGGCCGTGCTGGGCGGGTGTGGCTTGTGGGAGTTAAACAGGTCTATGGTGTAGTGAATCAGGGCGTCCCGCTTTATTACGGCAAGATTGTCCTCCGCGCCGTTTTCCGCCGTGACGGAGCCGTTGATGTAGGCGTTTTTCTCCAGAATATAGTAAGCGTTGTAGGTGGTGTTCGTATCGTCCTCATCGCCGTTGGGCCACAATATATGGGCGGTGTTTTCATATTCTTCCGTCTCGGACACGGCGGCACTGAAGGAGAGATGGATCATACCCTTTGGCTCCAGTGAGAGGTCCCAGGTGATGGTGCGGGTGAGGGAGTCGTATACGCCGCCGTGGCTGATGCTGGTTTCGTCCAGAATTAAGCCTTCGGGGACGGTATCAAACACCTTCAACGGGCCGGGGACAGGCAGCCTGTCGCTGATCATCGTAAGGGCTTGGCTGCTGGCGTTTGGGAACAGCGTGTCGTATCCGAAATTGATGGATGCCCAGCCCTTGTGTCCGGCGGGGGCGACGAAGGAGGTCATCAAATTGTCATAAAAGGCGTCCGAATAGGTGTTGATCTGGTCCGGCTGGTCGTGGTCCAGACGGATGGTCATCAATTGGCCGAAACGGAATATCGACGAGAAGCGGTCCGCCTGGGCCTTCATGGCCTCGCTCCAGTAAGGCACTCCGCTGTTGTTGTTCGCGCCCGGTCCGCTGGTGGCCTCTGTCATCTGGAAGTCCGAAATCATGACGATGACGGGGATGCGGCTGAAATCGGGCCGCGGAATAACCTGCTTTACCCGGCTGGAGTTGTTCAGGTCGGCACCGTAACGCACGGCGGTTTCGCCGGACAGCTTGTCTATGGCCGCGGCCAGGAACTGCGCGCTGTCGTCAAAGCCGTAGGTCGGCGCGGCCAGGTTCAAAAAGGCGTTCTGGAAAGCGATGTCAAACCCGGTCCCGTCCACAAAGGGCGTATCGAGCTGTAGGAAGGTGTATCCCGAATTGTTGTAGTTGCTTTGGCTGGCGTTTGCGCAGAGGACGGAAACGCGGCTGCCCGGATATTGGTCGAAGATACCGCCGGTGCCGGCGCAGAGTTCCTGTATCAGTTTGGCGCCGTAAGCCCTTGCCTGCATCCAGTTCGCGGTGCTGGTGTCGTTCATTCTGCCGACGCCTGAGCCGGGAGAGGGGTTGTTGGCCGAGCCGCCCATGGAGGCAGACCAGTCCAGCACAAAGACGAAGTCGAACATCGGGTCCGCGTTGGGCTTGAAGGGGATATGGGAATTGTATACATCAATACAGTAGTTGAGCGCATCCCCGGGGCTTACTAGGGCCGGGTAATCCTCCTCGCCGTTGGAGTGTGTGAGGTCGTCGTTTATAAAGACGTTTTTCAAGGGCGGAAGATAGTCGAACTCTTCCTCGAAGAACAGGACAATCTCGTGGTCCACGTTCATTTCGTCTTTGATATAAGTAAAGTTTCTGGGATAGGCGCCTTCCACATAAGCGCCGGGGGCATAGATGTCGTCGTCCATGACGTAACCCCGGTAGGCCCAATTGCCAATGGGACGCATGTGGGAAAGGGCGAGGTCAAAATCCACCAGGGCGGGCAGCAACATGGAAACTGGGGGCTTGAGCTCCGTGTTGGGGTCGTCTATACTCACGTAGCGGACGGTGACCTGCACGTCCTCCACGAAATAGAAGTGGAGGACGTGGTCACTGTCGATGAGGTTCCAGCCGTTGGACTTGTCGGGAGTCAATTGGCCGGGCTGGAACCAGACGTCCTCTTCCGGCTGTCCCCGCTCCACCTGCGAAATATCCGACGCGATGAAATCCAGCGTATAACCGACATAGCGCCAGGTTCGGAATTCCTCCGTGGTGCCTCTGCGCCGTATGATGTCGCCGTAGCAGGACCAGTTGGGCGCGTAGCTGGTGCCGGGGTCATAGGGCGTATTGATGGCTGTTTTGAGCTGATCACTCGGCTCGTAAAAGCTGCGGAACATCTCCGACACAATGTTGCGGTTGGTGTGGTAGGTGGAGTTGGTACTTTCTAATGTATTGTTCCGCGCGTCAAAGAATTTCGCGTTGTTGATGTACATGTAGTCTGTTTCGGCGAGTGCGGGCGTCAGCGCCTGAACCTTGAAGTGAAAAACGGTGGTTCCGGCGGGCAGCGTACCGAATTCCCAGCACAGGGTGGTCAGCCCGGTCACGCTGTCTGTGGACACGGTGGGGAAGCCGGGGTACAGGTCGATGTTGACCGGCAGGCCGGCATCGTCGGTGCAGTAGGCGCTTCCGGGGATGTATGCCAAGCCTCTGGGCAGGGGATCCAGCAAAGTGAATCTGTCCGTCTCAAAGGGTATCAGGGTAATGCAACGCAAGAGGACGTCCGTGGTGACGGTGTTGCCGGTGGCCCAGTTGCCGGTGCTGCAGTCGCCGAACAGGCCCAGAGACACATAGACATCTCCCGACGCGTCGACGGTCACTATCCCAATGCCCTGATCGGGATAATTCAGCAACTGCGGGACGTTATTGCTGCCGGTGCCGTAGTTAAACGGACAGGAGGACACGAGTGTGCTGCCCCAGCCGCTTCCCGTTCCCGGAGCGGGCGCCGGATTGGGCGCAATGGGCGGCAAATTTCCGTCTGTGGTGAGCATATAGCGCACGGAACTGGCGGTCACCCGGTTGATAACGCTCTGATTCAGGCCCACGCTGTAATCGAGCACGACTTTATAGGAGCCCGGGGCCACGCCTGTCAGCTTGGCGTTGACCACGTTGCTGAAGGCCTCGTTGCCTGTGTTTGTGTTTGTGGTGTTGTTCAATGCGTAACGGCTCTGATAGGCGGTAGTATTGGCGGGAGTCGTGAGGTTCGCGGTAATCGGCGGCGTATTGAGGGCATGGTTCCCTCTGTTGGAGAGGTTGCCCACGAGCGCGCCGTCAAAGGTATAGGTTGTGCCGGAAGACGCGGTCGTTGTCACGGGCACCAGGGTGATGCCGCGCAGATAAAAATCGGTGGTGACGGTGTTGTTGGCGGTCCAGTTTGCGGCTTGGCCGTTGCCAAATATGCCCAGGGACACATAGGCCGGCCCCGCCGCGCCCACGCTCAGCGTTCCCACGGGATAGTTCGGGAAGTTCATCAGTTGCGCGGTGGTGACGTTCAAAGGAATGGGGCAGGAACTCATCAGCTCATCACCCCAGGTGCTGGCCGTACCCGGAGCGGGCGGCGTGGCGGGGGGAATGGGCGGGAGTGCCCCGTTGGTGGTGACCATGCCACGCACGGAGAGGGCGTTTATCCGGCTGGCGACGCTCTGCTGCATGCCCACGCTGAAATCGGCCAGGATCTGATACTCCCCGGCGGGGACGTTGGGCAGCACGGCGTTGACCACGTTGCTGAACAGTTCGCTGCCTGTGTTCGCGGTGGTTCCGCCGTTGGCCAGTATGTAGCGGCTTTGATAATGGGGCGATCCGGGTGTAGAACCGTTGTGTGGATTAGATTGGGTGCCGGTAATCCCCGTGGCGACGTGGTTGGTCGCCTGCGTGAGACCACCCGCGCCGGAAAGCGCGTGGGCGTATGTGTAGGTGCTGGTGTTCGTAGGCACCAGGTAAATGCCGCGCAGGTAGATGTCGCTGAAGATCGTATTGTTGGCGGCTACGCCGGTGCATTCGTGGAAGGCAGCCAACAACAGGTAAGCTGATCCGGGCGCGCTGAGACTGACTGTCCCGACGGCCTGGCCGGGATAGTGGAGGGTCTGCGCGGCGGTGCTGTTATAGGTGAACGGGCAGGAAGCCACTAGTTCCGTGCCCCAAGCTTTACTGGGGCCTGTGGTAGAGAGGTGCTCTGGTAGAGCAATCGGCTGGCTGGTAGCGGTAACCGCGTTCAGGGAAACCCGGCTCACCCGGCTGGCGGCGTTTTGCTGCATGCCCACGCTGAAGTCGGCCATGACCGTGTACGTTCCGGCGAGAACGTTCGGCAGTTCGGCCAAAACCATGTTTTGAAAGTTTCCCGCGGCGGGGTTGGGGGCCGCGGTTCCGGCGCGCACTTCATAGTGGCTCTGATAGGCATTGGGATTCGCCGGAGCGGTCAGCGCTGAGGTGCCCGGGTTCGTTGTGGGGAGCCAGCGGTCAGCCGCATTCGTAATTGGCATAATGGGCGGCGTGGCGGCCATCAGGTCGGTGAAGCTGTAGGCATTATTCAAAGGCACCAGGGTGATGCCGTATAAAGTGAGGTCGGAGGTGATGCGGTTGTTTGCGGTCAGGTTGGTGGTGACGTCCACAAACAGGGACAGCGATAGATAGAGGGAGCCTGCCGTGCTGTTGTCAAAGAACCCGGCGACTATCTGGTCGGAATACATGAAGTTTTGCGGCGTCGTAACAGCGGCATGGGGGCTGACAACTAGTTCCGAGCTCCAGGTGCTGTGGCCCCCCGTGGCATGGGGCGCCGCCGGAGCGGGCGCCGTGCCGGCGGTGACCATTCCGTTGACGGAAACCCTGCCTATGCGGGGACTGACGCTCTGTTGCACGCCCACGCCGAAGTCGGCCAGGACTTGGTATTTTCCGGCGGGGATATTCGGCAGCTCCGCCGTGACCGTCTGGCAAAATACGCCGGTCCGCGTGCCGGGCTGCGCCGTGAAATTTAAGTTATAGCGGCTCTGGTACCCGGCTGGGTTGCTCGGAGCAGTCAAAGTGGCGGTACCCGGATTTGTGCCGGCGTTCCAGCGGTCGCCCGCGTTGGTGGGCGTAGGGCTGGTTTGCCGCTGGTCGAAGCTGTAGCGGCTAGAGGTGGAGCTCGGCGGTGGGGTGCTCAGCGTCGCCGCCGACCCGTCGTTCTCTATGGGGATACTGTAATCGATATAATTCCCAGATCCCGGGCTCGAATTGACGTGGACGGGACTGACCGGGAGGCCCCTCTCCGAAACGCCGTTCACAGCGGCGTCCTTTTCCGCAATGGCGGACCGTCGTTCATAATACAATATAATAACGGTTTCGCCCCGTTTGAGTGTCAGGGGATCCAAATCCGGCGGGTCGGCGTACATAAAGCGGTAGGTGATGCCATTGTCGACAATCACGTCCAGGGGATCCACCCGGTAATAGGTGCCCACCCAGTCCTGTTTTACCTGGTCGTCGGCAGTTTCCAGATTTGTGCCGTATTCCCGGAACTGCACACGGACAGTACTCTTCTCGTTTAAGAAGCGTCCCCGGAATACCACGTCGTCGTACTGTACCACTGTTAGGATGGGGCAGTTGTGGCCGCTCAAGTAGCTGTTGAAGAACCCGAAACCATTATATAATGGGTCGTTCATGTTGAGCGGTGCATCAATGTCCGCCTTCAACTCGCCGTCGAAATAAACCCGGAAAGCGCCGCTGGGTTCCCGTTCTACCTTGATCGCAAAGGGGGTATTGTCTCCGTTTGCGATGCCGCTCTTATACGGGAGGCCGATGCGGTACCAGGTGTTGTTGGCCGGCGTGGCCGGAATTGCCGTGGTGGTGATTGTGTGGACCGGGTAGTTGTTTGTATTCATGGAGACGTTGCTGGCATATACCAATTGAAGCTCTGCGGTGCTGCCAACGGCACTGCTGGCATTCTTGAGCAGTATCATATAGCCGGTATAAGTGAGGGCGGGTTCGGTTCCGCTGAACCTTCCGTTGAAGAGGAAAGCTGTTTCGCTGAAGGTATGGTAATTCAAGTTGGAAGGCCGCATCGTAAAGCTCAGGGTATCAAACCCATCCGGGTAGTCGTTGGTGAAAAAGCGATCCATCTGGGGGTTGGTTGTGCCCCCCGTAGCCCCCGCCTGATACCCCAAAAAGCGGACGATCTTCCCGTCCAGCACCACGTGCTTATCGGTCACGAATCCGTTGTAAAAACCGGAAGTCCCTAGGCGGTAGGCATAGGCCAGCAATTCCCTGGGCGAGGGGTTATTGTTGGTAAATGGGGGATTGGGCCCAAATGTATACGCATTGTCGAAACCGCCGTGGTCGGTTATTACCCAATCCAGCAGTTCCGGGCCAACCTCTATCAGATTCTCGCCGGGGTTGGTGGAATCATACATGGTAATGGTATTGGCCACGGGCCCGGCCTTCGAGTTGCCCAGCAGCAGGAGAAAACTGCCCAGAAGCAGGCTGACAATCAGCAGCCCGCTGATAACCATCAGGTTTACGGAACGGCTGTCCCTCTTTTTTGTTGTATACTCATAATTCACATGATTTACAGGTTTATCTCTTTTCATAGTGCGCTCCTTTTTCATGCGCTTACTTTTATGTAAAAAATACAAAATAATTTAAATTTTTGCAACACACTTTTGCAGGACCACCGTATCAGAAACTGATACGCCTACTATCTCGGAAGTGTATCTTGACACAAAAGAAACAATAAATCAAGTCAATTTAGAAAAGGTTTATGGACGTTTAAGATTGTTTAAAGATTGTACAGAAAAACACGGCTTTTTCCAACTATAGTCACGCCGAATCATAATAGTGGCACACGGCATCGCTGACGATATCAAACTTCCTGCCGTGATTGCGCAAGAAAACTTTGAGGTTTGCCCATTCATTTTCAATAGGATTTAAATC
>Ga0123353_10016399_pt1 | contig 10829 bp, 7 predicted proteins | sample TergutLab28metaG_3_FD_92763 | JGI IMG/M metagenome (GOLD analysis project Ga0123353, IMG submission 92763) | Labiotermes labralis P3 segment gut microbial communities from Petit-Saut dam, French Guiana - Lab288 P3 | ecosystem: Host-associated > Arthropoda: Insects > Digestive system > Gut ... | reverse complement strand
GCAGATAACGCAACTGCGGTTGTTCTTGTCGCTCATTCAAGAGATAAAACCGGATAGACGACAAGAGAATTACGGCATTGAACCGCTGCCGAATCTGGAAACAAAGTTCGTGTGCGCAGATACATTGATTGGTTTGAAACAGGAAAAACAAAAAACATTTGAATCGCCGATAGTTAAAGAAACGCTCAAGGGTTTGTTGGATATACGCGGTCAACATGTTACGGCAAGCACGATGCAGGAAAAAAAGTTTTTGCAGGGACTAGACGAGTCACGCCGCAAGATGTTGGTTATGGCAATGGAAGACACCGGCGAATGGAAACGGGAAACGGTCGAATTGATTAAGAATTGGAATCCGTATAATCAATCAAAGACAGCGGCATTTTTTGACCCGCAATGTATGTTCGGCATACCGAATGGATTCGATATCGTCATCGGCAATCCGCCGTATGTAAAACAGGGGTACTTTACCGAAAAACAGAAAGAGAAGTATTATAGCGCCTTCGGATTTTACGGTGACTTATACGCTTATTTCATTTTTGCCGCTTTCAATTTGCTTGTCGAAAAGGGAACTTTGTGTTTCATTGCGAATGATAGTTTTCTTGGTTTCAGAAATACAAAAAACATACGAAAACTCTTCTTTGACAACGATTTGCGGCAAATCATGTCCTGCGATATGGTATTTGACGAAGCCGATATTTATCCTGCAATTTTCCTGCTAAAAAAACAAAAAAGTAAAACACAGCAATATGAAACCGGTACTTATAGTAAGACGGCAGATGTGTTTATCAAAGCCGGTGCAGTTGATTATGCTCTGTCGCAAAATCTTGTTCATCAGCGGATTGTTATAAACAGTCCTATTGCAGCAATTTACACCAAACTGCTTTCGTTTGGAAAAATGAAAGATATTTGTTCCATATTGGATACGGGAATTCATACAGGAAATTGCCGAAGTAAGTTATTGTTTCGTGAACATGAAAAGTCAAATCTGAACAAGATTTTGCAAGGCAAACAAATTTCACGTTATGCTTTTGATTGGAATAGTCCGCAAGCGAAATTCAAGTATTGCGATATTCATTATGAACCTGCGAATGAATATGGTATTGGAAGGGGCGGCAAGCCGAGTAAAGCGAAAGAGTACTGGCATTTTTGCGGCGATGAATCCAATCATAGAGTCGATGAAAAAATACTGCTGCGACAGACGGAAGATGATTTAGTCGCTTGCTATATTAATCGTGAAAAGGATGGTTTGTTTTACACTGACAATACACTTTTTACCGTTTTGCCGGGAAAGGATTATCACATTTTTTTCGTTTTAGGATTGTTGAACAGCCGGTTGTTGAATGTTCTCTATCATTTTCTTTCGCAGGAAGAGGGCAAATCATTAGCGCAGGTGAAGACACAGGTTGTCGGTTTTTTACCAGTTCCATTGGTCGGAGAGAGTCAGCAGCGTCCGATAATTTTGCTTGTCGATGAGATACTTTGCGCTAAGCGAGTTGATTCATATGCGGATACGTCGTCATTGGAGCGTGAGATAGACGCTCTTGTGTATGCGTTGTACGGTTTAACGGCGGCGGAGGTTGCGGTGGTTGAGGGAAACACAAGTGGGGACTTAACTTAAGGAACAGCGGCGGTTCGTTGAACCGTCCGCTAAACTGATTATTGACTATACTGCAATAATCCGTTATCATTACGCGAAATTCCTTTTCCTTAACCTTAATTTTACAAGTTAACGCTATGAAAAATTTTGCTTTGTCTCTCTTCGTTATGTTTTTTGCTGCCGCTGTTTTTGCGCAGGAGTTCCGTGAAATTTCCGTAAAGGATTACCGCGATAAAATGAAAGGCGGCTGGATAGGTCAAATCGCCGGTGTGTGCTGGGGCGCGCCCACCGAATTCAAATGGAAAGACAAAATCATTCCCGAAGACAAAATGCCGGTGTGGAAACCGGAAATGATTAATGAAGCATTCGGACAAGACGACCTCTATGTCGAAATGACCTTTCTGCGTTCTCTCGAAGAATACGGACTAGACGTTTCAATCCGGCAAGCAGGCATCGACTTTGCCAACAGCGAGTATAATCTCTGGTGCGCCAACGCAGCCGGACGAAAAAATTTGCGAGCCGGTATCGCACCGCCGGATTCGAGTCATCCGAAATTCAATAAATGTCCTAACGACATTGATTACCAAATCGAAGCCGACTTCTCCGGTCTCATTGCTCCCGGAATGCCGAATGTATCCATTGCACTCGGACAAAAATTCGGTCGTCTGATGAACTACGGAGACGGTGTCTACGGCGGAATCTTCGTCGGAGGAATGTACGCCGAAGCATTTTTTGAAACCGATATACTCAAAATCATCGATGCCGGTTTGAAATGTATTCCGTCCGACAGCCAGTATGCCGAAATGGTGCGTGATGTTGTTGCATGGTACAAGGCAAATCCAGATGATTGGGAAGCAACTTGGAACCTTTGTCAGAAAAAATATCGGGAAGCCCCCGAATATCAAAAGGCATCCAACGGCGGAATCGATGTCAAAATTAACGGTGCGTATATTCTCATCGGAATGCTTTTCGGAAAAGGCGATTTAGATAAGACGATTATCATCTCGACCCGCTGCGGTCAGGATTCGGACTGCAATCCGTCCAATGCCGCCGGCGTGCTTTTCACAACGTTGGGATTTTCCAAACTTCCGCCGCGGTTCACAGAAAAATTAGATGAGACGAAAAAGTTCAGTTTTACGGCGTACACTGTTCCTGAATTGCTCGACGTTTGCGAAAAGTTAGCGCGTCAGTTTGTAATTCGGGAAGGCGGACAAATCAAGAAAGACGCATCGGGTAATGAGGTATTCGTGATTCCCGTGAAGAAACCCGTTCCGCCGAAGTTGGAACTCAGTTGGGACCCCGGTCCGATTGCCAACAGTTTGTTCACCGAAGAAGAACGGGCAAAGATTCGTTTCAAAGGATTCCGCAAGATAGAAGATGCTGTTGCGGCACTCTTACCCGGCTGGAGTGTCAAGAATTGCGGTCCCGATATGGACCCCGGAATGCGGGAACAATATCGCGGGAAGAAGAACGTTATTATGACGCATCCTTTGAACCGTGAAGTGCCGTGTGCATTGGAACGCCGTATTGATGTTCCGGCAAATAAGAAGACCGTTCTGAAGGCGGTTGTCAGCAATCATCAGGAATTCGATTGGGAACTGGTGATTCGTGTCAACGGTTCGGTTCAGAAGACCGTTACTATCGATAAAGAGTTGACTAAAGGCGGCTGGGCAGAAGTCGATTTCGATTTGACACCGTTTGCCGGAAGCAGCGTTCAGGTTGAGTTGGAAAACAAAGCAAACGGCTGGATGTGCGAAGCCGGTTATTGGAGTAAGATAGCGGTGGAGTAAGATTGACGCTAAATGATTAACGCTAAAGAGGCGGGGACTTTAGTCCCCGCTCTTAAACGAGACATTATTTTTTCTTTTTCTTTTTGACTGATTTTTTCTTTGGTTTTTTGTCTCCCAGAACGGATTCGATAATTTTCGAGACAATTTCCGGCGGCGGAAGACGCGGAAATTCAGGCACCATTTTGATTTGCGGCAGTTCGGTCATCAGGTCAATCATTTCGAGTGCCGCTTCTGCCGCTTCCGCTCCTTTGTTGCCGGGAGCAGGACTTATCACTTTATCTCTAGTGGACTCAATGATACCGCTGCGGGCTTCTGCTTGTTCGACTGTGTCGCAGGTCAACACCCCGAAAATAATGGGGGTTCCGAAATGACACGCCATTTCGTTGATTCCCATGCTGACCACCCGATTGATATGCTGGTCGTGCGAGGTCTCACCTTTGATAACTGCGCCGAGACAAATCACGGCGAGACAATCGGCATCCCGCGCAAAATAGCCGGCAATAAACGGAATTTCAAATGCGCCCGGTACCCAAACGATGCGAATATCCTGGTCGCGGACGCTGTTTTCACGAAGTTTCGCCAACGCCCCGTCTAGGAGCCGCTGCGTAATCGTTTTGTTAAAGCTGGAGACGGTAACAACGATGTATCCTTCCGGCGGAGGGCAAACGCGTCCTTCAAATGTATGCATAATGATTTACGATTCGGGGGTTGAAAAAGTACCTTTACGTTAAACTGTCTATATTGTTACAGAAAAATAGTGCAAAGTCAAGGGCATTGTGCAGGATTGAAATCCTGCGCTAGAGCGTATCAAGAATTGGTGTGGACTGTTGGAATTCGCTTTCGTCATTCCCGCGAAAGCGGGAATCTAGACGTAAAGGGTTCACGTCTATTCTCTAGACCCCCCGCCTTCGCGGGGGTGACGGGAATTTGTCCACACCAAATCCAAAAACGCTCTAAAAGCATCACGCTATACTTTTAATTCTGCCGAAATGTGTTAAAATACTGAACAAACTATAATTTATCTGCAAAACAACTATGTCTAACGCAAACAACAAACGTTCTATTCTTGTCCTCGGCGGCGGTCCAAACCGTATCGGACAAGGCATCGAATTCGATTACTGCTGCTGTCACGCCGCTTTCACCGTCCGAAAACTCGGCTATCGGGCTGTCATGATGAATTGCAATCCCGAAACCGTTTCGACCGATTACGATACCTCCGACGTTCTCTACTTCGAGCCGTTGACGCTCGAAGACGTGATGGCAGTCATCGGACACGAAAATCCGCTGGGCGTAATTTTGCAGTTCGGCGGACAAACTCCGCTCAATCTTGCCAAAGCACTCGCTGCCGAAAATGTACCGATACTCGGTACCAGTGTTGAATCCATCGACATCGCCGAAGACCGGCATCTCTTCGGACAAATGCTGAAAGAGTTAAACATTCGTCAAACGCCGGGAGCAACTGCAACTTCATTGGAACAGGCACTGGTACTTGCCGAGCAAATCGGTTTCCCTGTGCTGATGCGTCCGTCCTTCGTTCTCGGCGGTGCGAAAATGGAAATCGTTTTCGACCGCGAAGACCTGAAATCTTATTGGACGGCACTCATCAACTACAGCAAACAAGCCGACTTAACGATTGACAAAAACCGACCGATTCTTATCGACCACTTCCTTGAAGATGCTGTCGAAATTGATGTCGATGCCATTGCGGACACCGAAACCGTCATCGTAGCGGCAATCATGGAACACATCGAAGAAGCCGGTATTCACAGCGGCGACTCCGCCTGTTCGCTGCCGCCGCAGTCGCTAACGCCGAAGATAATTCGGCAAATCGAAGCCGCTACGAAGAAAATTGCGCTGCGTATGAAGGTTGTCGGTTTGCTCAACATTCAGTTTGCAATTCAGGGCAATGAAGTGTATGTACTCGAAGTCAATCCGCGTGCAAGCCGCACTGTGCCGTTTGTCAGTAAGGCAATCGGCGAACCGCTTGCAAGTATTGCAACGCGGCTGATGCTAGGCGAAAAACTTGCGGAAATATACCGTGACAAACCGTTCCGCCAATGGTCGGATATGAATTACATTGCGGTAAAGGAATCGGTATTTCCTTGGATACGTTTTCCGGGAACGGACACCCGCTTGGGTCCCGAAATGAAATCTACCGGCGAAGTAATGGGCATCGGTGAAACCTTCGGTGAAGCATTTGCGAAAAGCCAAATCGCCGCAGGTTCAGCCGTTCCGCAAAAGGGCAATGTGTTTATCACGGTAAAAGTGTCTGACCGTCCGCACATCGGCAGTATAGCGAAACGATTAAGGAAACACGGTTTCAACTTGATTGCATCGCGAGGAACAGGTGAGACGTTAAGAGCGATGGGCTTTGACGTGGAAATCGTTGCGAAAATTGCGGAAGGCGAGCGTCCGAACATTCTCGATAGAATGATTGACGGCGGTGTACAGTTGATTATCAATACGCCGAGCGGCAAGAATCCGCATAAAGACGAAGTGCTGATTCGTCAAACGGCAAACAGATACAACATTCCGATATACACGACTTTACGCGGAGCGAATGCGTTCATCGAAGCGATAAACTTCCTGCATCAAAACCCGGAAGTACAAGTCAAAGCGTTGCAGGATTATATGTAGGGGCAAATCAGAGCGGCATTGCGCAAGCAGTGCCAGAACAGAGCCGCAATCGAAATTTCGAGAAAATTTAGTCGGTTTTCTCCGTTGCGGGAGGTACACAAATCTCCTGGACAGGCACAACAATACCCGTGAAAAATTTTTAATCAAAAGAGCGGCGGTTCGTTGAACCGTACGCAAAACGTGTTACGGAATTTTATACAGTTCCACCTCTTTGATTCGGGCAACACCGTGCAGTGTCTCGGTAATGTAAAGACGGAAAGTGCTGCCGGTTACCGTGTTGAAACGTGTGCTGAAATCAGTGTTCGGATTCTTTTCCGTCCTCGTTTCAGGAATGTCCGCCCATTGTTCGCCGTCCTTTCGCTGTAAGACAAAGCCGATGAGGGGACATTCCGTTCCATACGCACCGGATATAATCCTGACAGCGTTGACCGACACCGGTTCGGCAAAACTGAATTCGACCCAACTAACAGGACCCGGCTTGCTGAGCCAGCGTCCTTCGAGAACCTCGAAATCGTACTTGCCGTCATTGATGTACTTCGCATCATATCCGCCGTCCGTTTGCGTACTGGAAACAGAAATCTTGGCATCAAGTGCAAGATTTTTACCTGCGTTTTCCAGCCAAACCGGAGTAGGTGACCGTTCCATACTTTTGTGAACGACCCCCAGCGGTTTTATACGGCGTTGATACTCCGCTTCACGTTCCGGTGTGAGATTCCGCGCAGCCCGAAGCGTATCATTGACGGGAAACCATCCTATATCCTTAAAATGATAACTTTCGCTGGACCCTGTTCCGCCGGAATGATAAGTCGAAAAACGAACACCTTGCTCCATCAGGGCTTTCAACTTGTCGAAATGAGCAGGGTACACATCCCGCGGGTCAATGTTTTCATTGGCGCAAACGCTTGATGCCATACCGATGACTTCGCCAAGACATCCCAGCGTCCGCATCACCCGCGTTGCCGAAAACGCAACGTGACTGACGCTTATAACCCGTCCGCCGAGAAACAGGTTTTTCACATCACGAGCGTACAAACTTCGATAAGGCACCGGAAACGGCTTTTCGTAACAGCGATGATATGCGCAAGACCGAAACGGTTCTTCAAATTTTTCGGCATGGGCAGGGTCGGGAAAATGATTGTCCAGATTCCACGTACTAGTCGCCGTTGCGTCTGGATAAATCACGTTCTTTTCGATGTCGTTTTGTGTGACAATATGGTCTCCGACAACGCGGTAACTCTCCCGCTTCCCGCCGACCGGAGTAATCCATTCCAGAGTATCGTTTGCCCAGTCATCTTTGTGTTTTGAATGATTTTTGAGGAAAGACCAGTTGGCGAAAACCGTCATTATCCCGTAGTCGCGGATGTACTCGGCTTCGTCCGCCATGTCGCGGAAATAGCCGGTTTCCCATTCCCAATGACCGCTGCGGACAGGATAAACTTTGTCTTCCGTGAATTCGATTCCCCAATCAACGTCGGGAAAGGTTGTCGGTGTCGGCGATTTTTGTGACCCCCAGAGAGTCGACATGCCCATCACGAAATTGTCCGCCTTTTCCGGTGCAAGTGTTTCATTGAAGCGTGAACGTTCCTCCCGACCGTACATTGTTTCGGCACCCATCAGTCGGGCAATGGTTGCGTCGCCGGTGCAGTCGGCAAAATTCTTTGCACGGTAGCGGGTTTCGATGCCGGTTCTGGAATTTCGGGCAATGAACGCCGCAATGCGCTGCGGGTCATTCGGGTCTTTTTCGACAGCAAACACCCGCTCGTTCAGAGCCAATTTACGATGCCCTCTAGTACGATAGAATGCCTGTTCTTTTCGGTCGTCTTCAAAAAAACTTGCCGGACGCGGCTTTTCGGTCCCGTCAAATCCCAGCGCAATCGGTGAAATCAATTCAACGGCTTTTCCGATATTCGGATACGGCGGAATGAGAGTGTTGCCGCCCAGAGTGACCCGAACTTCTGAACTGTTGCAGCCGCCCAATACCGGTCGGTCTTGAATCAGAACGACTTTCGCACCGGTTTGAATCGCCGCAAGAGCCGCACAGGTTCCCGCAATGCCGCCGCCCGCAATCGCCAAATCATAGACAACGGGGTCATCAATGCGTTTCTTTCCCATTCGTTCCATCATAGAGCGGCGAAACGTATCCAATTCTTTCGGTTCGTTAGTTGGGACTGCATCGGCATCGGTCGTTAGGTAAATCGCATCGCAGCGTCCGTTAAAACCGGTTAAATCGTGCAGAGCGGCGGCGGTTGTTCCCTTTTCCAATTCGATAGTTCCGGCACGCTGCCACGCCCACTCGGCACCGTTGTTTCCAAGCGCAGTCGGTAAAGTTTTTCCGCCGATGATTAACTGAAAACGTCCGGCAGGTGTTCCGCGTTTCCATGGAGCCGTCCAATCGCGGGTTCGCACCCAGACGTTCCAAAAACCTTTTTCAGGAATTTCGCACTCGGTTGTCGCATCCGCAACGGGAACGCCCATGCCGTGTGCCATGATGTATGCGGAACCCATCTGATTAAACGACTGCTGGTCAATAACCCAGCCGCCTAGTTCCTGAAATCCTTCCGCTTCAAGCCAAACGGCTGGTTTATCGGCAGCAAGCAAAAAAGTTGCCAAACAGATAAAGAGGATGGGCAAAAGAATTTTGTGCATTGTTTATTCTCCAAAGTTTATTCTCCAAATAGCGGCACGACGAACACTGGTGTAACCGGTGTAGTTGTGTCTCTGACTGCTCGTATGGTCTGGTCTGAAACCGGCAGGAGCGAACATGTTGAAAACGTCATGATAGTTATGAGCCGCAAGTCCCAATTGTTTCATTTTACTGCTGCACCGCATTCTTCTTGCGGTTTCTCTAGCGGCTTGCACCGCGGGCAAAAGAAGAGCAATCAACACACCGATGATGGCGACGACGAGAAGTTCGACTAATGTGAATGCGGATTTTAATTCGCGTCCCCCTCTCGAATTACCTAGATTTTCATTGATTTTTCTCATACCGGTATCTCACAATTTACGAAGAGGTTGAAACAAACCGTCAACTTTACGTATGATAGCAGATTTTTTCGGAGGAGTCAAATAGGGAAAAAATTCTTAACGCAAGGATTTCAAATCCTTTTGCGCCCTCGTTCACACCGGGGTTCTGGATTACGCTCCAAACGTCTATTTTTTCTTAGCAACCGGTGCTTTGGCGGCAGATTGCTTCGCAGTGTCAGCAGCACCTTCTTCTTCGCCCTTCTTCTTCTTTTTCTTTTTCACAACGATTTTATAGACACGAACCTTCGGCAGAGCAAACGGTCCGTCCTCTTCTTTCCAGCGGTCTTGCTGAAGAAGTTTCTCTATGCGCTCTGCACGGGTCAGAACGTTTCTGGAACGGGTGATTCCCTTGCGGACTTTTAAACTTTTATCTATCGTCATTGCAGTAATGTGCGTCAAAAACAGTCAATCCAGTGCCCAATTTTCGAGTAATTATAAATCGTTTATCAGTTAAAACAAGGGGGGACAAAATGAAAAATTCATAATTTTATATCCGGTATTTTCATTTAACGTATTTACAATAGTTATTTTAATGTTATAATAAGCGTGGAATGTTAAGCCGCACGCTCTTCTTTACTCAAACGTTTTATGCCGGAAGCACCAAAACTTGAACCTCTGAAATTCACGGAACAATTCCGTTTCCTTGTCGGGAATTTACGATTACTGCGGCAGGAAACGGAAGCCGAAGCAATACTGGTTTTCCCCGAAGTTCCTGTCGATTGGGGAAAAATGAAAAAAATACTCGGCGATGAAAAAGTCATCGTCTGCTCTATAAAATCCGACTATCTTTCAACTGCGGTAGTTCATGGATACGGTACAATTCACCTGCATTTTGAAGGCGGCACTTCAATCTATGAAAAAATTTCGCATGCTGTCATCGAAGCAGTTGCCGACGGCTTGATTCAGGAAGGCGGCTGCGTCCTTGCTCTTTACAGCGCGTTAGACCCATCGCATTTGGATTCCATCACCATTTTTAATTTGTCGGAACATCTCGAAAAATTGTCCCGCCGCGACTTGCAGCAGTTGGAAAGCAGCGTTCCGCTCAAAGTCCTGAAAACGGTTGTCGATTTGGCTGTCGATATCGGCTGGGAAGGACGGGAAGGCAAACCAATCGGTACAATGTTCGTGGTCGGCGATACCAACAGAGTAATGGCACAAAGCCGGGAACTATGCTTCGACCCGGTAAAAGGATATAAACGTCATGAACGCTCAATTTTCGATACCAAAGTCCGGGAAGGCGTGAAGGAAATTTCCCAGTTAGACGGCGCGGTAATTATTTCCAAAGAGGGAATTGTCGAAGCCGCTTGCCGCTATTTGGAATCACAGTCAACGGCAACGATTTCATTGTCTCCCGGACTGGGAGCAAGACACATGACCGCCGCCGCAATTAGCCGGACTACTTCCGCGCTGGCAATTACCGTTAGTCAGTCCAGCGGAACAATTCGGATTTTCAAGAACGGCGAAGTTGCATTGCGGATTGAATCCCGGCAGCGCACACCGCTGGTCTGGCGCGACTTTGACCAAGACCGACCGGAATAACAATGTGTTTCTCACACACTTTTTTATAAACTTTCACAAGTAACTAGAGGCAACAAATTTCCATGCGGATACTATCAGGAATACAGCCGACGGGACGTTTTCATTGGGGTAATTATTTCGGAGCGATTCGTCAATACATTGACCTTCAGAACGGACAAGATACAGCGTTTTATTTCATCGCCAACCTGCACGCTCTAACGACTATCCGCGACAGCGAAGTTTTGAGCCGAAACACGATGGAT